>Ga0070698_100000172_pt1 | contig 60229 bp, 48 predicted proteins | sample KBSK1502metaG_FD_65477 | JGI IMG/M metagenome (GOLD analysis project Ga0070698, IMG submission 65477) | Corn, switchgrass and miscanthus rhizosphere microbial communities from Kellogg Biological Station, Michigan, USA - KBS K1-50-2 metaG | ecosystem: Host-associated > Plants > Roots >...
CGACGAATGCTGGGCACGAACGCCGCCGAGTGGTTGTGGGACCGCGCCCACGGAATCGCCGGCGCGGTGGTGGAGGGGCACGGCGACCAGAAGAGCATGAGCCGCGATGAGACGTTTTCCGTCGACCTGTCGAACGACGAAGATATCGAACGCGAGTTGCTTCGCCTCGTGACAAAGGCTTCGTCCGACCTGCGACAAGCCGGATTCACCGCGCGCACGATCACGGTGAAATTGCGCGACAAGGATTTCAAGACGCGCAGTGCGCGACGCACGCTGGCAAAACCTGTCGTAGCGGATCGCGTGATCATGGAAACGGCCAAGGAGCTGCTGCGGAAGCTCCGGGGCGTGAGGCGTGTGCCCGCGAGGCTCATTGGCGTCTCGTTGTCCTCGCTCTCCGAGGATCCACGCGCCGACCAGTTGCACCTGTTCCAGTCAGACGATCCGCGGCTTGAGACGGATCGCGATCTGGCCATCGCGCGCACGGTTGATCGTGTCCGAAAGAAGTTTGGAGCTAAGGGGATCGTGCCGGGTGCTTTGGTCAGGGATTAAGCGGATAACGGCCGAGAACTGCAACACATGGGACGCGGATCTCGCGAATGGGGCGGATGTCCCTGAACGTGCTTCAACCGTTTGCGCGTTGAGCGACAACAACAATTGGTTTGATCTGCACTGATCAAACAGGCGGGTCCCGGGATAGCCACCTGCCAACCGGAGCCGTAGCTTGAGTCGCCCCGGCCGCCCGTGATGATGGAACTGCTGCAGCGATTGAAAAACGCGCTCGACGACCGCTACCACATCGAGCGAGAGCTCGGCGGTGGAGGGATGTCGCGGGTCTTCATGGCCAGGGAGCACGGCCTCAACCGCGAGGTCGTTGTCAAAGTACTCTCGGAAGATGTCGCGGCCGGAGTGAGCCTGGAGCGGTTCGAGCGCGAGATCCGGGTCGCCGCCTCGCTGCAACAGGCCAACATCGTTCCCCTGCTTGCCGCCGGAAACGCCGATGGCGTGCCGTTCTACACCATGCCGTTCGTGCAGGGCGAGTCGCTCCGCCGACGGCTGCGGGAAAGTCCTGCCCTCTCGCTCTCCGAAACAGTCGGCATCCTGAAAGACGTCGCGCGCGCGCTGAGTTACGCCCATGCCCGGGGCGTCGTGCATCGCGACATCAAGCCTGACAACGTCCTGTTGTCGCACGGCGCCGCGGTGGTGACCGACTTCGGCATCGCCAAGGCCGTATCGGCGTCGCGAACCAGCGCCGGCGGCGACACGCTCACGCAGGCCGGTTCATCGTTAGGTACGCCGGCGTACATGGCGCCCGAGCAAGTCGCCGGCGATCCGAACGTGGATCATCGCGCCGACCTCTACGCCTGGGGTTGCCTGGCGTACGAGCTGCTCACCGGCGCGCCCCCGTTCGTCAGTGACGCGCCACATCGAGTGCTCGCCATGCACCTGCGGGACGCGCCGGTGCCCGTCGCGGAGCGCCGCCCGGACGCACCTCCCGTCCTTGCGGCGCTCGTTATGCAGTGTCTGGCGAAGGATGCATCGGCCCGGCCGGCCAATGCTGACGAACTGCTCCGCGAACTCGAGGCCGTCGCAACGCCGTCACGAGTGACCACGCCCGGGATCGCGGCTACCAGTGGACGTGAGACGAACGTCAGGCGGATCGCGATCGGGGCGGGGGGCATCGCGGTGCTCGCGGTCCTGGCGCTGGTTGTCATCACCAACAAGGACTCAGCGACGGGCGCGCCCGCCAGCACAACCGACAAGAGCGTCGCCGTGCTCCCGCTCGCGAATCTCAGCGGCGACAAGGCGGACGACTATTTCGGCATCGGGCTCGCCGAAGAGATGACCAGGGCGCTGGCAAAGGCCGGCGCGCGCGTCATCGGTCGCTCGAGCGCGGGCGCGTTGCAGGCGCGCGGGCTGGACGACCGCGCGATCGCGCGTGAATTGGGCGTGGGGTCGCTACTGACCGGATCCGTCCAGCGCGCCGGTGACCAGCTTCGCATCAGCGTGACGCTGGCCGCCGCCGACGGAGCGGTGCGCTGGACGCAGGCGTATGATCGCCCGATGACCAACGTGTTCGCGGTGCAGGACGAGATTGCGCGCGAGGTCGCGCGCGAGCTTCTCGGATCCCTGAACCTGGCCGCGCCAGGCACGTTGGTGCGCAACGAGACCACCGATCCCGTGGCGCACTCGTTGTTGCTTCAGGGGATCGTGCTCTGGAACCGTCGCTCCGAGCCGGTCCTTCGCCAGGCCATCGCCCTCTTCGAACAAGCGCTGGCGCGCGACCCGAAATACGCGCGGGCCAGGGCGTGGCTTGCCCTCGGCAACAACACACTGGCGTGGTATACGGACGACGAAACTGATCCGTACATCAACCGGGCACTCGAGGAAGCGGAACGTGCGCTGGCGCTCGATTCGACGGTGGCAGAGGCCCACGCGTCAGCTGGTGCGGCGCTCTGGACGCTTGGCCGGGACAAGGAAGCGCTGGAACGATTCCAACGCGCGATCGCGCTCGATTCCACGCTCGCGATGAGTTGGGGTTGGTCCGGGATGATGGTCACCCGTCGTGGTGATTTTGCGGATGCACTCCGGCGGACCAAACATGCCGTCGAAGTCGAGCCGGCGTCGCTCGTCTCGCGCACGCAGGTATCGCAAGCTCTCACCTCGGCACGTCGGTTCGAGGAGGGTGATTCGGCGGCGCGGAGCGTTGTGGCTCTCGATTCGTCTTTCGGGCTTGCCTGGTTGCAACGAGTCGAGGCTTTGGTCGGTATGGGCCGGCTCGCCGAAGCCATCGAGATTATGGAAAAGCGGGTCCTGGCATTACCCGGCATCCGTCGCGCGGAACTCGAGAGCATCTACGCGTGGATTCTCGCCAGCGCCGGAAGGAACACAGACGCCCGGGCGGTCCTGCAACGCCTGCGCACACGGTTCGGCGGCACGATGCCGCCAATCGCGAGCGCGGCCGCGGCGCTCGAAGTGTTAGGCGACACGGAGGCAGCCATCGCGCTGCTCCAACAGGCAATCGCGCGGCATGATCCCTGGATCTGGAGTTCGCGAAGCATGCGTTTGGACCGGCTGCGGAAGGACCCGCGTGTTACGGCATTGCTGGCGGCGACCATTGAGTCCCGCTGACGAGACGATCCACAGCTCTCATTAAGGCCACTTTGCTCGGTGGGTTGAACTCACCGGGAGGCATCCGCCTCGATTCGCGTGATCCGCGATTCAGGTGTTGCGGAGTTCAGACAAGAAGCGCAAATACCGTAGACCCTACTCGCTCGACTATGAAGCGCCTACTCACATCGTTCGCGGCACTCCTGGTCGCGACCCAGGTCAGTGCCCAATCCGGCCTGCCCACGCGTGCCTTTACTGGCATCACGCTCTTCGACGGCACCGGGCGCACGCCACCGATCCAGGACGCGGTCATCATCGTTCGCAACGGGCGCATTGTCGCCGCCGGACCGGCAAAGACCACACGCGTGCCACGGGGCGCCGAGGTACTCGTGCTCGACGGCACGTTCGTGATGCCGGGGCTCATCAACTCGCACGGCCACGTCAACACCGTCGACGACCTCAACACATACGCAGCGTACGGCGTGACCACAGTTGTCAGCCTCGGCAACGAAAACGAGGCGGTATTTGCGGCGCGCGCCGCCCAGAATGTGCCAACGCTCGACCGGGCTCGCGTGTACGTGTCTGGTCCCGTGCTCACGCCACGAACGCCTGACGAGGCGCGGACCATGGTCGCCGGCGTCGCCGCGCAGAAAGTCGACTGGGTGAAGATCCGTGTCGATGACAATCTCGGCACCGCGACAAAGATGACGCCCGAGGTGTATCGCGCGGTGATCGACGAGGCGCACAAACGAAACCTGCGAGTCGCGGCGCATTTGTATTACCTCGCCGACGCCAAGGGGCTGCTTGAAGCCGGCGCCGACTTCATCGCCCACAGCGTCAGGGACCAGGACGTCGACGCTGCGTTCGTCGCGGCGCTGAAAGCGTCCAATCGATGTTACACGCCAACGCTCATGCGTGAGGTGTCGACCTTCGTGTACGAATCGACGCCCGATTTCTTCTCGGATCCGGCGTTCCTCAAACACGCGAATCCCGCCTGGGTTGCTGCCGGCCGAGATCCGATCCGACAGGACTCCACGCGCACGAGCGCATCGGCGCAGCGTTACAAGGCACAGCTTCCAGTCGCCAGCCGAAACCTGAAGGTGCTGGCCGACTCCGGCGTACCAATTGCCATGGGAACCGACACGGGACCGGCTGGACGATTCCAGGGCTACTTCGAACTCATGGAACTCGAGCTCATGGTGAAGGCGGGGATGACGCCCGCGGCGGCGCTCCTGTCCGCGACGGGAGTCGCCGCGCGGTGCATGGGTCTCGACCGCGACCTCGGCACGATCGAGCCGGGGAAGTGGGCGGACTTCCTCATTCTGGACGCCAACCCGCTCGACAACATCGCTAACGTCAGGCGCATCGAGTCGGTCTGGGTTGCCGGCAACAAGCTCGTTCGCTGACGGACCAACGTGCGCGTTCACCTGGTTGACGGCACGTACGAGCTGTTTCGCTCGTATTTCGGGGCGCCGAAGGCGCTGCACAACGGTGTCGAAGTGGGCGCGACGCGCGGCATCATGCGATCGCTGCACGCGTTGCTGCGCGAAGACGGCGTGACACACGTCGGGGTCGCATACGACACAGTCATCGAGTCGTTCCGGAACGACCTCTTCGACGGCTACAAGACGAGTTACGGCGTTCCGGATGACCTGATGTCGCAATTCCCGCTCGCCGAGCAGGCGACGGAAGCGTTAGGGGTGGTGACGTGGCGGATGATCGAGTTCGAGGCCGACGACGCGTTGGCGACTTTTGCGGCACGGGCCGCGGTGGACGCCACCGTCGAACAAGTGGTGATTGCATCGCCCGACAAGGATCTCCGGCAATGCGTTCGGGGAGCACACGTCGTTTGCCTCGATCGCCTGCGTCGGACCGTGATCGACGAGGCTGGGGTGGTCGAGAAGTTCGGCATTCCGCCGGCATCGATACCGGACTGGCTCGCGCTCGTCGGCGATGACGCCGACGGCATTCCCGGCGTTCCGCGCTGGGGCGCCCGCTCGGCGGCGACGGTGCTGGCTCACTACGGACATATCGAAGCCATTCCCGACGACGCCTCGCAGTGGAAGGTGAGCGTACGCGGTGCACCCGCGCTGGCCGAGAGCCTGCGACAACATCGGATCGCGGTTGCGCTCTACAAGACGCTGGCAACGCTGCGCGAAGATGCGCCACTCCCGGAAACGCTCGAGGACCTGCGGTGGCGGGGTGCTGATCGCGATGCGCTGACCGCGTTTTGCGACCAGATTGGCGACGAGGAGTTTGTGGGGCGGATCGAACGTTTTCGTGAATCGTGAATCGTGAATCGTGACTCGGCAGTTCCTCTGGCCTCCCGCCTCTTGCCTCTAGCCTCCAGGTGGCTGCGGCTCGCGCTATGCGCAGTCTTTGTGACCGCATGTGGTCGCGAGGAGCGGCCACCCAACTTCGTCGTGATTCTCGTCGACGACCTTCGATGGGATGACATCGCAGTCGCCGGACATCCGTTCGTCCAGACGCCGACGATCGACAGGCTGGCTCGCGAAGGCGTGCGATTCCTGAACGCGTTTGCCACCACGCCACTCTGTTCACCGAGCCGCGCGGCAATCCTCACCGGCCAATACGTCCACACCAACGGGATCATCGACAACACCGCGCGCGATTCGGCGAGCCATCGGCTGAGAACATTCGCGATGCCGCTCAAGGACGCCGGCTACGAAACCGGATTCTTCGGAAAGTGGCATATGGGGAATGACGACACGCGTCGCCCTGGCTGGACGCACTGGGTGGCGATGAAGGGTCAGGGTGAAGCGATCAATCCGAACCTGAATGTCGACGGCGAGCGCCTGGTCGCGCCGGGCCACGTGACCGACATCCTGACCGATTACGCCGCCAATTTCATGCGTCGCTCGCGCGGGAAGCCGTTCCTGGTGTTCCTGGCGCACAAGGCACTGCATCCGAACTTTCAGCAGCGGGACGACGGCAGCGTGGTGCAGGTTCAGGACCAGGCCGGCGGCTTCGTCGCGGCCGATCGCCATCGTGGTCGTTACGCAGCGATGCCGGTTCCGCGCCGCCAGAACGCGTTAGTCGCTCCTCAAAAAAAGCCGGCGCTGCAACGCACGATCCCCGGGCTTCAGCCGCTGAGTCCCGCTACCGGCACACCCGATCGCGACGTTCGCGGCCGCTTGGAGATGCTGCTGGGTGTTGACGAGAGCCTGGCACGAATCGACAGCGTGCTTCGCGAGATCGGGGAGCTCGAGAACACGGTGATCATCTTCACGAGCGATCACGGATACTTCTACGGCGAACACGGCCTGAACGAGGAGCGACGACTCGCCTACGAAGAGACCGTTCGCATTCCGCTCATCGTCCGCGACCCGCGTCAGCCATCTCGCGGCACAACGCCGTCGCAGATGGCCCAGACCATCGACCTGGCGCCAACGATTCTTGCGATGGCTGGAGTCACCGACACCGTCAGCCGCCATGGCGTGTCGCTCGTGCCGATCCTCAATGGCAGCGCCACCACGTGGCGGTCGTCGGTGCTGGTTGAGTACTACACCGACCAGGTTTTTCCGCGCACGCTCACCATGGGCTATCAGGCGGTTCGAACGGAGCGCCACAAGTACATCCATTACCTCGAGCTCACCGGGATGGATGAACTCTATGATCTCGAAACCGATCCATTCGAGTTGAACAACCTGCTGGGCACGGAGGAAGGGAAGCGGTTGTTGCCCGCGCTCGAGGCGGAGCTCACGCGATTGCAGCGAGAGACCGGGTATCGGGCGGACTTCAAGGGGTATCGTTAGGCCGGAGGCCACAGGCCAGAACCAACATGCGATTCCCGATTCCTCTTTCCCTACTCCCTGTCGCCACGCTGCTGGCCATCGCGTGTTCAGGTAGGCCGCCGCTAATCACCGAAGCGCCGGGAAGGGCACCGCCTGGCATGGTGTGGATCCCGGGCGGTCGATTCGAGATGGGAAGCGAAAGCCCGCATGCCGGTCCGGAGGAAGGGCCGGTTCACGTCGCGGAGGTGGACGGCTTCTTCATTGATGTGCACACCGTCACGAACGCACGATTCCGGCAATTCGTCGAGGCAACCGGATACCTGACGATTGCCGAACGGAAGCCGGACGTGGCGGAGTTGATGCGACAGCTTCCAGCTGGCGCGGCCACTCCTTCGCCGGAATTGCTCGTGCCTGGCTCCGTCGTGTTTACCCCGACGGATGGACCAATTGATCTCCGCGACTGGTCGCAATGGTGGCGTTGGGTGCCTGGTGCGAACTGGCGGCATCCACGTGGTCCAACGAGTTCCATTGAAGGCCTGGACAACCATCCAGTCGTGCACATCGCGTGGGACGACGCCGTCGCATTTGCCGAATGGTCGGGGACTCGCCTGCCGACGGAAGCCGAGTGGGAGTACGCGGCCCGGGGTGGTCCTGAAAGCGTGCATCACGAACCGGCCGACCAGGCACATGCCGACGCACACGTGTACATCGGTGCGTTCCCCACCCAGGACGCTACCACGGCGCCAGTCGGCTCACATCCGCCTAACGCCGCCGGTCTGTACGACATGTCGGGCAACGTCTGGCAGTGGACGATGGACGTGTTTCGTGCCGACGACTACCGGCGTTTTGCGTCCAACCGTGTCGCACGGAATCCCGTGAACGCGGACACCGGCTCCAGTCCAATGAGGGCGCTTCGCGGCGGCTCGTACCTCTGCAACGACTCGTACTGTCGAGGGTATCGCGTGAGCGCGCGCAGCCCGAACTCGCGCGACAGCGGCGCATCACACATCGGCTTCCGCACGATCATGACTGTGGCGCAATGGAAGAAACGCGACTCGTGACTCGGCAGTTCCTTTGGCTTGTGGCGCGAAGCCTGTGGCCTAGGTCGCTTGCGATGGCTGACTGCGACCGGCACCGTAGGTCGGGGTACGACGGATTGCCCTTGAGAAATGGGAGCGAGTCATGCGCTGGCAGGATCTGAAACGCAGTACAAACGTGGAGGATCGCCGCGGGATGCGTGGTGGCATCCCGATCACCGGCGGCATTGGACTGGTTGTCGTGCTCGTCATCGCCGCCCTGACCGGCGTGAATCCACTGCAGTTGATCGGTGGCGGCGCTGAACCTGGCGCGGAGGCGCCGGCCGACGACACCATGCGTGATTTCGTGTCCGCCGTCCTGGGCAGCACGGAAGAGACGTGGGGTGCACTGTTCAACGCGTCGGGCCAGACCTATCGCGAGCCGTCGCTGGTCCTTTTCAGCGGAGCCACGTCATCAGGATGTGGAACCGGACAGTCGGCCATGGGCCCGTTCTATTGTCCCGTCGACCAGACCGTCTACATCGACCTGTCGTTCTACGATGACCTGAAGACGCGCTTCCAGGCGCCAGGCGATTTCGCGCAGGCGTACGTCATCACTCATGAAGTCGGGCACCACGTACAAAACCTGCTCGGCACCATGGAGCAGGTGCAGCAGCTTCGCAGCCGCCAGGGTGAAGCCGAGGCCAACGCAATGTCGGTCCGACTCGAGCTCCAGGCCGATTGTTATGCCGGGCTCTGGGCGCACCACGCCGAACGGGCGAAACAAATCCTCCAATCGGGCGATGTCGAGGAGGCCCTTGGCGCAGCGAGCGCGATCGGTGACGATCGGTTGCAGCGCCAAACGCAGGGAACGATAGTGCCCGAAAGCTTTACGCACGGAACGTCCGAGCAGCGAGTGCGCTGGTTCCGTCGCGGGCTGGACACCGGGGACTCGAAGGCGTGCGACACCTTCAATACCGGCACGCTGTAGGCGTTGCAAGACGGCACGGCGGTTGGCGATACTCAACTCGTTTCCCTTTCATGAACCACACACGACGGAGTAACTGATGTTCGGGAGTTTCAGGATCGCGGCAGCTGCGGTGCTGCTGCTCGGATCCCCTTCAATCGCTTTCGCCCAGTCGGACACCGCAAAGGTGGATCTGTCGGGCAATTGGAATTTCAATGTCGTTTACGAGGGCGGCTCCGGTTCGCCCACCGTTCGCTTCACCCAACACGGCGACACGCTGACCGGCCGCTACATCTCGCAGGCGTTCGGCGAACTCGATCTGAAGGGGACGGTGACGCAGAGGGAGTTCAACTTCGCCGTCACGGCAACAGCCGGCGGCGACCCGTTCACCATGACTTTCAACGGCTCGGTTGAGTCGCGTGCGTCGCTCAAGGGAACGGTTGATCTGGGTGGCATGGGATCCGGCACCTTTACTGCGACCAGACAACCGGCACCCTCAGGCCAGGGGTCCCAGGTTTTTGCGAAGCGTTGAGTCACCAGTCAAAGATTCTCGCCCGCTACCCTCGCACATTCTGCAAGAACCGCAGCCCCAACGAAGATACTGTCCTCAGCTGCGACAAAGCCCGGGCTGTGCGCCGGTGCTGGTTCACCACCAGCCTCGCGTGCGCCAATCCGTAGGAACGCGCCGCCGATCCGTTCCAGATAACAGGCGAAGTCCTCACCGCCCATGTTCGTCACGCCGAAGGGGACAACGCTGCCCACACCCAGCACACGCTCGGCTGCGGTTCGCGCCCAGTTCGCCTCACGTTCGGGATTCACGATCGGCGGCGGTCCACTTTCTATCGAGACCTTCGCCGACGCGCCGTGAGCGGCGGCCACTGTCTGCGCGATCATGTTCACCTCACCGTGCAATCTGGCGCGAACGTCGGGTAACATGGCCCGCAACGTGCCGGTCATCATCACGCGCTCCGGAATCACGTTAGGCGCCGTTCCGCCATGGATGGAGCCGATCGTGACGATGGCGGCGGCGCCGGGGTCGAGTCGGCGCGACACCACGGTCTGCAGCGCGCCGACGATCGCCGACGCCGCAACAATTGGATCGATGCCCTCGTGCGGACGCGCCCCGTGGGCGCCTTTCCCGATGACCTCGATCGAAAACGCGTCGGCGGACGCCGCCAGCGGGCCCGGTTGGGCCACGACCTGTCCGACCGGAAAGCGCCGGTCGACATGGCCGCCAAAAATTGCGACGACGCCGTCGAGCGCACCGCTCGCCAGAATGGCGGGCGCACCGTTCCCGACTTCCTCGGCAGGCTGCAGCACGATCAGGACATCGCCGCGCGCCGGGTTCTTGGCGAGCAAGGTCGCCGCGCCGATGGTCCACGTGGCATGGACATCGTGGCCACAGGCGTGCATCACGCCGGGAATCTCGGACGCGTACGGGAGTCCGGTTGCCTCCTGAATCGGCAGGGCGTCGATGTCGCCGCGAATCGCGGTGACCGGGGCGTCGCGATCGGTGCCGGGAATGCGTGCGACGATCCCCGTGCCCGCAACGCGCTGAATCTCATCGATGCCGATCGAACGCAACGAGGCTTCAAGACGATCCGCGGTTCGTTCCTCTTTCCACGAAAGCTCGGGGTGGCGATGCAGCGCGCGCCTCAAGTCGATCAGCCGTGCCATCTGATCGCTCTTGAAAAGCCCATTCATCGCCTGCCCTACGTCAAACGTTGCAGTCACTCAGTCACCCAATCACGAAATGGTGGTGTGTCGCACGGTTAGGTCCTCGATGCGATCCAGATCAACCTCGACACCGATGCCGGCGCCCTCCGGGACAACCATCGTTCCCTGCGCAGTCATCGTCCACTCCGGAGTCACGATGTCGCGCTCCCAATACCGCGAACTCGGCGACACGTCGCCCGGCTTGACGAAGTTAGGCAGCGAGGCCAACGCCACGTTGTAGGCGCGTCCAATCCCGCTCTCGAGCATGCCGCCGCACCAGACTGGAACGTCATTTGATTCGCAGAAATCGTGAATCGCCACCGACGAGGCCAGCCCGCCCACTCGTCCCGGCTTGATGTTCACGATCCGACCGCTACCCAGCGTGTACATGTCGCGGGCGCGGTCGAGCGAGGTGATCGACTCGTCCAGGCAGATGGGCGTCTGGAGCCGGCGTTGCAGTTCGGCGTGTTGCACGAGGTCATCCCACGCCAGCGGCTGCTCGATCATCATGAGCCCGAGCTCGTCGAGCTGGGTGAGATGGTCGGCGTCATCGAGGGTGTAGGCGTTGTTGGCATCCGCCATCAACGGCGCCGTTGGACCGGCCGCTTCACGCGCCGCGCGCACGAAGTCGATATCCGATCCCGGCATGATCTTGATCTTCACCTTGCGATACCCGGTTGCCAGCGCTGCCTTGACGCGTGTCGCAAGGGCGTCAGGCGACCCCTGGATGCCGAGTGAGATGCCGACCTCGATCTCCTTCCGCGTACCACCGATGAGTCGCGACAGCGGGATGCCGAGCCGAATCGACTCGAGCCCCCAGATGCCCATTTCGATCGCGGCCTTGGCCATGTTGTGGCCGCGGATGTCGCGGTCGAGCAGCGGCAGGACGTCGCCGGGAGACTCGATGTCCTGGCCAATGACGCGTGGCGCGAGCCATTGCGTGATCGCGAGCCAGGCGGTGTCGATCGTTTCCGGGGAATAGTTAGGCGTCTCGCCGGCAACGCATTCGCTCCAACCGACCAGGCCTGACGCGTCGTGCAACTCGAGCAGCGCGATCCGCCGCTCGGTCACCATGCCTGACGAGATACGGAATGGCTCCTTGAGCGGGAGCCTGATCTCGCGCAGCGTCATCGAGGTGATCTGGATCATCAGTGCGGTCCGCGATGCTCGAGGATGTAGAAAGGCAGCGCCCCGTCTTCCGTCTTTCGGAAGCCGGTGATGCGATATCCCTTTTCGAGGAGTGAAGTCATGACCTCGCGCACGACGAGGCGCCACTGCATCGCGGCGCTGGTGCCGGCGCTCGAGATGGCGCTGAAATCCGCTGGTATCTGTACGCGAACGCGCGGCATGTCGGTCGGAATCGCCGCCGCTGTTGGTTGCGCCGACTCATCCAGCGGGTTAGCCAGTGGCAGCGCGTCCTCGCCGCCCTTCGCCTTTCGCACAAACGGCGAGTCGAGTTGCCAACGAACGATGAATCGGTCGGTGGGCAGCGGACCATGCAGCGTGCTACCAGTGTTGGATCCGTACATGTCGGGCACGTATTCGATTGGCAGGGCGCCGAGGTGGTTGACGTTGAAGTGCGCGTTTCCTGCTTGCAGCGGGTCGAAGGTCCAGAGCATCGAGCGCACACCCAGGGCCGTCGCCTTGTCGCGTTGATACTGCTTCAGCTGTTCACCGATGCCCTGGCCACGCAGCTCCTCGCGGACGGCGAGCATGTCGGACCAGTGAACGAGCTCGCCATCGCGAATGCCGGTCAGGCCGAACACGAATCCCACCATGCGACCGGTTTCGTCGAACGCACCCGCCGCCACGCCGCCGAGCATCTGGCCGACGCGAAGGATGGCGGTTGGGACGCGTTCCGAGAACCCGGCGCCCCAGGTCACGTCCTGAAGCGCCACGCAGTCGGCGTAGTCGTCGAGCGAACGAAGGTCCCGGATCGCTATCAAGACAGGTGAATCGTGAATCGTGAATCGTGAATCGTGACGACTGCCGGGGGATCCAAGTAGACAGACCCGTGCGGTCGCTACAAGATCAAGGGTAAACGAAGCCGAGGCCAGACGGTGCACCCACGATTCACGATTCACTCTTCACGATTCACCAGCGCGATTCTCGCCGTCGCCGTCCTTCTCACCGGCTGCACACGGACCGCACTTCCCCGTCCCGGCACCATCCCGAGTGAACCCACCGATGCCCGCGCCCGCACCGGTCCCGCCGAATACGAAGTCGTCATTCGAAACGGACGAGTCCTGGATGGCATGGGGAATCCGTGGATCGTCGCCGACATTGGCATTCGCGACGGCAAGTTCGCGAAAATCGGTCACGGCGTGGCCCGCGGTGAGCGCGAAATAGACGCTCGTGGCTTGTACGTCTCCCCCGGCTGGATCGACATGATGGACCAGTCGGGCGGGGTGCTGCCGAGGAACGGCCTCGCCGAGAACAAGCTGCGCATGGGCGTGACGACCGCGATCGGCGGAGAGGGCGGATTCCCGGTTCCAGCGACGCGTATTCCAGAGTATTTCGCGACGCTCGAGCGGCAGGGAATCAGCATCAACTTCGGCAGCTACTACAGCCAGACGCAGGCACGCGTCGCGGTACTCGGGCAAAGTGCGAGGGCGCCAACGGCGTCCGAGGTCGAACGGATGCGGGCGTCGCTCGACACGGCAATGCGCGCCGGCGCGATGGGCATGACCACGGCGCTCATCTATCCGCCGAGCAGCTACACGACGACCGACGAATTGGTGGAAGTGGCAAAGGCCGCCGCGAAGTATGGTGGGATCTACGCCAGCCACATTCGCGGCGAGGGCAAGGAGGTTGTGGAGTCGGTGCGCGAGGTGATCGCGATCGCTGAGCGCGCGGGCATGCCTGGCGAAGTGTTTCACCTGAAGGTCGCGTACCAGCCCGGCTGGGGTGTGCTGATGGATTCGGTTCGCGCGGTCATCGAAGCCGCTCGGGCGCGAGGCGTCGACGTGGCGGCGGATCTCTACGCCTACACCGCGGGCGGGACCGGATTGGAAGCCACGATCGCCAGTTGGGCGTTCGAAGGCGGCAGCGACTCACTGCGGGCGCGTCTTCGCGATCCACAAGTGCGTGAGCGGCTGAAACGCGAGATTCAAACCGGGTCACCGGGCTGGTGGAACATTGTCGAGGCAGCCGGCGGCTGGAACGGAGTCGTGCTCGCCAACGCGCGCAACCCGGCCAACGCGAAGTACAACGGCATGCGTATCCCCGAAATCGCGAAGGCCCTCGGCAAGAGTGAACCAGACGCGGCGTGGGATCTTGTACTCGAAGGTCAGGGCCGGGTCATGGCGATCTACCATATGATGAGTGAACGAGACGTCGAAAACGCACTTCGCTTTCCGTGGACGAGCATTGGCTCTGACGCCGGCGCCGCGCTCAACAAGGCCCAGGTTGATGACCTCGGCCTTCCGCATCCGCGCTCCTACGGGAATCATGTGCGCGTGATCAGTCGTTATGTGAAAGAGCGGAAGGTCCTCAGTCTCGAGGAAGCGGTTCGCAAGATGACGTCGTGGCCGGCCACTCGGATGCGCCTCGCGAATCGCGGTTCGATCAAGGAAGGTCAATGGGCGGACGTGACGATTTTCGACCTGACCACGCTCGACGATCGGGCGACGTACGAGCAGCCGACGTTGTTCCCGACCGGCATCGAATACGTGCTGGTAAATGGCGCGATCACGATTGACCGCGCCAAACACACCGGTGCTCGAGCGGGAAAAGTTCTGTATGGACCCGGAAAGCCGTGACCGGTGACTCGACACGACACATGATTCGCCGTTCCCCATTCTGGATTCTGCATTCCGCATTCCTGTGGCCTGTGGTCTTGTTGACGCTGGGGACCGGTCCTCACGCGGCTCAAAGGTCTTACGAGCAGGTTCCGTACAACGGCGGCTTCACATTCACACGGATCCGCTACGGTGGCGACGGCTTTCGCCGCGGTGGCAGCTCGTGGTCGCACGATTACCCTGACGCCGACATCCACCTCTCGAAGATCATCGAATACCTGTCGACGACCCCGATCAACGTCTCCGGAACCAACGTCTACGATCTCGACGATCCAGAGATTTTCCGCCACCCGATCATCTACTTGTCCGAACCTGGCTTCTGGGGAATGACCGATTCGGAGGGAGAGAGTCTCCGGAAATACCTGCTCAAGGGTGGCTTCCTCATCCTCGACGATTTCGAGGGCCAGCAGTGGTACAACATGGAAGCGCAGTTGCTGCGCGCCATGCCGGATCACCGGTTGATCGAGATTGGTCACGACCATCCAATCTTCAGCTCATTCTTTCAAGTCGAGAACATTTACGTTCCGCACGCGATGTACCACCTCAAGCCATCGTACTTCGCGCTGTTCGAGAACAACGATCCGTCGAAGCGGATGCTCGTGCTCGTGAATCATGATTCTGACCTGGCCGAATATTGGGAATTCTCGGACGTCGGCATGTTTCCGGTGGACCTGAGCAATGAGGCGTACAAGCTCGGCGTGAACTACATCTTCTGTGCACTAACCCACTGATCGGAGTTTGCGATGCGCACGTTTCTTGTCGTTGTTCTCCTGGTCTGCGCGTCGATAACGGCATCCGCGCAAGACTCCACGTCGTACCGCCGCTCGTCGTCAGGCACACGGATACTCGAGAACGACGCGGGCACGTCGATCAAGATTCTCGTGGAGAACTCCGTGCTTGCCGGAACGGGCGTCGAGGTGGCCGAGGCCACGTTGCCCGTGGGCGGCGGCGCGGGACCGGCCTCACACCGCCACGGCTCCACGGAAATCATCTATGTCCTGTCCGGGGAGCTCGATCACGTCGTGAACGGTGAGACACACCGCCTGACGGCTGGCATGGTGGGGATCGTGAAGCCCGCGGATACCGTTATTCATCGGGTCGTGGGGCAATCGCCGGTCAAGGTCCTGCTCATCTGGGCGCCTGGCGGCGAGGTCGAGCGTCTCGCGCAGCGCTTCCGGCAGCGCCCGATTCGCTGACGCGGGAGCGTCCTAACGCGACGAGTTGTGCCGACTCGCGGCTTATGGTCTCGGTGGTTCGCCCGGTGAGCGAAGGAGTCCTGCGATGACTGACCCAACACGGTCTCGCAAGGTCGCTGAATACACGCCTCGTAGCCGGCGCTTCGCGCTATCGGGCTCCAGCCGCATGCCCGCGCTGTCGAGTGCTGCGGAAAGGCCCCTGAGCTGCGCTGAGTCGCGGAGCACGAACACGCGCATGTGCGTCCACGCACTGGTCGTGTCCTGTGTCATCCACGTCGCTACCGAAACAAACGCGCCGTGGCGTTGTGCCTCACGATCGATCGGCTCCGCCACTTCCACGATGTAGCGCGAATACTCCTCGAACTTCCCGGGTTTGGCACGCCAATAGTAGATCTGCGCGAGCTGGCCACTCGATGCGGATGCGGCGTCACCTCTCACCGCTTGTTGCCCAGACGATGCGCAGGCGGCGACGGTCGCTGCTGACAGGATAGTGAGTGTTATACGGCGCATATCTCGTTTGCCCTAGTTTGTGATCGCACTCGGCTGGCCGCCGGTGTGCCAGAAAAGAACCGAGCTCCGGTCGAATTGCCCTTTTCTCGCTCGGGCGATCAGCCCCGCCATCGCCTTAGCCGTGTACCAATGGTCAGTGATGAGCGCTTCCGTGCTCGCCGCAAGATGCTGCGCCTCACGCGATGCGTCGCTCGGGATCCCATACCCCTTACCGACCATTGTGTCGTCCACCTCACAACGATCCTCGCCACCTAACGCGCCCGTCGCGAGTCGAAGCTCGGCTTCGATCTCGCCGACCAGCCGCAGTACAACTGCCCGGATATCCGCGGCCGAATCGTCGGCGCTGATTCCGACGATGCGCGTGTGCGGCGAGTAGAGCGCACATCCGGCGATGAGGCCGGCCTGTGTTCCGCCTGACGAAGATGCGTGCAGGATTACGTCCGGCTCCACTCCCTGCTCGACGAGTTCCTTGACGCCGAGCGCGATAGCCATGGCACCCAATGCCGTAGAGGCGCCGAGTGGGATGATGAGTGGTCGTCGTCCGACCGCGCTCAGGCCCACGGCGACGCGTTCCATCATCGGAGCGCGCTCTGCGCGCGACGACACATACGTCACGTGAGCGCCGTACATGGAAACGAGCAGCGCGTTGCCGGTTGGTTGGTCGGGCTTGGACCCATTGGCAACGATGTGGCAGGCGAGTCCGAGCTTGGCCGCGGCCGCCGCCGTGGCGCGGCAATGATTCGACTGGACGCCGCCGCACGTGATCAATGTGTCGACGCCGTCGGCTATGGCCTCTGCGGCGACCAGCGTGAGCTTGCGCACCTTGTTGCCGCCAAACCCCAACGAAATTGCATCGTCCCGCTTGGCCAGCAGGCGCGCCTTCATGCCGATCGCATCGCGCAGGCGAGGAAGGTCGTCGACCGGCGAGGGCAGGTGGCCCAACTCTACCGCACGAAGTGATTCCATCCAGTTGCGCGCGGTCCGGAGATCGGTCATCGCGTCCAGATCACGAGTACACCGCAATACTTTCTCTGGGGCGTCGACGGCGTGACGTTGTATTTGGCGGGAATGCTCGCCTGGCCGGCGTACCACTCAACGGCTCCGATCATACTCGGGTCGAGCTGGTTCACGCTGTAGTCCGTCCAGAGATTCAGTCCGTCGAGCCAGATCGCAGCTCGACAAGGCTCTTTGCTGCCCGGTCTCTTCCCTTCGCCACTACGTGTACTGATGACGTACGCCTCATTCAGGAACCGCCCGCGCCCGATCGTGAGTCCAGGCAGTTTCCTCAAACGGTCTGAGGTCCGTGTGCCAGGAGCTTTCGCGAATTCTGCGCTATCGAGGAATCGGCCAATTCCCATGCGCCGACGTTCATAGAATTCGGACAGCTTGCGATCGAGGAGTGAGGCCTTGACCGGGACCTCGGGTAACGTTGCTTCGATCCTCGACAGGCGGTACTCGCGCCGGACTTCACCGGCGTCGGCGACTTCTATAGTATCGACCTTCGGGGCGTACCCGGGCATCCGGACCTGAACCACGTGTTCGCCAGCAGGAACGCCGGTGACGCGGAACTCACCTCGCTCATCGGTGCGCTGGCTTTTCGCCAATGCAGGCAAACTGACCTCGGCGCCAACGAGTGGAGTCTGCAACGAGTCCAGAACACGTCCAGTGAACAGTGAGCCCTGAGCTTCGGCCAATGTTGCGACAAGGCAGCCCGTGGCGGTGACCGCCATCAGCCGCTGAGTTATTCGAGAAGCGCTACTCACGCTGATCATCTTGTCCAGATCACGAGGACGCCGCAAACCGACGACGTCACGTTGAACTTGGCGGGGACGCTTGCCGGTCCGGCGTACCATTCAACGGCTGCGATCATACTCGGGTCGAGTTGGTTCACGCTGAAGCCGGTCAACTTGACGCCGTCGAGCCAGATCGCGGCGTAACACCGAGGGTTGTCCGTGCGCGTGCTGAGAACATACGCCTCACTCAGGAATCGGCCGCGCCCAATCTTGAGTCCAGGGAGTTTCTTCAGGCGGTCTGAAGTCCGAGTGCCGGGAGCTTTCGCGAATTCCGCACTATCGAGGAATCGGCCAATTCCCATTCGCTGCCTTTCGTGGAACTCGACCAATTTGCGATCGAGAGCCGATGTGGTAACCACCTCAGGGAGCGTCACCTCGATCTTCGCCAAGCGGTACTCGCGCCGGGCATTACCGGCGTCGGCGATTTCTATGGTATCGACCTTCGGTGCGAAGCCCGGCATCCTGACACCGACGATGTGTTCACCCGCCGGAACCGCGCTGAACTTGAAGTCGCCTTGGACGTTCGAGCGCTGCGTCCGTTGCAACGCGCTGATGATCACCTCGGCGCCGACGATGGCGACTCCCGAGTCGGTGAGCACTCGGCCCGTGAAGGTCGAGCCCTGCGCGTATGCTGAACTTGCGACCGCGCCGAGCGCGACAACTCCGATCATCGACACAGATTTGCGTCCCATATCGACTTGAGCGTGCAGGTTTTGAAGCATTCGCACCAGTACGGGGCCAAAACTGGCAAGTCGACCCGCGGTTGCGGAGGCTGCTAGCGGGTGGTATTACCGTGCCTTCTCTCGCGGGGTCCAAGGCCCCGCCTGCCCGTCTGCCCGTCTGCCCGTCTGCCCGTCTGCCCGATGAATTCCATCGAGTCCCGATCCGGCCTTGAGCCCTGGAAACAAGCGGAGCTCCCCGAGCCCCCGAGGCCCAAGGGTCTCCAGTGGATGGGCGTCGTCGGTCCCGGCGTCATCGTCCTCGGCGCGTCGATAGGCAGCGGCGAATACCTGCTCGGCCCCGCGAACTTCGTGAGGTACGGTCTGACGTTGCTCTGGGTCACCTCGGTGGCCGTTTTGCTGCAGACCAATTTCAACGCCGAGTTGATGCGGTATACGATGGCGACCGGTGAACCGGCCAACACCGGGTTCATGCGGATGCGGCCGCATTCGACGTTCTGGGCGGTGATCTATTCGCTGCTCTACTTCTTCCAGGTTGGGTGGCCCGGATGGGCCGGCGCGGCATCGGGGGCGTTCTTTTTTCTCGCTACCAAGCGCATGGCCGGTCCGGACGACGCGAGCATCGTCTACGCGATAGGCATAACGACGTTCCTGGTGTGCGTGCTGATCCTGCTCTTCGGGCGCCGCATCGAGCGGACGCTCGAGATCCTGAACTGGATCCTCGTCATCGCGATCATCGGCAGCTTCCTTGTACTCGCGCTGATCTTCGTCGCCCCGGTGACCTGGGTCGCAGCAGCGACCGGGTTATTTGGTTTCGCGCCGTCGACCGGCCGCTTCATGTTCCTGCCGCCGGGGGCGGACTATTTCCTCATCGGTGCGTTCGCCGGATTCTGCGGCGCCGGTGGCGTCATCAACATCACGTTGTCGAACTGGGCGCGCGACAAGGGCTACGGCATGGGCGGCGTCGCGGGCTATATCCCGGCGGCGGTCGGCGGCAAGAAGGTGAACCTGGCGCACAGTGGCTTCACGTTCGTGCCTGACGAGAAGTCGATGGAGCGTTGGCGCGGCTGGTGGCGTGTGGTGAAGGTGGACCAGTGGATGATCTATTTCGCGGGCGCCCTGCTCGGGATGGCGCTCCCCGCGGTGTTGTACGTGACGTTCCTCGAGCCTGGGCTCGACATCCGCGGCTATGGTATCGCGGCGGCGCTGGCGAGCGCGATGGCCGAGCGACTACCGCTCGCCGGTGGCGTGGTGGCCTTCCTCGGCGCCTGGATCCTGTTCAAGACCCAGCTGGACGTTCTGGAAGGCATGGTTCGTGGCGTGACGGACATCCTCTGGACCGGGAGCAAGCGGATCCGCAACTGGCGTGGCGGTGACGTCCGGGCGATCTACTACACGTTGTTAGGCGTTCTGGTCGTCTGGGGGATGATCGCGCTCAAGCTGGCTCAGCCTATCATGCTGATTCAGATCTCGGCCAACGTGGCTGGTCTGACGTTCGTGATCGCGGGGCTGCAGCTGCTCTACGTGAACACGCGGATGTTGCCGGAGCATGTCAGGCCAGGGATATGGCCAAGAGTGGGTTTGGTGGCGCTGGTGGTGTTCTATGGAGTGTTCTCGTTCCTTTCGATTCGTGCACTCATATCCGCATAAGACCAACACCCCGCTACGTAAGGCCGAGGGTTCCCGCCACGGCGAGCGATTCGCCTAACGCAGGCCATTTGTAACCGACGCATCCAGCGGAGCTGGGCCGTGACGCAGGAGATGGTTTCCTGACTTGCTCGCGCCACCCGCACCGTAGAGCTTTCTCCGATGCGAATAACATGGGTTGGCACGCTTGTCGCCTCGCTTCTCTTCGCCCAGGCGGCCCCCGCCCAGCAGGACAGCACTGGCGTCGTTCAGATCACGGTTGAAGAGGCGATGGGGATGGTCGAGGGATTCCTCATCCGCTCGGCCGGCCGCAGCTCGACGACCGATTCGACCGGAAAGGCACGCCTCACGCTTCCAGTCGGCCGCCAGGCAATCTCGATCACGCGCATCGGGTTCTCGCCAAAACAGGTGGCGGTGGTCGTCGTTCCCGACAGCGTCGTGACGGTCAAGGTCACGATCGAAATGCTCGAAGGCGCGATGCTCGAGGACGTGAAGGTCAGCGCGACCCGCACCGAAAGGTTACTGAGCAAGACGCCGATTCGCGTCGAGGTCATCGACGAGATGGAAGTTGAAGAGAACACGCTGATGGCACCCAGCGGCATCACGATGTTACTGAACGAGACCCCGGGCATCAGGGTCTTCGCGGCCTCCCCCTCGCTCGGCACCGGCAGCGTACGGATACACGGCTTGCCGGGTCAATACACGGTGATGCTCGCGGACGGGCTGCCTCTCTACGGCGGCGGAGCCAGCGCCCTCGGGCCCCTCGATATCTCGCCCGTCGACCTGCAACGGGTCGAGATCATCAAGGGGGCGGTGTCGTCGCTCTATGGCGGTCAGGCGTTAGGCGGTGTGATCAACCTGGTCTCAAAGCCTCCCACCGGCCGAAGCGAGATCCTGCTCAACCGTCGTACCCTGGGGGTGACTGACGCCGCCACGTGGCTCAGTCGTCGCCTGAATTCTGCCGTCGGTGTATCGCTGCTGGCTTCTGGCACCGTCCAGGACAACACCGACATCGACCGCGATGGCTGGGCGGATCAACCTCGCGCCCGGCGTGGGGGAATACGTCCACGCCTGACCGCCGTCGGTGCCGACGGTCGCTCACTGTTCGTGACGGCTGGCTTTGGTTACGACGACCGCGACGGTGGCACGATCGGTGGCGCGGTCGCTCCTGATGGGACGCCATTCCGCGAAACGCTGACGAGCCGCCGAGCCGACATCGGCGCGACCGTCGGAATTCCGCTCCGCGATTCCGGGAGCATTGCCATGCGCGTTGCGCTCGCTGGCAACTCGCGCCGTCGTGAGTTTGGGCCTGGTCCGCGCGAAGACGATGAAACGTTGACCGGCTTCCTGGAGCTCACTCGATCATTCGTCGCGTCACAAGGCGCCACGGTAGTCGGCTCCACGCTGCAGCTCGAGGATTTCGAGAACTCATTGAACGATCACTACGACCACCGCTGGTTCACTCCGAGTCTCTTCGTGGCGAGCGAACGTCCCGTTGGTCCGGTGACGTTTTCGGCGAGCGTGCGCGGCGACGCGCACCCCACCGGCTTTCAGGTCACCGAGCGGATCGGTCTGCTGCTCAAGCCTGTCGAAGCCTGGTCGGTGCGCTTGGGTGCCGGAACGGGATTCGCCGCGCCGACGGCAACGACCGAGGAGACGGAAGCCATCGGACTTCGCGCCATTCAGCGAAATGACGCGCTTGAACGTGAACGGAGCTTCAGCTCAATGGTCGACATCAATGGCGACGTCGGTAGCGTCGAGCTCCTTGTCACGGCCTACAGTTCAGTCATTGCTGATGCGATTCAGCTCGCGGATGCCGGTCACGGCAGCGGTGAAGGGATCCTGCGCAACGCCAGCGACAAGACGCGGATCGGCGGCGTTGAAGCTGCGGCGATCTGGCGATTTGATGGCGGCAAGTTTCTCGGAACGTACGGTTATACTCGTGGCAGCAAGCCCGATCCTCATTCAGGAGTGCGGGTACCGATTCCCATGCTCCCCCGGCATCGCATCGGCGGCGATCTCATGTTCGAGCAGCCTGGCAAATACCGTGTTGGCCTCGAAGGCATCTGGTATGGCGAGCAGACGCTCCATGACAATCCGTTCCGCAACCGGTCCAAGCCATACCTCTACGCGATGGCTATTGCTGTGCGACAGTTCGGTCGACTCGAGGTGGTCGCCAACTTCGAGAATCTCCTCAACGTGCGACAGACTGACACGGACCCATTAGTCATGCCTACGCCGGCCACGGGCGGGCGATGGACGACGGACGTCTGGGCTCCACTGGAAGGTTTCATGGCGAACGTTGCGATGCGCTATCGCTGGTGACCACCGCTCGATGACGATCGTTCTGAGCGTTCTGATTTCAATCCTGTTTGCAGTTGTCGTCGTCGTGGGCTTGATCGCGGCGCTCGGCTGGCTCGTTTCCACGCCGCCCTACAAAGGACCGGTCACCGATCACTTCGACGGACGACGATTCCGCAACCAGCACTCAACGCCACATAACGACTTCCGCGAGGCGGTCAAGTGGGCCACCCACCGGCAGCGTGGTTTCTGGAACGCCTATCGCGACGAACCCGTCGGACCCGCGCCGTCACAACGCGTCGACGGCGATCAACTGCGGGTGACCTTCGTGAACCACACGACGGTGCTGCTACAAACACACGGGTTGAACATCCTCACTGACCCGATCTGGTCAGAACGGTGTGGTCCCGTCTCATGGTTTGGTCCTCGTCGCGTCAGGCCGCCGGGGATTCGACTTGACGACCTTCCGCCAATCGACGTCGTCCTGCTCAGCCACAACCACTACGACCACTGTGACCTGCCATCACTCAAGCAGATCGCACGCAAGCACCGGCCGAAATTGATTGCTCCATTGGGAAACCGTCGCTTCCTGGAACCGCGCGGAATCCCAGTGTTCCAGGAGCTGGACTGGTGGAGTTCGGCGAACGTGTCCGACGGCGTCACCGTGACGGCGATCCCCGCGCGACACTTCTCCGGCCGTGGAATCTTCGATCGCGACCGCTCGTTATGGTCGGGCTTCATGGTCGGAACACCATCGGGTTCAACCTGCTTCGCAGCCGACACGGGATTCGGCGATCACTTCGCCGAGATCAGAACGCGACTCGGAGCGCCGCGGCTGGCGCTGCTGCCGATCGGCGCCTTCCGGCCCGAGTGGTTCATGTCGCGTGTGCACATGTCGCCCGAGCAGTCGATCACGGCGCATCAGCAACTCGGCGCGCGGACAACCGTCGCGACTCACTTCGGCACATTCCAGCTCGCAGATGATGCCGAAACCGAGGCGCAGGAACGCATTCGGGCGGCGGGCGTCAGCGAGTTCTGGGTACTTGGATTCGGCGAAGGACGCGACATCCCTCGATAGCGCACGACAGAAATCGCGCCTATGATAAAGCCAGGCGCGCAGGACGCCTCCCGTCCGCGGAAAGGACCGAGTCCACCTGACTGTAGCAAGTCGCAAGGCAGGATCCACGCGAACCTCCTTGCCCGACGCCAGCGGACCCCGGGCACTTCAGGAGGCTCGTCGTGCCATATCGTTCGCTGCCGGTTACCCCGGACCTGGACCAGCTCAAGCACCAGGCCAAGGACCTGCTCAGGGCCATTCGCGCCGGCGATTCCGCCGCGACCGCTGAGCTGCGGGAGTTTCATCCGGAACCCATCGATCCGTCGAACGCCAAGCTCGCGGACGCGCAGCTTGTTCTCGCACGTAGCTACCACGCGTCGAGCTGGACACGGCTTGTCCAGGCGGTTCAGCTGGTGAACGCAATCTGGAACGACGACATCAAGACCGTGCGCGACCTGGTCACTGCGAACCCAAACCTCATTCACGAAGAAGCGTTGATCAGGAAGGACAGTAACTGGGGACCGCCGATGACGTACGCGGCGAATGTCGGCCGGGATGAGATCATCAGGATGCTGGACACGATGGGCGCAAAGGACCACCGGACCGCACTGGGACGCGCCGTGTTACAGGGCAAGATCGCGACGGCGCGCATGATCCACGCCATACTCGGCAATCCCAAGCCACCCGCTCACGCGTTAGGCGGGCCGGCCTACACCCTGAATGTCGAAGGGACAGCGGTGATCTTCGAATTCGGCGGTGACGACGTCCGGATGTACGATGATGACGGCAAGCTGCTGGCGCCGGTCGAAACGGTGCTCCAGACCGACGGCAGGAATCCGGACGCCAAACACGCAATCCTCGAGATGTACGTCGAGCGCGGCCTGCGCCTTCCGGACACACCGGTCTTCGCGCTCCACCGCGGGCGCATCGACCTGCTCGAGGAGCACCTGCGTCGCGACCCGGGACTGCTCAACCGGACCTGGAGTCATCGCGACGTCTATCCCGACGAGCTGCTGTGTGGCCCGCCGGGCAACGCAACAGTCGGCACGCCGTTAGGTGGCACGACGCTACTGCACATGTGCATCGACTACGACGAGATGGAGATTGCCCGCTGGCTGATCGCTAATGGCGCCGACGTGAACGCCAGGTCGGCCGTCGGCGCGAATGGTTTCGGCGGTTACACGCCGATCTTCAACACCGTCGTCTCGCAGCCGAACTTCTGGATGAACTACAGGAACCGAGGTCCGTTTGTGGCTCCGTTCACCGAACTGCTCCTCGAACACGGCGCAGACCCGAACGTGCACGCATCGATTTGGAAGAGTCTGCACACAGGTCACGGTGACCCGACGCGACACGACTACCGCGACGTGACGCCGTTGTCGTGGGGACGGAAGTTCCACGCACCGATTTTCGTGAGCGAGCCGGCGATGAAGCTCATCGAGGCGGCCGGGGGGGTCGAATGATGAGGCAGGGATCTCGCGCGGTAACGGCTGGGGACCACAGATTGACCGCTCCGCGGTTCCAAACAGAGAAAGCCCATGCTCAAAGCCATTATCGCCATTGTGCTTGCCCTCGGGGCCGTTGTTGCGGTTATCGCGCTGCTTGGTGGGAGACTACCTGTTGGCCACGTCGCCTCGCGGTCCGTGGTCATTGGTGCGCCAACCGACGTGGTGTTCAACACCATCACCGACTTCGGCTCGGCTCCGTCATGGAGGTCAGGGCTCAAGACCGTCACCGTTACGACGGATTCCACGACCGGTAAACGGCGCGTAACCGAAGAATCGTCAACCGGAACGATGCCGATGGAGGTCGAACAACTCGTTCCACCAACCCGACTCGTTATGCGGATTCTCAGCGAGGGCATGCCGTATGGCGGCGCATGGGCTTACGCGCTGGAACCGCAGGGCAACACGACGCGCATCACCATCACCGAACATGGTGAGGTTTACAATCCAGTCTTCCGGTTCATCGCGAAATACATCATGGGCCACAACGGAACGCTTGATTCATACCTGACTGATCTGGGTCGAAAGTTCGGCGCGGAGGTGACGCCAAGTGATGCGGCGCCGGTTCCACTCAAGTAGGGCGTGGGGCCTGGGGCTCAGGGCCTGGAGTCGTGGTCCATGCCCCCACTCCCCAAGCCCCAGGCCCCAGGCCCATGTCTGAGTGGAGCCCGAAGTCGGGGATCTTCATCCTGGTCAACCTCCAGGACGAACTCGCGGACAAGGTGCACGCCATCCAGGCGCACTACGATCCACGCATGGCGAACTTCGCGAAGCCACACTTCACGTTGATCGGCTCGTCAGGCGCAGGGCCGATCGCGGCCGAGACGTCGAACGATCATCTGCATGCCGTGCTCGATCCGATTGCGAGAACAACAGCTCCGCTGACGCTGCATTTCGAGCGGCCAGTGCGTTACCTGCAAACCAATACGTTCGCGTTGCCACTCGATCCGCACGGTCCACTCCGCGAGCTGCACGATCGGATCAAGCGAAGCGGATTGACGTTTGCGCCGTCACGCCACGCGTTCACGCCCCACGTCACGCTGAGCCACTACCGAACGCCGACTGACGCGGAGGCTCAGGAGCTGCTGGCAGTCAAAGTCGACGAACCGTTTGTGGTGGACCACCTGGTCGTCTCGCTCACCGCTGAACCCAGCGCGCCGAAGACGCTTTTCGAACTCGAATTGACGGGAACCGGGCAGAGGACGGCGGACAAACACGGATAAATTCTACGGCCAGAACTGCAAGTCGCCGCGGATCAAGCGAATGATCGCGAATTGCACGCCAACAAACAGCATGGAGCCGCGGTTGTCCGCGTTCCTTCCGCGAGACTACGCGTCCCAAACCTCGCGGGATCCAGACGACGGGCTCGAGTCCTCAAATCACGCGACTCTTCTGACACGCGGATCAACGCGAATCTGGCGGACGCGCGCGGAACGCGTCGAAACGGCCGCGTTAATTCGCTGAATCAGCGGTGACTCGCCGTTCCGGCATTTGTCCCTTTCCGGATTGATCCATTCTCTGGACCAGTGGTACGTGCCGGCAGTCGTCGTTTTCCGGCTTATCCGTTCGCGAATAAGGGCTACTTCAAAGCCTTGGCTACTGCGGCGTCGATGTCCTGGTCCGCACCGAGCCCGGTGTAAACGACCTTCCCCTTGCCGTCGACCACTACGATGTACGACGTCGCTGCGACTTCGTATGCATCGGACGCGTATCCCTTCCGGTCGTACACGATGTCGTGCTGCATGTGGTACTTGTCACGATAAGCCTTGATGCGGTCGACGGACTGGTTCACCGACACGGCGACCGCGACGAACTTCATCTTGCCGGCGTACTTCGTGATCGCGGCACTGATCCTCGGCTCCAGCGCCTTGCAGTTCGTGCACCACGTGGCCCAGAACTGCAGTAGAGTCGGTCCTTTCTTGACCCATTCAGCCAGGTCGATCGGCTTGCCGTCGAGCGTCTCGACCGCGGCGCCTGGCGCGTCACTGCCAATGGCAATGCCCGACTCCTGCGCGACGGCCAATCCCGGCGACGCCAGCACAAGCAACGCGGTGAGCAAACGAATCAGCTTCATAGAAGCACCTGTCCCATCTTGATCAGGTAATACTCAGCCACGCCGAGCATAACGAATCCGAATATTCTCTTGACGCGGGCCATCCAGATACCGGCTCGCGGTAATCGCGCGGCGCTCCCGGAAGATACCCCGACCGCGACCAGCAGTGCACACATTCCGAGCGAAAAAACGAACAGGTAAATGAACCCCAGGATCGCGCTTTGGGTTCGCGTGACCCAGGTCAAAACCGCTGCCATCACGGGAGCGCCACAAGGGGCGGCGACCAGTCCTGACACCGAACCCATGGCAAAGGCGCCGCCGTAGTGACCACCCGTGCCGACCCGAGTTGCCCACTCCATGGTGGACGCGGGTAGCCTGAGGGTGAACACGTCGAGCATGAACAGGCCGGCCAGCAGGAGCACGTTCGCCTGAAGGAAGTAGAGCCACGGGTTCGAGCTGATGGTCCCGAAAATGCTCCCCGTCATTCCGGCGATGACGCCAAGGATCGCGTAGACCAGCGCCACGCCAAACACATACGACAATGTCAGGAACAGGGGCCGCCAGCGCGTTGTCCCCGCGCCGAGCGATTCCCGTCCGACGAGCGCCACGGTGATGGGGATCATCGGGTACACACACGGCGTCAGGCTCGTCAGCAGCCCCGCGACAAATAGCAGCGGGATTGCCGTCAGCGGGCTGGAGCCGAGCGAGTTGGTGAGGCTTGAGAAGTCCATCAAGCCCCAAGGCCAAAGGCCAAAGACCGCAGACCAAAGCGGATCATTTATGCGAGACCTCCAGGACCTGGTCTTCCCTGAGTCCGAACAGAGGCGGAGTCGTTATGCCCAGGAGACCAAGCGTCATATACAACTGACCGCGGTGATGCGCTTCATGTTCGATCATGGCGCGTGCCCATTTCCAAGTCGTTATGCTCGTGCCGGCGGGAGTGGTTGACTTGCCCGTCCACTGCTCCGGCGTCAACGCCTGAAACAACGCCATCGCCTCTTCGTGGCACTTGTCGTGGTACGCGAGCACGGCATCCGGGCCGTCGGCCAGGTCTGGCGAATGCCCCGGATACCTGGTCGGGCGACCGTGGACATTTTCGGCGTACATCCAACGCTCGATGCCGGCGAGGTGCCGGATCTGGTCGCCAGAAGTCCAACGCTCCCCGCCCGGAGACCATTCCAGTTTCTCAGCAGGAATGAGCGGAATGAGGCGACGGGTTCGTTTCCGAACCGACGGCCAGTATTCGAGGAAAGACGCCTGGTCGATCATGACAGCGGTGAATCGTGAATCGTGAACGTCTGGCCTGTTGCCTGTGGCCCGTGGCCTCGGATCTACTATACTGTAGCGACGAGCCCGGCACACCGAGGAGCGACATGGACCTCTCGATCATCGCCCTGAACTTTGTCTACGCAGTCCTCGGCGTTGCGCTGATGTTCATCGCCTATCGGGTGATCGACCGGATGACACCCGAGGTGAACTTCCCTGAAGAATTGCGAAAGGGGAATATCGCGGTTGCCATTTTTGTCGCTGCGATCTTCGTATCGGTGGCCCTCGTCGTCGCCGGAGCGCTGAACTGAACACCCCCTCCAGCCTGACGGCGCTGCTTCTTGCCGCAATAGCGATCCAGGTCGCACCAGCCCCTGCGGAGCGAACAGCGACCGCCGACCGGGGACCAGTGGAGCAGCGACGGAATTCAGGTCGTTACGACGACGTCTTCCGGAAGTACTCCAAGCGCTATTTCGGCGTCGGCTTCGATTGGCGGGTGTTCAAGGCGCAGGGAATGGCCGAGAGCAATCTCGACTCGGCGGCGACGAGCTGGGTTGGCGCGCGCGGAATCATGCAGCTGATGCCGAAAACGTTCCAGGAAATCACGACGCGCAACCCGGAGATGTCGCGCATCGACGATCCGCAGTGGAACATCGCCGCCGGCATTTTCTACGATCGAACCCTCTGGCAACTCTGGGCGAAGGATTCGGTCGAAGATCATCGCCAGGAGTTCATGCTGGCGAGTTACAACGCGGGCCGAGGGACTATCCTCTCCGCGCAAGCGATGGCGCGGCGCGACTCGCTCGACCATCGCTCGTGGCCCGCCATCGAGAGCGTCGCACCGAAGGTGCCGCGCTGGCGGTACAACGAGACGCTTGGCTACGTGCGGCGCATTGATTCGCTCCATGCCGTGCTTCTGAGAAGGCGGTAGTCTTCGGGCAGACGGGCAGACGGGCAGACGGGCAGACGGGCAGACCAGTATCGCCTCCGAGACCGCTTAGATTTGGCGTTCCCCGTTTGCCCGCTTACCCGTTTGCCCGTTTACCCGCACAATGGCCCAGCAATTCATCTATGTAATGAAGGCGCTCACGAAGGTCGTTCCCCCTTCGCGAGTGATCCTGAACGATATCTGGCTCTCTTTCTATCCCGGCGCGAAGATCGGCGTACTCGGCGCCAACGGGTCGGGAAAGAGCTCGCTGTTGCGCATCATGGCCGGCATCGATCACGACTTCAACGGAGAAGCGTGGGCGGCGCAAGGAACCAAGATCGGTTACCTGCCGCAGGAACCTGAACTCGATGCGTCGCTGGATGTGAGGGGGAACGTCGAGCTGGCCGTGAAGTCGGATCGCGCGATCCTCGATCGCTTCAATGAAATCATGATCGAGTTCGGCGAGCAGATGAGCGACGAGAAGATGGAGAAGCTCCTTGGCGAGCAGGGACGACTCCAGGAGCAGATCGACCACCTCGACCTCTGGAACCTCGACAACAAGATCGAAGTGGCGATGGACGCGCTCCGCTGCCCGCCGCCGGACGCGGACGTCACGACGCTTTCCGGCGGTGAGAAGCGCCGAGTCGCGTTATGCAGGGTGTTGCTGGAACACCCGGATCTACTGCTGCTCGACGAACCGACCAACCACCTCGACGCCGAAAGCGTCGCCTGGCTGGAGAAGCACCTCGAGACGTTTCCGGGGACCGTGGTCGCCATCACGCACGACCGGTATTTCCTGGACAACGTGGCCAAGTGGATCCTGGAGCTGGATCGCGGCAGCGGGTTTCCATACGAAGGGAACTATTCGTCGTGGCTTGACCAGAAGCGCAGCCGCCTGGCGGTTGAGGAAAAGACGGCCAGCGCTCGTCAACGCACCCTCGAGCGCGAACTCGAGTGGGTGCGCATGGCTCCGCGCGCGCGTCAGGCAAAGAACAAGGCGCGCATCCAGAAATACGAGGAGATGGCGAGCGAGCAGCAGTTCGAGCGGATTGCGCAGAACGAAATCGTGATTCCACCGGCGCCGCGACTCGGCAACGATGTCGTCATCGCGGACAAGCTGCGGAAGGGGTACGGGGATCGTTTGCTGTTCGACAACCTGACCTTTTCACTGCCGCGCGGCGGCATCGTCGGGATCATCGGGCCTAACGGCGCAGGCAAGACGACACTCTTTCGCATGATCACGGGCGCCGAGACGGCGGACGCCGGAAAGCTCACCATTGGCGAGACGGTCTCGTTTGCCTATGCGGATCAGACGCGGAAGCTCGATGGCGCGCGAACGGTGTACGACGAGATCTCCGGCGGCCGGGATTCCATTCCGGTCGGCAAGCGGGAGATCAACGCGCGCGCATACGTCTCGGGCTTCGGGTTTCGCGGCGCCGATCAGCAGAAGCTGGTGGCGAACCTGTCGGGTGGTGAGCGGAACCGGCTGCACCTTGCCAAGACGGTCATGGCCGGCGGCAACCTGCTCCTGCTCGACGAGCCGACCAACGACCTCGACGTCGACACGTTGCGCGCGCTCGAAGTCGCGCTGCTCGATTTCGCCGGCTGCGCGGTGATCATCTCACACGATCGGTGGTTCCTCGATCGCGTGGCGACGCACATGCTCGCGTTCGAGGGAGACAGCGAGACGGTCTGGTACGAGGGGAACTACCAGGGCTACATCGATGACTTGAAGCGCCGGAAAGGCCCCGATGCTGACCAGCCGCATCGGATCAAGTATCGGAAGCTGGTAAGGGCGTAGGAGGGTGGAAGGGTGGAAGGGTGCAAGGGTGCCTCACGTTTCTCACCCTTCCACCCCTCCACCCTTAGTCATCCCATCGCGTCAAACGTGTAGCACCAGGCCTCACCTTCGAGGACCGTCTCGCCGCCATCGCGCTGGATGACAATCCGGAGCTGACAGACCGGCTTCGTGGCGTGTACACTCATGACTTCCGCCTCGGCCGTGATCGTGTCGCCGATGTACACCGGTGCGGTGAACTTCCAGTTCTGGCTCAGGAACACGGTGCCGGGTCCCGGCATGTCCATCGCGACCAGCGCGTGCAGCAGTCCGGTCGTGAGTCCGCCCTGCGCCACCAGTCGGCCGAACTTCGTGCGCGCGGTGAACGACTCGTCGAAGTGCAACGGATTGTAGTCGCCCGTGATCTCCGCGTAGGCACGCACGTGTTCGTCGGTGACCTGCATCGTTCGCGATGCTTTCTGCCCGACGTCAAGCTTCACGCGCGCCCTCCACTTTGTTGATTGGCGCACCGCCCTTGCCGATGCGAATCATCCAGACAAGGATGCCGGCAACTGCCAGCGCGACGCCACCCGCCAGCATGCCCGTCCCGACACTCTGCTCGCCCCAGACCACGGCCGCGAGACCTGCCGCCACAATCAGGCCGACGACAAACCCAACCTCTGCGATCACCGCCAGCTGTCGCCAGGTGAAGGCCGTGATCAGCATGAAAATGGCCGACACGCCATACAAAACCTGCGTCACCGACTGAATCTGCTGAGGTAGGGTGGCCGGCTGAGACAATTGCTGCACACCGCCGCTGATGCCAGTCCACGCGAGGGCCAGCAGCGCCAGCGCCGCAACGAGTGCGAGCGATCGTCGGAAGAGAGGTCGGAGAACCATCAGCCAGTAGTCAGGACGAGTTCGAGGTATACGGTACCGGGCACGGGGCTGTACCGATAGGCATCGATCGGCACAAAACCCAATGTGCGATAGAGGTCCTGGGCGCGCTCCATCTCCGGCAGCGTATCGAGTCGCATGCGCTCATAACCCGTCACGGTCGCAAATCGAATCGCCGCCTCGGCCAGCGTTTTGCCGAGCCCCGTGCCGCGTCCCGCTGGTCGCACGTAGAGTCGCTTCATCTCCGCGACCTGCGCATCGAACGGCCTGACACCGACACACCCAATCACCTCGTCACCGTCGCGCGCGAGCAGGAGCGTGCCGGCCGGCGGAGCGTACGTCCCGGGCAGGTCACGCACCTCGTCTTCGAAACCCTGGTAATCGAGCCTAACGCCAAGCGCGTCGGCATATTCGCGGAAGAGCGTGCGGATGATGTCGAGGTCCGCCGGGGTTGTCGCCGTGTCGAGTCGCCACATGTCTTTAGCTCCGGCCGATGGCCCGCAACGTCTCGGTGGGCTCCTGCAGTAGTAATGACATCGCCGTGGTCGCCGCGAACAAGCTGGCCACTGGAAGCAGCAATCGATCGCGCAGCGTGCGGGCGACGGGATGGGTCAGTTCGGCGAGCATGCCAAGGCGCGACGATGCGTCTGACACGCGTCGCACGGCCTTACGGCGTCGCCGCTGGTATGCAACAAGACCTTCCCCGACCGATGACGACCGGCGCAACTCATCGAGCAACACGGCCGCGTCGACGAGGGCGCTGTTGGCGCCTTGCCCGAGGTTGGGCGCCATCGCGTGGGCGGCGTCGCCGAGTAGTACCAGCCGGCCATCGAACCAGCGATCACAATCGACGCGAAGCACGTCGTTCGTGATCAGCTCGTCGAAGGCTGTGAGCCCGTCGAGGATGCGACCGGCCGCCGGGTATGCCGTCGTCCACGATGCGCGAAAGGCGTCCAGGTCGCGCGCATCGAGCGCGCGGCTGCAGGCTTCGGTCCCGCACGAAGCGAAGGCGTACGTTCCCCGGTCGACGGCGAACGAACCAAAGAGGCCGGCCGGTGTCCACGCTTCGGTTCCCGTGGCGACGGCGTTCTCGAGCAACATGCGCACATATCGGATTCCGGTGCCGCGGACGTGGGCGCCGAAGTTGCCGCATTCACGTACGCGCGAGTGTACGCCATCGGCGCCAATGACGAGGTCGGCCTGCAGCGTTGATTCACGGCTTCCCTGCCTGACGAGGACTTCACCGGCCGGCGATGCGTGGACGACTTCGGTGCCAAAGTGTGTCCTGATCCGCGGTTCACCGCTGACGGCATCCAGCAGGATGCCCTGGAGTGTCGATCGCCGCAGCATGACGGCGCGCGGCGCCTCGCCACGCGGCGCGAGCAGCGTGCGCCCGTGCTCGTCGACGATCCGGACTTCCGTCACCGGTTCGCCCACCGCCATCGCCGGCCCGAGGCCTAACGATTCGAGGACGGCCAGGCCGTTCTCGGCGATCGCGATGCCGGCGCCAATCTCCTTCGGCTCGGCGACGCGTTCGATCAGCGAGACATCGGCGCCGCCTCGGGCGAGCAGGAGCGCCGCGGCGCAACCGCCGGTGGCGCCGCCACAGACGACTACATTCAAACCGGACAGGACCATATCAGACGGGCAGACGGGCAGACGGGCAGGCGGACAGGTGGTTTGAGCGGGTTTGTTGATGTAACAGCCTTAAGATGCCGTGCGACAACGGTTTCCGCTTGCGCCACCCCAGCCGACGGCCTTTGACGCAGGGTCGAACAGAAACGGCGCCACGGCGCCTCCGTAGTATTCATCACCCCTCACCGAGTATGACTGTGTCCGCATTCTTGGTTCAAGTTTCTCGCGCAGCACTCTCTGTTGCGTTTATGGTCGCTGCGTCGGCGCCCGCGCAGTCCGTCGCGCTTCGCGATCTCCCCAAGCCGTCCAAGGAGATCGAGGAACCGTTTTCCCTCATATCCGGGGCGATCGAAATCAAACCGGGCAGAGTCCTTGCGGTCGACGCAACCGAGGCGACGGTCGACCTCGTCGATTTCGCCAATGGCAGCCGGAAGCCGCTCGGCCGGCAGGGCAGTGGTCCGGGCGAATATCGACTGCCCGTCGGAATCATGCGGCTGAACGGCGACTCGCTCTGGCTCTTCGACGCGATGCAGCAGCGCATCGTCGTGTTCAATCCAGACCTGACGCCGGGGACGACGATGCCGTTGCTGAGTCTCGATCAGTCGACCATGACGGTGCTCACGGCTCCGTTCCTGGGCGATCGCAGCGGACAGGTATATGCGAGCGCGATGGTTATCGACGCCGGCCGCAGTGGCAACCAGATGCAGATGAAGCTGCCCGACTCGGTTGGCGTCGTCCGTGTCGATCCGCGAGGCAAGGCGGGTCGCACCGAGTTGGCGCGCGTGCGATTCCCGGTCAGCGGGAAGCCTGACATCAAGCAGAACGGCACGGCGCTCAAGATGACGATGGCCTATCCCGGTCTCATTGCCTCCGATCCGTGGACGGTCTTCCCCGACGGCCGCATCGCGATCGTGAGAGGCAACAACTACACGGTCGAGTTCATCGCACCTGACGGAAAGAAGACTTCGGCGCGGATCGTGTACGAGCCGATCAAGGTCACGGCTGCCGACCAGAAGGCCGAAATGGACGAGGCGCGCCGGGCGATGGCGGAGCAGGGGAAGGCCGCGCAGAAGATGGTGCCGGCCGGTGTCACCCTTGACTTCGAGCTGCTCGCGCCCGCCGAGTGGCCGGAGAACTATCCGCCGGTCGCAGCGCTGAGCGCCATCGCGGCCGTCGACGGCAAGCTGTGGGTGAAGCGTGCGATCCCATTCCGGCTTGGCCGCGAGCAGTGGGACGTGATCGACCCCACCGGAAAGTTGGTCGCGCGCTGGCGTCTGCCGGCAAAGACGACGCTCGTCGCGGTCGGGCAGGGCGTAGTCTATACCGTCAGAACAGACGAAGACGACCTTCGGTATTTGCAGCGCGTGGAGCTCGGCCGGTAGCTCACTTCCAGCCTGTAGTCCCGCCGCACGGCTTCCCGGTTGCCGCGCGGCGGGATTGTTTTTGGGGCATGCCCGGCCCCGTTCGGTACCCGCGCTGACCGCATGCACGTTCCGATCCTTCCGCCTAACGTGCCGCGCCGCAACCGGCACCTTCTGCAGCGTTTCGGCAGGCTCGGATTGCGCGCGATGGGTTGGCGCATCGAGGGAGAATTCCCGGACCAGCGCAAGTTTGTCATCATCGTCGCCCCGCACACCTCCAACTGGGATTTTGTGGTCGGCCTCTTCTGCGACCTGGCGCTCGACCTGGACGCGGCCTGGCTGGGGAAGCACACCATCTTTGTGGGTCCGTTCGGCCGGTGGCTGAAATCCCTGGGCGGGATTCCTGTCGAGCGCGGCGCTTCTCACAACGTGGTATCCCAGGTGTCGGCGGAATTCGCACGGCGGGATCAGATGATCCTTGCGCTGGCGCCCGAAGGGACTCGGCGCAAGGTGGCCGAGTGGAAAAGCGGCTACTGGCACATCGCGCGCGCGGCCGGCGTGCCGATCCTGCCCGTCGGCTTCGACTTCGCCCGCCGTGCAACCGTCATCGGGACGGCTCGTCCAGCGACCCATTCGCTCGAAGACGATGAGGCGGAGTTCAAGAGGTTTTTCGCCGGGATCACGCCAAAACGTCCGGAGCTTCGCTGAGGGAGAGAGTGCTCGTAGTGCGGGTTGGCGCGACGTTGAGTGTCTGATGTGCTGGTGATGGCCGCGTGGCCCTCGAAACAGGAGGATCGCCGTGGACTCTTTGCCTACCGTTCTCAAGCGGATCTGCATCGCCGGCGCATGCGTCGCACTCCTCGCGCTGCTCCCCGCACTCGGTCGAGCGCAGCAACCGAATGCACGACAACGCGACCGCGGCCCCGGCATTCCGACGTCGATGTTCGGCACGTACATCGAACGTGGTGAGTGGCTGCTCTATCCGTTTCTCGAGTACTACCGGGATGGAAACCTGGAGTACAGTCCAGACGAGTTCGGATTCAATCTCGATGCTGACTTCCGCGGACAGTACCGGGCGACCGAAGGCCTGATCTTCCTGGGTTACGGACTCAGCGATCGACTCGCGTTCGAGTTCGAAGCCGCCGTCATCCGCGCGCGGCTGCGCAAGGCGCCTGATGATCCGTCAGCCATGCCTGCCTTCATGGAGGAATCCGGGTTGGGCGACGTTGAGGGACAGCTGCGATATCGATGGACCAACGAGACGGAGCGCGCGCCGGAGGTCTTCTCGTATTTCGAGACGGTCCTCCCGTTGCAGAAGAACAAGCTCCTCATCGGGACCCAGGACTGGGAGTTCAAGTTCGGGACGGGCCTGGTGCGCGGGTTCTCGTTCGGCACCATGACCGTTCGCGCGGCGATGGAATACGACGCCGCGGACGCCAACCTGGCGTTAGGCGAGGTGGCGGTCGAATACCTCCGCCGCGTAAACTCGAGGCTGAAGATCTACGCCGGCGTCGAGGGCACCCAGGACGAGATCGAGGGCATCACCGAGCTGCAGTGGTCCTTGCGCCCCAACCTCGTCCTCAAGTTAAACAGCGCGTTCGGATTGACGTCCAAGGCTACCGACTGGGCTCCGGAGGTCGGACTGATGTTCTCGATCCGTTGAGAATTGACGTCCGCGATTGAACGCGAAAAAACACTGGCCTCCACGTGGCGCGGGCTGCCATCTCGTTGCATCTTGGGCACCCCGATTCCATTGCGCCCCTGGCCTGGATTCCTACCAGGCTGTAAACCGCTGACTCGTCATGGCACTGCCTGTCGTTCGTGATGCGAAGTATGCGATTCGCTCCCTCGCCAGGAGACCGTTGTTCACGGCGGTGATCCTGCTGACGCTGGCGCTGGGTATCGGCAGTACGGTGGCGATCTTCAGCGTCGCCAACGCCGTGCTGTTCCGCCCGCTGCCGTTCCGGGATTCGGAAGAACTGGCCTTCGTGTGGACGCGACTGCCGGCGACCAACGTCGCGCGCTCACTGGTGTCCGGACCCGACTTCCGGGACTACCAGCAGGAGACCACGCGCTTCGCAGGGTTTGCCGGGGCGGTTGCCATCCCCGGCACGCTGACGGGTTTCGGCCCCCCGGAACGGATCACGAATGCCTACGTGACCTCGAACTTCTTCGACGTGCTGGGCGTCCGCCCGATCGCAGGCCGCGTGCACATCGCGGACGACGCGTTTGCCATCGATCCGAAGGCGTTCGGTAGTCCGAACCCCGATTTGCCACCCGGCAAGGTGGTCTTGAGCTACGAGCTCTGGCAACGGCGGTTCGGCGGCGATTCATCGATCATCAACCGTACAATCCAGATGGATGGATGGGGCTCCGTGGTGGTCGGCGTGCTCCCTCCGAATTTCCGCATTTACCTTCCCGCTGATGCCGGGATGCCTACTGACATCGATGCCTGGGGTGTGCTGCCAAGCAACATCGGCGACTTCGAGCGCGATGCTCCCTGGCTCACGGTGGTAACGCGGCTCAAGAAGGGGGTTACCCTCGAGCAGGGCCAGCAGGAAATGGACCGGATGGCGGCACGACTGCGTGACGTTCATCAGTTCCATCGCACGCAGAATCTCGAGATTGTCGTGAATGGCATGCATCGCGATGTGGTGAATCACGCACGGCCCGCGTTATTCGCACTGCTGGGCGTGGTTGCTTTCGTGATGCTGATCGCGTGCGCCAACATTGCGAATTTGCTGCTGGTACGCGCGTCCGAGCGTAGCCGTGAGATTGCCGTTCGTGCGGCCGTTGGCAGCGGGCGGGGTCGTATCGTCTCGCAAATGCTCACCGAGAGCCTGGTCCTTGCTGCCGGTGGTGCAGTCCTCGGCGTGATGTTCGCCTGGCAAGGCATCGGGGTCATCAAGGCGCTGAGCCCGGCGAACCTGCCTCGCATCGAGAACGTTTCGATCGACGCATCCGTCCTCGCGTTCGCGGCCGGAGTGAGTATCCTGGCCGCCATCGTGTTTGGACTGGCGCCGGCGTTGCGTGCGGTGCAGGGGAATCTGATTGACGGGCTCCGGGAACGAGGGAGCGACAGCGGTGGAGTCCGTGGCAACAAACTGCGCACCGCTCTGGTCGTGGGTGAGGTGACGCTCTCGCTCGTACTGCTGATCGGCGCCGGCCTCATGGTGCGTAGTTTCTCACAGCTTCAGAAGATCAATCCGGGATTCGACGCGAAGAACGTCGTGACGTTCAATGCGCCGATCCAGTTCCTGAAGTACCTCACGACGCAGTCGCGCGCGGCGTTCGCCAACCAGCTCGGCGAGCGGCTGGCCGCGATCCCCGGCATCGAGGCGGTGGGAGGTGTGACGCCGCTGCCACTCGCAGGCGGCGAGCAGTACGCCGTGGGGTCGTATGGCCGGATCGGCGACGCTGACGACGTCTATCGGTCGAACAAGGCGGACTACAAGGCCGTGTTGCCGGGATATTTCGAAACGATGAAGATCGGGGTGGTATCAGGCCGCTCATTCGTCAGGGGTGACAACGAGGATCAGGCCCTGGATGTCGCCATCATCGACGTGAAGTTTGCCAAGCGCGTGTTCGGCGATGCCGACCCGCTTGGAGCCCAGATCCTGGTCGATCATTTCAATGAGAAGACCTTTTCGCTGGAGCGGCTCCCGGTGACGATCGTGGGTGTAGTGCCGAATGTCCGTTCATCGTCACTGGCGTCCGAGGGCCGGGAGACGATCTACCTGCCGTATGTCTTCAACTCGTTTCTGCCACTGACGTTCGTGGTACGAACGGCCGCCGCTCCCGCGAGCCTGATCGCCCGGATCCGTACGGAAGTCAGCGCGATGGATCCCAATGTCCCGGTCGCCGACCTGACGACGCTCGAGTCTTGGGTGAGCAAGTCGATGGCCCCGACGCGGTTCCTGCTCGCACTCAACGGCACGTTCGCCGGCCTGGCTCTCATCCTCGCGTCGCTGGGCCTGTACGGCGTCATCTCATACACGGCGCGCCAGCGGACGCGAGAGATTGGCGTCCGGGTTGCCATGGGGGCGAGCGCTGGGAACGTCGTGCGGTTGATCCTTGGTCAGGGAATGACGCTGGCGGCTATCGGCATCGTCATTGGGCTCGGCGCGTCCGTTGCGCTGACCCGGATTGTGAACCGCTACCTCGTCGGGGTTAGCAGCACGGACCCGATCACATTCGCCGGCGTGGCAGCGGTCTTGCTTGGTGTCGCGGCGGTGGCATCCTACGTTCCAGCCCGACGGGCGAGTCGAATCGATCCTTCCCTCGCGTTGCGCGAAGAATAACGCGACGTGCGCGGAGGCCGTTGCAGGCAACGGCCTCCTGGCGTTAGGCAGGTGCGGTCGAGTATCCTGGCTTACTGTCCCGGGGTAATCCGGAAGTTTGACGCGCCGTTGGCCGTGGCCGATACATCGCGCGCGAAGAATGCCGAGTTGAACACGACGCGGAACGTGCCATGCGGCTGGCCGCGCCACTGCGGCTGGAAGGCGATGAGAACGACGTGTCCCTTGCCGCGCTTCACATCAAGCGCTGCGGCGTGACCGCGCATCCGTTCCTCGCCGTGCAGGAAGCCTGATCGCAGGATCGGACCCTGCGCGGGATACTTCGCGAGCACCGAACCTTCGAAGCCCTCCGTGGTCGTGAAGACCGGACTGCCGCTGACCACTAGGTCCGCATCGACAGGCATACCAGCCATGACAGGATGTGTGGTGTCCACCTGGGCGCGCATCACCGACACGCCAGTGAAGTAATCCTGCCGCGCCACGCCGGCGACGACGTTCTGAACGGGCAGCTTGAGCGCGCTGATGAGCGACGCCGTCCCCTGGTTCCACGCGACGACCGTGCCGCCACCGCTCACAAACGCATCGATGGCGGTGACACGCGCGCTGTCTTCAGCACTCAACGCTGGCGCTCCGCCGCCGCGGCCACCAGGCGGCGCACCGGCGGGTGGGCCACCACGTCCACCGCCGCGCCCTCCGCTCGTCAGGCTCTGCGAGGCCATGATCACGACGTCGAACCGGGATCCGAGTGTGGCGTCCCGCAGGTCAGCCGGACCGATGAGCGTGTACTTGAAGCCGAACGAGTCGAACAGCCATTCGGTCCAGCCCTGGTCCATGTTGCCCGGCGCCGCTTTGTAGACCGCGATTCGCGTGGGCACGGCAGTCGTGGTGACCGTGCGAGCCACGTTCATGCGTTCACCACTGACCCAGAGCGACTTCGCCATCGAGTCCAGTCGCTGGGCGGGAACTCCAGCGATCAGGTAACGCGCGTCCCGTGCCGCGGTGGAAGGAATGAAGCGAAGGGTGCCGCCGGCGGCGAGCGCGCGATTGATCAGGCGGAAGGCATTGTTCTGCGCCGGATCGAGCACGAGTGCGCTGCCTCGTCCCGTTATCGTTGGGGGCGGCGGCACGATACCCGCCGCCATTGCGTTCGTTGTGAAGGGATACTGGTCCGATGCGCCCCAGGCTTCGGCCGTACCCTGCACCGGCGTGAGCGCCGCTTTGAAGTCTGAGGAAAGCGGAGTTCGTGCTTCCACTGCGTTGACGTTCATCTGGAACGGCAGCGTCCAGCCGGCGGCATCGTACGGCAGATCGTCACCCATGTCGGGATACTTCTGCGGCTCCAGCAGCTCGCGCACGAGCGGTGCGAATTCCTGCTCCAGGGGCACGACCCACGTACCGGCCGGGTACGCCGTGCCATCGTGCACGGCGTCGCGCCCCAGCTGCATAACGCGGACGCCAAGGAACGCCAGGCGTCTCAACATCTCGACCGGCGCCGATGGATCGCGCTGGCGCTGCGGGACGATCCACGCGTACGGACCCGACGCCCGGTGCGTCGCAATGGCGTCACGCCCGGACTGGTACCGGTTGTACAGCAGTTCCTCGCGGAACTTCGCTGCATAACGAAGCGTCGCGATCGACGCCGTCACCATGTAGTCCACCTGGTCCTTCAGCGTCCAGCGCCCTTCCTTCCACGGGCTGCTGTACATCGATGTCGGCAGCAGGGCGCGATACTCCTGGGGCAGCTGGTCAACCGTGGTGGAACGGGGGACGCCGCAGTTGCCGCCCTGCGTCTCGGTCCACCAGGACGCGATGTGCTGGTACATCGGCATGTAGTCGATGTAGCCGGGATAATACGCGTCAAACGTGGCCAGCATGTGGACGGCGCCCGGCTTGCCGGCCTGGTCGAGCTCCTGCGCTATTCGACTGCCGATAGTGTTCACCGTGCGCGACATGATGGGCGGCGCGTACAGGCCGATCGGGTCCGCGAACGGGGGGATCCAGATGCGCGTCGGGAATGGCGATGACTGGTGGTGGACGTAAATGATCTGCGGCTCCCACTCGCGCCACGTGTGCGCGATCACGCGCGACTCGACCACGTTCAGCATGTAGCTGTCGCGGTTGTTGTCGTGACCGATGTACTTCTGGTACAGCTCCATCGGACCCGGATTGCGCCCGGCAAGCGATTCGCGGCACCAGTTCACGACGATGTCCTGCCCATCGGGGTTGATGCTCGGCCACAGGAACAGGATGGTGTTGTCGAAGATGGCTTTGATGTCGGCTTCCGACGCGCGGGACAACAATTCGTACGCGAGCTGCGGCGTGTGTTGTGAACCGGCGATCTCGGAGGCGTGCAGGCCGCCGCTGATGTCGACCAGCGCGATGCCGTCACGCGCGAGCTGTCGCGCATCGGCATCCGTGAGACCCTCGGGGCGGGCCAGGCGCTGGTTGATCCGGCGCAGTTCATCGACGCGCGCCAGGTTGGCGGGGGACGAGATCAACGCCACGGTCATCGTCTTTCCAAACGACGTCTTGCCCACTTCGATCAGGCGCACGTGAGGGTTGGTCGCGAGGCGCCGGAAGTAATCGACTGACTGTTCGTACGTGAAGAGCTGCGAGTCGGCCCCGACATTGAACCCGAACACAGAAGCAGGGGCGGGCACGGCTTGCTGAGCCGCGCTTGTGGCTGACAACAGGCTCAGGGCAACCAGGGGGGCGGCAATTAGCCGACGCATCGACATCTCCGGAATGGATTCGAAAGGTCCCCCTAAGAACTCACGCTGCTTCCGTCCGGTCAACCGCCATCCACACTCGAGTTTGTGGGTGTCAAACTTTCACATCGACGGCCGGTATGGTCCGCACGCCGGCCGGTTGACCCCGGGTTCCTAGCTTCCTCGAAGGGCCTCTGTCGGGCTGACGGCCATTGCCCGGCGCGCCGGGAGCAGGGACGCAACGATACCCACGAGAGGGAGCAAGGTGGCCACGGCGAGCAGCGTCACGACGTCGATGGTCGGTACGTCGACGAGCAGCGAACGAATCGCTCTCGCCACGCCGGCGGCACCGACAAGGCCGAGCAGGACACCGATCACGGCCATCCGCGTGCCGTCGCTCACGATCAACCGCAGCACCTGTCCCCGGTCCGCGCCTAACGCCATGCGCACGCCGATCTCGAACGTCCGTTCCGACACGCCATACGAGATCACCCCGAAGATGCCGATGCCGGCAAGCAGCAGCGCGAGGGACGCAAAGGCCGCGATCAGCCCGGTGCTGAAGCGGCGGTTCTCCACCGACGTACCCACCACTTGCTCGAGCGTCCGAACATCCGAAACCGGAACCGTCGTCGACATCGACTTCACGATCGAGCGGATCTGATTGGCGACGAGCATCGGTTCACCGCGGGTCCGCACGACGAGCCACAGGCTCACTGGCATGAAGTACGCCGTCAGGTGCGTTTGCGAGTGGGGGACGTACATCGTCGGTTCCGGCGTGTCCTGGAAATCACGCGACCTGATGTCATCGACGATTCCGATCACGGTCATGAGCGCCGAGGGTTGTCCTCCGACCTGGAACCGTTGTCCCAGAACATCAGGAAGTTCGGGCCACAACAGCCGAGCCGCCGAGCGGCTGATGATCACGGTGTTCGTGCCTCCGGCGCGGTCTTCGTCGCTGAAGTCCCGTCCGCTCACGATCGGCATTCCCATCGCCTGGAAATAGCCGGGCGTGACCTGCTGTGGCACGACGGACGGACCCTGGGACGGCGGATACGACTTGCCTTCCGCCATCACGCCCCACTGTCCACCGCGTCCGACGACAGGCAGCCAACCCGCCGCCCCAGCCGATTGCACGCCGGGAATCGCCCGAACCTTCGTCAGCAGCTCGCGATAGAAGGCGGTTGTGCGCTCCTGATTGTATTCGACCTGCGCGAGTGAGACTCGCGCCGTCAGAACGCGTCGACTGTCGAAGCCCATCTCGGCGCTCTGAAGATTGATGAGGCTTCGCAACAACATGCCCGCGCCGCTGAGCATAACGACGGCGAGCGCGACTTCGGCGACGACCAACGCACGCCTGACACGGCTTGATCCACCGTGATGTGCTGTCCTGCCGCCCTCCTTCAGCGTGTCGGCCGGCGCTCCCCGCGCGCCACGCAACGCGGGCACGAGGCCAAAGGCCAGTCCTGCCAGCAGGGAAATCGCAAAGGTGTAGAGGACAACGGTCCAATCCAGCGTGATCTGGTCGAGTCTCGGTATCGAGGAAGGCGCGACCGCAACCAGCGCCCGTTGCAGCCCCCACGCGACGGCCAGACCCAGCACCCCTCCGCCAATGGCCAGTACGCCGCATTCGGTAATGAGCTGGGTGGCAAGGCGCGTACGGGACGCGCCTAACGCTGTTCGCAGCGCCATTTCCTTGCGCCGTGCCTCCCCACGCGACAGCAGCAGGTTGGCAACGTTCACGCAGACGATGAGCAGCACGAACCCGACGGCGCCCAGCAGCGCCCACAGGTAGGGACGGGTCTGGCCCAACAACGCCACGCTGAGCTCTCCGATCACCGGAACCAGCGGAGTGCCGTAGCTGATGGGAAAGTCCTGCATCATTCGCTGCGCAACCGTCGTAGCTTCGTTCGAAACCCGGGGCATCGTGACGCCGGGCTTGAGTCGCCCAACGATCCACAGATAGTAGTTGCCGCGCTCTTCGAGGCTGTCGGCGACGAAGCGCCTCATCGGCAGCCAGACGTCCGTGCGTTCCGACGGGTATCCGAAGTGCGGCGGCATGACGCCGACCACGGTGCGCGGATAGCCGTTGATCGTGATCTTCGCGCCCAGGACCGACCGGTCACCCGCGAATCTCCGCTGCCAGAGCGCGTGGCTCAGGATGGCAACGGTAGCTGGACGAACGTGGTCCTCGTCTTCGGCGAACGCGCGGCCGATGGCCGGCGACACACCCATCGTCGTGAAGAAATCGCGCGTCACGCTGGCGAATGCCACCCGCTCAGGTTCATCACCGCTGAGCGTAGCTTCGTCCTGCGTAAACGCCGACAACGAGGCGAACGACGAGATGTCACGCTTGTAGGCGACGTATTCGTTCTGACCCGTGAGCCACTGCGGCGCCTTGTGGCCGAAGGTCACGAGCCGATCGGCATCCGGATATGGAAGTGGCCGCAGAAGGATGCCGTGAACCACACTGAAGATCGCCGAGTTGGCGCCCACGCCCAGCGCGATGGTTGCCAGCACGATTGCGGCAAATGCTGGACGCCTGGCGAGGCCGCGTAACGTGAACCGGATATCCTGTTTGAGACTTTGCATGTGCTCACCGAATGCAGAATGCACGTGATCAAGAATGACGCGGGGCATCGATACTCCCGGTTCCAGCATTCGGTCGCGGTGGAAGTCGCGAAGCTCCGTTGCGTACCGGGATCGAAACTCAGACGGATAGAGCCTGACGAGGAAGTCGATCAGCCGCATGCGTCACCCCCGGGCGGGGGCGAGGATTCCTCGCGACTCGGCCAGGCGCACGAGTTCACGCAGCCGGTGCATTTCGGCGGCCAGGGCGCGCCGGCCGGCGGACGAAAGTCGATAATAGATGCGCCGCTCGTCGGTCTCGTGCCGCGGCGCACGTCCCTCGTCGACCAGTCCCTCATCCTCCAGCGCACGGAGGTGCCGGTAGAGATTTCCGGCTTCGATCTCCACGGTGCCTTCCGTGTAGTCGAGGATGTCCTGCCGGATGCCGTAGCCGTGCCGGTCCCCGGCTGACAGCACGGTGAGGATGAGCACTTCGAGCGGCTTGATCATGCTGGCGAGTGACTATGGTTAAATCGACTATAGTTATTCGACACAGGATCTCGCCAGAGGGTTGGCTGGACGACGTTCAGACCGTCATTGAGCGCCGGCTCACTGGTCGCCGAATCACCGGAATCGTAGATTCGCACGAGGCGACGTTCATGTCCCGACCGGCGGGAGGCTACGATGAGACGTGCTGTATGCTGGATGCTGAGCGCGCTGACTTCGGTTCCCATCCATGCGCAGTCGCGCACCATCAACGTCGGCGACGCGGTGATCAATTACGAGATCGCCGGTGAAGGAACGCCCCTCGTCCTCATTCATGGCTGGGCACAGGACCTGACGATATGGGACGATCAGGTGCGTGAATTTGCGCGACACCATCGGGTGATCCGGTATGACCGTCGCGGCTACGGAAAGTCGACCGGATACGCGGATGCGACCGCGGACGCGATGGACCTCCGCATCCTGCTCGACTCACTGGGCATCCAGTCGGCGCACTTGCTTGGACTTTCGGCCGGCTCGAGAGCGGCGATCAACTTCACGGTTGCGTTCCCCGACCGGGTGAAGGCGCTGGTCATCTATGGACAGGCGCTGCTTCCCGGGTTTACACCGGCGCCCGACGGTCCCACGCCGGTCATGATCTTTCGCGACGTGGCGCAGAAACACGGCCTTGATTCGGCAGGGAAGGTCTTGCTGGCGCATCCGCTGTCGTGGACACCCAGCGGTCGGCCTGAACTCAAGCGCCGACAGAAGGCGCAGTGGGCTCGCTACTTGGGCCAAGACCTGCTCAATCCCCGGCCCGAGTCGGGCCGCGTGCCGCACGCGACGCTCGACCAGGTTGCCGCCATCCGCGTGCCGACGCTGGTCATTTCGGGCGATCACGACCTCCCGCTCTTTCTCCAGGTGGCCGACACACTCGTCAGGCGGATTGCCGGCGCGCAACGGGTGGTGATTCCCAACGCGGGGCACGGGGCTCACTTCGCGCAACCGGACCAGTTCAACTCGGCCGTACTGCGGTTCTTCGGCGAGGTCGATCGAGGACCGCAATCACAGCCGTGGCCACCAGTCGCAACGTTCTCGATCCTGGCCATGGATTCCACCACCGGAGAAATCGGTGGCGCGGTGCAGTCGCGCGTGTTCTCCGTCGGCAACGGCGTGTTGTGGGCGGAAGCGGGAGTGGGTGCGGCGGCGACGCAGGCCATCGTGGACGTGAGCTACGGACCACAAGCCATCGCGCTCCTCAAGCAGGGACTGAGCGCCAACAAAGTCGTGGCGATGGTCATGGACGCCGACCCCGATCCGAGGCCTGACGACTGGAGCAAGCAGGGACGCCAGTTCGCGGTCATCGACGCGAAGGGGAAGGTCTTCGCGTTCACCGGGCCTCGCGCCACCGACTGGGCGGGCCACAAGTCGTGTACTGCGAGCGGCGCCTTCTGCACGGCCCAGGGCAACATTCTCGCCAGCGCCGCCGTCGTTGATTCCATGGTGGTCGCGTACGAACGGACCGCCGGCCAGCACATCTCGCTGCGACTCGTGGAGGCGATCGAAGCCGGCCAGCGCGCGGGAGGTGACAAGCGCGGCATGCAATCGGCCGCCATTCTCGTCGTGAAGAAGAATGGCGGCGTCTGGCTGAACAACGACGTCGTGTTACGGCTTCAGGTCGACGACAACCCGGAACCGATCAAGGAGTTGCGACGATTGGTGGAACGCGGGACGGCGAGGTTGAGACGGCAATAAACTGCGGATTGCGGATCGGCAATCTGCAACCGCGCATTCCCGGTGCCGCGTTAGGCGGAAGAACTGGCTTCTTCTCAGAACCGCGTGATCCACCTCGCGCTCGGAGGTCGTATGCGGCCTTCTTATCGGTCGCGCTGGATCGTCTTGAACGACGAGATCAACAGCGCGCGCGACGCCACGAAGACCAATACCGTTCGCGTCGACACCTTACGGTCGCCGGAGCTCGGCTGCGCCACTAGCGGGCCGGGTTCCGTCGTGCTATCTCGACGCGAGGGTATCAAAGGAGTATGCGTGTCGGCGCGCCGATTGCTTGCATTGCTTGGCACTGTATCGCTCGCATCGCTCGCGCTGATCTCCGCGCGGCCCGCCACGGTTGGCCTCGAGAGCGCCGTCGCGAACGACAACCGCACACCGGCCGGGACGATGCTGGGCGATACGCTTGTGCTTCGCCTTTCCGTGACGCCCGCGCAATGGCACATCCTCGGCGAGAGCCAACGGGCCGTGGACGTCCTCGCGTTCGCGGAGGAAGGGAAGCCCCCCATGATCCCGGCGCCGCTGATTCGCACGCGGATCGGCACGCCGATCCGTGTCGAGCTTCGGAATCCTCTCGCCGACACGCTCGTCGTACGCGGGCTCGGCGAAGGCGGCGGGCTTCGGGACTCCGTCGTCCTCCTTCCCGGCGAGGCGACGGATGTCAGGTTCGTCGCGCGTCATGCCGGGACGTACGCATACTGGGGAAACACGGTGGCGGATCAGCGCCTGGTTCCCGTGCGCGGACGATACGCCGGGCTCATACACAACCGCCGCGAGGCCGCGCTTGGCGGGGCGCTCATCGTCGATTCTGCCGGGGCGGTGCCCGCGGACCGCATCTTCGTCATCAACGAGTTCGTCGACCGGGGGGCGGCGGGCGCTTTCGACCGTCACGGCACCCCGACGCGAGAGTTCACGACGCTCAACGGTCGTTCTTGGCCGAACACCGAGCGGCTGCGCGTCGCGTTAGGCGACACCGTTCGCTGGCGCATCGTGAACACATCGTTTCAGGTGCACCCGATGCACCTGCACGGCTTCTACTTTCGCGTCGATTCGCACGGCACACCGGAGGCGCCCGCCGACTCGATCTACTCGCCCGAGCAGCGACGCATGGCAGTCACCGAGCCCATCGGGCTTGGCGAGACCGTGTCGATCGTGTGGTCCCCCGACCGGCCCGGCGGGTGGATCTTCCACTGCCACCTGACGAACCACGCGGCGAAGATGCCGCCGATCGGGTTCCCCGACAGCACTGGGTTCCCAGCGACGCACCACGACGGTGATCCCGATCGACACGTGCTGGAGGGAATGAGCGGCCTCGTTCTGGGAGTCGATGTCACGGGAGATGGAGGCACAGCTCGCCCCTGGCGTCCGGCGCGGCGTCTTCGCCTGTTCGTGCAGTCGAACCCCGCGGCCGGTGACTCGGCGAGTCGCTTCGGCTACGTACTGCAGCGTGGCGCCGAGCCGCGTCCCGACTCGGTCGAGTATCCGGGGCCCGTGCTGGTCCTGAGACGCGGAGAGCCGACGAGCATCACGGTCGTGAATCGCTCGGACGAACCGACGGCCGTGCACTGGCATGGAATCGAGCTCGAGAGCTACTACGACGGCGCGGTCGGCTGGGGACGCATGGCTGGATCCTCCGGTCGCCCCACGCCCGCCATTCGGCCCGGATCGAGCTTCGAGGTTCGCATCACGCCGAGGCGGGCGGGGACGTTCATGTATCACACTCATTTCAACGAGATGCGCCAGCAGTACGGGGGGCTCGTCGGGGCGCTCGTCGTGCTGGAGCCCGGGGAGCGGTGGGACCCGACGCGCGACCTCGTCATCCTGCTCTCGGACGGCGTTCCGCAACGCGTCTACATCAACGGCTCACTCACGCCGACGCCGAAGGCGCTCGAGGTGGGCCGGACCTACCGGCTGCGCATCGCCGACATCGCCGTCTTCCGCTACCTGCTGAACTTGCGGCTGGTGCGTGATTCGGCGCTGCTGTCATGGCGCCCGATTGCCAAGGACGGATTCACCCTTCCGGCCGGGCAGGCCACGGCGCGGCCGAGCGCTGTGAACCTGCCGAGCGGCGAGACGGCGGACTTCGAGTTCACGCCGGACCGGCCGGGCGAGCTGGCGCTGGAGGCCTGGAGCGGCCCGGGTGGCGGCTCGAATGGGACCCCGATGCTGCACGGTCGGCTCCAGTTCCGCGTGGCGCCGGCGGCGGGCGACTCCGGGAGTGCGGAGTCTTCGGGTGCGGCGGAGACGATGAGCCGGTCGCGCCGACCGCTTCATGCGCGTCCACCGAGCCGTCGCCTAACGACTCTTTCCCGCTGACGTGCGCTGCGCGGCAGTTTGGCCGTCATCCAGAACGCTCGACCTACGTCCACGCCGCTGCACTTCAGCGTGAGGCTTGCGCCGGACACTCTGGGACCTCCCCGGTGTACGCAGCCCGGGCATTGGCCCCGACGCGCCTCCGCCTAACGGTCGTTGAAGCTGACGAACGATCTGAGGATTGCGAGCGCTTCGCGCTCGCTTTTGTTTCATTCGTTCGCAGCTTAACTTGAGCGTTAGGCGAAGCTGGTTAACTGCTCGCGTCGCAATCGCTGAACGCTCGGAACCGCGGCTGGAAGGACCACCAGCTGCCCAGTTTCAGGAATGAATGCCGGACGTTGAACGCGATACCCACATCCGCCGTTTGGCCCTCGACAACCGCCAACGGACAGATCGGGACGATCGCCGTCCACCCGCCACCAGGCGGCTCGATCGTCACGACCGTGCCATCGTGCGTCACACCTTTGACCGCGGTGATGACCAGCACGATCTGGTCGTAGTTGGCGGCCGGTAAGATTCCGTCAGGCAGCTGCACCTGTTTGCCGCCGTCGATCTTCACCACGTCGACGGTGAGCGGCAGCGGCACGTCGAGGTTGACGAGCTTACCGTCCTCGTTCCGCACCAGTATGCTCGACAACGTCACTGTGGCCGTCTGGAACCACCAGGCGCCACGATGATCATCATCGTCGTCGTCATCCAGCAATGCACCGGTCGAGTCCGGGACGATACTGGCGAGTGCACTCGCGCCCTCAGGCGCGAGGATCACACTCACGCGCCCGTTGTTGCCACCGAACAGATCGAGGTTGCAACCGCCCATCACGAGCGCGATGCCGAAGATCAGCGTGCGCGTCAGTTCGCTAACATGATTCTGGTTCGACATAGGGACCTCGGGTTCTCCTGATCCATCGATGAAGCGCCGAGGTAATTGCTATGCCATCGTGTTAGCAGTGCGCCGTGCGTGAACGCACAATCCAAATGCAGAATGCAGGTTCCAAGCTCTGCATTCTGCATTCTCAATTCTGCATTCTGCACTCCTACGGCGTTCTCGTCAGTCTCCTAAGCAAATCGCCGAGCCTGTTCATCTCCTCGCCATATTGCGCCCAGTTGCCGGCTCGCTGCGCCGCGATGGCGCGATCGTAGGCGTCCTGCACCTGGCGAATCAGCGTCGCTGATACGCCAGCCGTTGCGCCCGCTGCGGGCGCCGGTGTCGTTGCGGTTTCCTCGACCGTTGGCCGGGCGCCTCCACCGCCAAACAACAGCGTCAGTCCCTGGTCGAGCGTCTCCGCCATCACGACCTGGTTCTGGTGGGCGACCACCACGCGCTTCAGCTCGGGGATTTGTCCGCCTTCGGCGCGCAGGTACAGCGGCTGGACATACAACAACGATTGCTCGATCGGGATCACGAGCAACTCCCCGCGAATCACCTCCGATCCACGCTGGTCCCACAGCGTGATCTGTCTTGCAATTTCGGTGTCCTGGTTGATCCGGTTCATGATCTGACGCGGGCCGAACACCAGGCTCTGTTTCGGGAACCGGTAGACGAGGAGCTTGCCGTAGTGCTCACCGTCGCTGCGGGCCACCATCCACGCCGCCAGGTTGTCCTTCTGGCGCGGGGTGAACGGCGTCATGAAGATGTACTCCGCGTTTTGCTCGTCAGGCAGGCGCATCACGATATGCCGCATGAACTGACTGCGGTCGCGCCCCTGGTCCACTGCGGGGATCTGCCACTGGTCCTCCCGATTGTAGAACTGGTCCGGCTCGGCCATGTGGTACGTCGTGTAAAGCCCGGCTTGCGCACGGTACAGGTCTTCCGGATAACGCAAGTGCCGGCGAAGGTCTTCCGGCATCGCGCTCAGCGGCTCCATGATCCCGGGGAAGATCCGTTCCTGCGTGCGGATGAGCGGGTCGTTGGGATCGGCGACGTACGCCTTCACGCTGCCGTGATAGGCGTCGATGGTGATCTTGACGCTGTTCCGCATGTACGTAGTGCCGTCAGCAAGGCGAGCCGCGTACGGATACCGTGTCGTGCTCGTATACGCGTCCATGATCCACATCAGCTCGCCCGCATCGTTCAGCACGAGGTACGGGTCACTGTCAATTCGCAGGAACGGCAACGCCCGGCGCGCCCGCTCCTCGATGTTGCGGTTATAGAGGATCCGGCTCGACGACGTGATGTCACCCGACAGCAGCATCTTCAGCGACGCGAAGTGCCAGGCCAGCGTTGCCCGTTTCCAGAACGTGAGCGGCACGCCGGCGCGTCCCGCGTACGCCGCGGTGATGTTCTGTTCACCGGACGGATAATCGAACTCGGGCTGACCTGTACCGACGATCGCATACTGGTTCGTCATTTCGCCGAAATAGATCTGTGGCCGCGAGACTTTCAGCGAGCCCGTCGTCGACGGCGGAAGGTCCTTCACGAAAAGCACCGGCAACCCTTCCGTGGTCACCTGGTTGACCGGCGCCAGCGTGAGGCCCATCCCGTGCGTGAAGGTGAGGTGATCATTGATGAACGACCGCGTCGGCAACGCGTTGGTATTCAGCTCGCGCGGCGACAACAGCACCTGGCGATACCGGCCGTCGATGACGTAGCGATCGTCATCCACCGAGATGAAGTCGTAATACGTCCGGATCTCCTGCAACTGCCCGAAGGTCTGGAGCAACGGTTCGCGCTCCCACAGCCGCACGTTCTCTATGGTTGGACCGTTGGCCCGGATGTTGGCCAGCGTCAGTCCGACGTCACCGGGAAGGTCCAGTGTCACGACACTGTCGATGCCCCAGGCCACGCGCGTCGCGGCGATATGGTTGGCGATGTACGGGCGCTCGCGTCCCAGTTCCGTCGGCGCCACGACCAGCCGCTGGATCACGGACGGATACGCGGAGCGACCCAGGAACCCCACGACGAAGTAGGTGACCAGCGCGATCGGCACCGCCGGCAACACCTTGTGCCTAACGATTCCCCAGCCAATGAAAGCGGCGCCAAGGAGCGCGGTGATGGCGGTCAGGTGCAGGCCCGGGCGGCGAGCGTGCAGGTCAGCGTAACTCGCGCCCGTGAACGGCCCGGTCGACGAGTACAGGAGCTCGGGGATCTGCACCACCCAGATGCGGGCCGCGGCCAGCACGAGGAACACGATGACCAGCACGCCGAGGTGTGCGCTGGCTCGAGGCGACAACGACAGGCGTGGATTCGGCGGACGGATCTCACCGCGAACGAGGTAGACAAACCCCGAAAGAAGCGCGGACAGCACCGTCAGGGTGGTCAACAACCCCAGCACCATCGACCACGCCGGTATGAAAAACGTGTAGTAGCCGATGTCCCGGTTGAACACCGGATCGACGGCTCCAAATGGCGAGCCGTTCAGGTATTGCAGCGCCGTCATCCAGGCGGCGCTGGCCGAGATGCCCGCGAGTCCGGCGAACACCAGCGCGGCCGGCGTCGTCAGGCGCGGCAGCTTTTCGATCACCTCGGCCAGGCTTTCGGGAATCTGTCCGGAGAACACGTTGGCCGGCATTCCGCCGCGCCGCGCAAACCGGAGGTTCACGGCCAGCAGCGCGTAGCTTCCGACCGCCACGATCACGAACAGGAGCGACTTGGTCAGCAGCTCGGTCGCAAAGACCCGCTGGAAACCGATCTCGCGGAACCAGAAGAGATCCGCGGCCAGGCGCATCATCAGCGGAAAGACGATGAGCACGAGCAGGACGACGGCCAGGAGCACGCGGATTGCCGTTCGACTGATCGGACCACCTGGTCCCGGCACCAGCCGGAGCTGGGGCGATGATTCCATACGTGCCTCGCGGACAGGATCGGACTTCACTCACGCGCGGGCCGGGGCGCGGCCCCAACGGAATCTGCCGTCTCGCTGGCGCGGGGGTCAATCGACACTTGGCGCACGCCGTGCCGGAAGCCTTCTTTGTCGAGTGCCGACGCCCTCTTGCCTGCCGTCCCTTTGGCGGCCCGCCGCGAGCGTTTTGCTCGCAATTGCGCTTGCCGCCAGCGTATCGGCCCAACAACGGCCCCGCCCGCGCATCCGCGCCGTCATTCTGCGACGCGATGCTGTCTTCGACTCCACCGAGGCGCGCTTCTGGCCGTACCGGCTCGCCAACGCGTTGCATGCCGAGACGCGAGCCCATGTCATCCGGCGCGAGTTGCTCGTCGATGTCGGCGATCCGTACGACACCGCCCTTCTCGAAGAGTCGGAACGCAACCTCCGCGCCCTGGGCATTTTCCGCGCTGTGCGCATCGATGCGCAGGAGACCGATTCGGGGATCGTCGTCCTGGTGAACACGGCCGACGCCTGGACGACCACGTTCGGCGTTGGCGCGGCCACCAGCGGTTCGCAGTCGGTCATCGACCTTTCGCTGCAGGAAGGCAACCTGTTCGGGACGCGGACGGTTGCGCTGGTCGCGTATCGCAACGATCCCGATCGCAGCTCGATCGCCGCCGCGTTCGATACGCCGCGTGCGATTGGCGACCGCATCGGCATCGGCGTGTCGGTGGTCGATCGATCCGACGGACATGCCGTCGCGGCGTCACTCCGCCTGCCGTTCCTGAGCCTTTCGTCGCGCGAAGGCGCGACGCTCACCGGGTCGGTGTTCCAGGGGCGACTCCTGCAGTTCAATGGCGGCACCATTGTCGACTCGCTCTGGCGCGAATCGGCGGTCCTCCGGGCTGATGCCGCGATGGCGCTCAGCGCGGGTCCGCGCGGCTACCTGCGACTTGGCCTGGTGGCGCAGTTTGTGCGCGACGACATGGTGCCGATGGAGGACCGGGCGCTCATTCCGGAGACGCGATTTGCGACGGCGGGACCGTACCTCGCGCTGCGCCGACCGCGGTACATCCGGGTTCGCAACGTCGAGCGTATGGAGCGGGTGGAAGACGTCGACCTCGGTGTGTTCGCGAGTGTGTCGCTGCTGGCGGCGCCGGAGGCATGGGGCTACCCCCGCAACGGCATCGGCACGACGTTAGGCGGCGGCGTCGGGCTCCGGTTTCCGGGCGCCTTTATCCGGTTCGGCGTTCGCGCGTCGGCGCTGCAGACGAGCGAGGGTACTGACTCCGCCACCGTCGAAGGCGCGACGACGTTCGTCGGCCAGCGCGGCGACCGTCACCTGGTCGTCCTGCACGCTTCGACCGGGTTGCAACGGAATGCTGTTCCGGGCCGCGAGTACGACCTCGGTCTGGGCACCGGCCTGCGGGCGTTTCCGTCCCATGCGTTTACGGGCGACCGGTATTTCATCCTCGCCGCGGAATACCGGATGCTGGTCTGGCAACGGCTGTTCGGCGTGGCCGGTGTCGGCGCTGCCGCGTACGCGGGTCACGCCGGCGCCTGGTTTGGCGGCGCGTCGCGCCGCGCCGGCACCGAGCTTGGCGCGGGCCTTCGCATCGCGTCGATTCGCGAGGCTGGCGGCATCTGGCGCCTCGATCTCTCGCGGCGGCTCGCCGGAGACGGATTTGCCGGCGGCTGGGTCGCGTCGTTAGGCCGCGGCTTCGTCTTCGGCGGCATCTGAGGTGACGCCGGCGTTCATCGCCATGCTCGCCTACCTGGCGCTGCAGTTGGGGGTCGGCATCTGGGTCTCTCGGCGCATCCGGAACGAAGCAGACTACCTGCTGGCGGGCCGGAGCCTCGGGTATGCGCTGGCGACGTTTTCGATCTTCGCCACGTGGTTCGGCGCGGAGACGCTGGTGGGGTCCGCGGGAACGGCCTACCGCACGGGGATTTCGCTCGGGAACGCCGAGCCGTTCGGGTACGGACTCTCCCTGATCCTCACCGGAATCCTCTTCGCCGGCCCGCTCTGGCGGCGGCGCCTGACGACGCTCGCTGACTTGTATCGCCAGCGGTATTCCGTTGCGGTGGAGAGGGTCGCGGCGATCGTCCTGATTCCCGGTTCGATCTTCTGGGCGGCGGCGCAGATTCGTGCCTTCGGGTACGTGCTGTCCACAACGAGTTCGATCACACCCGAAGTCGCCATTGGGTGCGCGGCCGGCTTTACGATCCTGTACACGATGTTTGGCGGGCTGCTGGCGGACGCCACGAATGACTTGATCCAGAGCGTCGTGATTTGCGTCGGGCTCGCGGTGCTGCTGGGCGGTGTGCTGTTGACACTGCCGGAGTCGGGCGGCATCGGCATCATGAGCTGGACCGGTCCCGTGACGCTCTTTCCGTCCGGAATGTCACCCTGGGCAATCGCCGAAGAGTGGGCCATTCCGATCTGCGGCTCCGTCATTGCGGCTGAACTCGTCGGGCGGATCATCGCCACCAGGACGCCTAACGTGGCGCGGCGTTCGATGATGATGGCGGGTGTGTTGTACATCGTCATCGGCTCAATCCCGTTGATCATCGGCGTGCTCGGCCAGCGCATCGTGCCCACGCTGGCGGAACCCGAGCAGGTCATTCCTGCCGTCGCCCAGGCGTTGCTGCCGACGTTTTTCTACGCGGTCTTTGCGGGCAGCCTGGTCGCCGCGATTCTATCAACGGTGGACAGTACGTTGCTCATTTCGTCGGGCCTGATGTCGCACAACATCCTCATCCCCGTGTTCCGGATCACCGACGAGCGAACAAAGGTCCGCCTGGCGCGCGGCGGTGTGTTGTTGTTCGGCGCCGTGGCTTATGTCCAGGCGATTCGTGCCGAGGGCGTTTTCGAGCTCGTGGAAAGCGCATCGGCGTTCGGCAGCTCGGGGCTGCTCATCTCGGCGTGTTTCGGACTCTTCACTTCACTTGGCGGCCCGTACGCGGCCGTGTTGACGATCGCCACGGGACTGGTGACGTATCTGTCCGCCACCTTCGGCGGCTTTGCCTATCCATATCTCCTGTCGCTCGGCTTTTCACTGCTGATGTACGTGGTCGTTGCGGTCCTGGAACGCTTCGTGGAACGAGTGCGAAATGTTTGACGCGCACGACTTCCTGACCAATCTCGCGCTCGTGTTGTGCGTCGCGGCGCTGACGAGCCTCGTCTTCCAGCGCCTGCGCCAGCCGGTGGTCTTCGGTTATCTGGTCGCCGGGATGATCATCGGGCCACACATCCCGGTCCCGCTCGTTGCCGATCAGGCCATGGTGCGCACGCTGGCCGAACTCGGCGTGATCCTGCTGATGTTCTCGATCGGCCTCGAGTTCAGCATGCGACGCCTGCTGCAGGTCGGGGGCCCGGCGGGGATCGCCGCCATCACCGAAACGAGCGTGATGATGGGCCTGGGCTACCTCGCCGGCCGCCTGCTCGGGCTCACCGCGCTCGAGAGCGTGTTCCTGGCTGCCATCGTGGCCATCTCCAGCACCACGATCATTGTAAAGGCGTTTGCCGAGCAGGGCATTCGCGGTCGCCTGGCGGACATCGTGCTCGGCATTCTCATCGTGGAGGACCTGATCGCGATCCTCCTGATCGCGATCCTCACCGCGGTGGGGGAAGGTGAAGGGCTCTCGACGAGAGAAGTGGTGGGTACCACGCTTCGACTGGCGCTGTTTCTCGCCGGCCTGATTGGCGTTGGGCTTTTGATCGTGCCGCGCCTGATTCGCGCCGCGGTAAGGTCTGAACGCGCCGAGACCATCCTGGTGAGCAGCGTCGGCGTCTGCTTTGCGGCGTCGCTCCTCGCGCTGTCGCTCGGTTACTCCGTGGCGTTAGGCGCGTTTATCGCCGGCGCGCTGGTGGCGGAGTCCGGGCAGGAGAAGAAAGTCGAACCCCTGGTGGCGCCGGTTCGCGACCTGTTCGTCGCGGTCTTCTTCGTTGCCGTCGGCATGCAGCTGGATCCATCGATGATACTGGAGTACTGGTGGATGGTCGGTGCGCTGGTGCTGGTGGTGATCGCGGGCAAGGTGCTGGCGGTGTCGGGCGGCGTATTTTTCGCCGGCGAAGGACTGCGCACGGCGGTGCAGTCCGGTATGAGCCTGGCCCAGATCGGCGAGTTCTCGTTCATCATCGCGTCGATCGGACTGGCCAGCGAGTCGACACGCGCCTTTCTCTATCCGGTGGCCGTGGCGGTCAGCGCGATAACCACGCTGACGACTCCCGTGCTCATCCGCTCCGCGCGGCGTGTCGCGGCCAGGGTGGACGCCGGTCTGCCCGGACGACTCCAGACGTTTGTGGCATTGTATGGCTCTTGGATAGAGAGTCTCCGTGCCACGCCACAGCGGTCGGGCGGCCGGAGTCGGACGCGCCGGCTGGTTCGAGTCATCGCGATCGACACGATGCTGCTGGCCGTCCTGTTCATCGGATTATCCGTCGAGTTCCCGAGACTGGTGAGGTGGTTCGACGGCACGGTTGGACTCTCATTGACTGCCGCCCGCGCCACCGTGCTGCTGACCGCGGCGGCGTTAGGTGCGCCGCTCGTCATTGCGCTCGTTCGAACGACACATCTTCTCGGGTTGTGGCTCGCCGTTCAGGCGCTGCCGGCCCCCGAAGGCCGGAAGGTGGACATGGCCCGCGCGCCCCGGCGTGCCTTGGAAGTCACGCTGCAGTTCGCGCTCCTCTTCGCCGTCGTGGCGCTGCTGATGGCGGTGACACAACCGTTCGCGCCACGCATCCCCGGCATCGCAGTGATCCTGGCTGCAGGATTCGTCTTGCTGTCCGCGATCTGGCGCAGCGCCAAGAACCTCCAGGGGCACGCCGTCGCCGGCGGAGAGGTCATCGTGGCCGCGCTGGCGCGCCGGATGGCGGAGGGGAATGCGGACGATGCGATGAAGCGAATGCAGGCGATGCTTCCCGGATTGGGCGAGCCGGTCGCCATGACGGTGTCGGAGGGAAGTACTGCCGCTGGCCGTACACTCCGCGAACTCGACATGCGTGGCGCGACGGGAGCGACGGTGCTCGCGCTGTTGCGGGGTGAGGAGCACCATGTGTCACCGCGCGGAGATACGAAGCTGCAGCAGGGCGACGTGATCGCCGTGGCGGGAACCCATGAGGCCGTGGATAGCGTGCGCGCCATGGTGGCACCATCATCGGAGCCGTCCCCGCCACAACGAACCAGCACCTGACGCTGGTCGTCGTGGCTTGCCCCAAACGAACTGGCTCAACATCATCGGGGAGCTTCGACTTCCAACGAAACGCCGCACGTATCAGCTCGCATCCCGCTCGTCTCGGGGAGCGGGCAACCATCGCTGACAACGGAGAGCGACTATGCGAAACGAAGCGGGATCCGAGCGGATGAAAGCTGCGTTTCGTCGGAAATCGAAGGGCGGGGGCGACGGCCGTGTGGCGGCGGTGCTCGGCGCCGTTGCGGTGCTCTTCGTCGCTGCCGTGGCTTCGGCACACGACATGTTCCTGCGCGCCGAGCGTTCGTTTGCGATCGCGCCGAACTCCGAAGTCGTGATCAGGCTTCTGAACGGCACGTTCTCGGAGAGCGAAAACGCCATCGTGCGGTCGCGCGTTCGCGACGCGTCGCTCGCCGGCCCTCGTGCCCGCACTCCGGTCGACATGTCCACGTGGACCGAAACGGGGGACACGACCACGTTTCGCGTGCGCGTGGGCGCAACGGGCACGTATGCGGTCGGCATTTCGACCCGGCCAAGCATGATCGCGCTGCCAGGCGACACGTTCAACATGTACCTGCGCGATGACGGGATCCCGGATGTTCTCGCGCAGCGGCGCGCGAAGAAGGAGCTCGACAAGCCCGCGCGCGAGCGGTACCACAAGCATGTGAAGGCATTGCTGCAGGTGGGCGATTCCCTCGGGCGCGGTTACGACGCTGTTTTTGGCTATCCTGCCGAAATCATTCCGCTCGTCAATCCGTATTCGTTGCGTCGCGGCAGCACGATGCGCGTGCGCGTGCTCGTGGACGGCAAGCCGGTGGCGAACCAGTTCGTCCTGTTTGGCGGTCGCGACGCGTCAGGCGGGCGAATCGAGCAGAAGAGCGCGCGGTCGACCAGGGATGGTACCGTGAGTATCCCGCTGACCGCCGCCGGCGATTGGTACATCAAGTTCATCCACATGGCGCGCGTCCAGGCCGACACAGTTGACTATGAGTCGAAGTGGGCCACGCTGACTTTTGGTGTCCGACAGTAAGCGCTTTAACCAAAAAGACAAAAACGTCAAACACCTTAACGCAGAGCGCGCAGAGGATTCGCAGAGAACGCAAAGGCGGGTCAGACTCCAGAAGCTGGAGTCTGACCCGAGTTCTTTTCTTTGGTATACTCTTGCGCCCTCTGCGAGACCTCTGCGCTCTCTGCGTTAAGGTGTTTCCGAAGCCCGCCATCGCGACGTCGCGAGTCGAAGCACTAATACCTCCAGGCGTACTGCAGCTTGATCAGTAGCTGGTTGGAGTCAAAGCGCCACTCGCGCGGCGTCCCGGGAGTCGGGGCCAGTTCGCGGATATTGTGGTTGTAGACGACGAACAACTCGCCTAACGGTGAGAACGTCCAGCGAATGCGGGTGTTGGTCCCAAAGCTGTTCGTCGTGTTGTCGTACTGCATGTAGCTGTTGAACTGGAGGTCCGGCGACACGTTCAGGCGGACGCGTGTGCCGACGACGTCCTGCGTGAAGTCGCCCTCCGCCAGCCGGCCGACGTTTCGTGTGGCGTTGAACTCCATGATGAAGAGCGCCGATGGCTTCCAGGCCGCCGTCGCGATGAACTCATCCAGCGTGCCGGAATAGAAGTCGCCGAACCACCAGGTGAACTGTCCGCTGAAGCGGCGCTTCGACGCCAGCGCGGCCTCCAGGCGGTATCGGTTCCAGTGGTAACTGCCCGGCGGGATGATCACACCTTCAGCGATCTCGAACGGCTCGACGAGGCGCTCGCCCGTCGGCACCACGTTGACCTCGTAGCGGTCCCCGCTTTCCAGCCGCCAGTTGATCGGCGCGAGAAAGACGCGGTAGCTCTCCCAGCGCCCGTCGAGATCCGTGGCCAGCGTGTTGAACCACTCGTTCGTCATCTGGCGCACGCGCAGTCCGAAGATCGGACGCTTCGGCCGCGGGGTGTTGGTGATGTTGAGCGTCAGGAGTTGTGCGCCTGGCCGTTGCACAAAACCGAGCGACGGCGCAAACGCTTCCCCGATCCACTTGTACGTGAAGGCGACGTCCCAGAGGTCGTTCGGGTAGTCGATCTTCGCGCCTAACGCGTGACGCCGGCCGGCGTCACGCGTTAGGCGCGAAGATCGACTACCCGAACGACCTCTGGGACGTCGCCTT
>Ga0070698_100000173_pt1 | contig 60217 bp, 53 predicted proteins | sample KBSK1502metaG_FD_65477 | JGI IMG/M metagenome (GOLD analysis project Ga0070698, IMG submission 65477) | Corn, switchgrass and miscanthus rhizosphere microbial communities from Kellogg Biological Station, Michigan, USA - KBS K1-50-2 metaG | ecosystem: Host-associated > Plants > Roots >...
TGAAGATCTCGAGGAATGCCTGGAAACCGTCGTGGACACTGGTGATCACCGCCAGGGCCGACACTTGTGGCTGCGCTGGGCTATTCCAGTTGCGGTTGTCGTGCTGGCGGTTCTCGTGACATCGTGGCGCTCGAACGCGCGGTTCGGGCGTGCCGTGGCTGCGCTCAACGGCGAACCCGGACTCGTCGTGATCGACGCCCAGCGTGGCTGGCGCGACTGGCAGATATCGGGGCTCCGCGACCCGCAGGCCCGAACGCCGCAGGCCGTTCTCGCTGGGTTGGGACTCGCGCCTCGATCGCTCGGTGGGCGATGGGAGCCGTACCTCTCGTTGGACAGCGCGGTGGTGATCTCGCGAGTGCGCCAGGCATGGGGGCTGCCAGCGTCGACTCGTCTGGCTCTCCGTGGTGACACGCTGATGGTCGCCGGCGACGTGCCGCTATCGTCGCTTCGCATGAGCCAGACAGACCGGCCGTCGGGGATCGCCGGCGTCGAGTTGGACGATACGCGGGTGATCCTGCCGCCCGATCTCGATTCCCTGCGCGCGTCGCTGGTTTCCGATCGCGTGCTTTTCGATCCGGGCGAGGCGGTCGTTTTTGGTAGCGGCCGTGCCCAGATCCTGTCCGCTGCCGCTCGGTTCCGTGCGCTCGATGACAGCGTGACGGCGAATTCCGGCGAAGTGACACTGACGCTGAACGGTCGAACGGATCCAACAGGAACGAGTGAGACGAATAAGGCGCTCGCCCAGTGGCGCGTTGATCACGTAGCGGCGATCTTCGCGTCAGCCGGTGTTCGGACGCAGCGACTTCGTGCCGCGGCTTTGGCAACGTCGCGTCCGCTGACTGCGCCCGATGGTGTCGAGCAGGCGAGGATCAACCGAAGCGTGTCGTTCGAGATTGAAGTCCAGGCCAGACCACGTGTGCCCCGGGGGGGGAGCTCGCGATGATTCAGAAGAAGATCTGCATGGTTGGCGTGTTCGCGACGGGGAAAACATGCCTCGTCCAGCGCTTCGTGCACTCGATCTTCTCACCGCGATACCTGAGCACGGTCGGCGTGAAGATCGACCGCAAGGAGATTCCCGTGCGTGGTGAACCGGTTACGCTGCTCCTCTGGGACCTCGAGGGGCGCGACGGAACGCGCGACGTGAACCCGAGCTACATACGCGGGGCACACGGCTTGATCTTCGTTGTCGACGGGACCCGCCGCGAGACATTCGAACAGGCCTTCGAGATCCGTGACGCGGTCACGGGGCAGGTCGGCTCTGTCCCCTGCGCCTTTGCGTTGAACAAGGCCGACCTCGCCGACGAATGGAAGCTCACCAAAGCCGACGAGGAGAGCGTGATGGCTCGTGGTTTGTACGGCGTGCGAACCAGCGCGAAGACGGGTGAAGGCGTCGAAGAGACATTCAAGTGGCTGGCCGAAGCAACGCACCAGAGTACAGGAGCCTGACGATGACCAGCGTTCGCTCCGCTCCGGTGACGATCGACGCGTTCGGCCTGACGGATCGCGGCAAGGTTCGCAAGGACAACGAGGACCATTTCCTCGTCGCCGATATTCACCGGTCCGTGAACTTGTTATGCGGCAGCCTGTCGGCCGACGCATTGATCAACCGGGTCGGCACGACCGACGCTCTTCTCCTCGTCGTGGCGGACGGCGTTGGTGGCGGTCCCGACGGCGACCTGGCGAGCGAACGCAGCGCCGCAGCGGTGTTGTCGTACGTCGGAGGAGCGGCGTTCTGCTTCAACGGCCTCGACGTCGCAGGCGAACACCATCTCCTCGGCGATCTCGAGGAGTCCATTCAGGGAGTTCACCAGCAGCTGCTGAAAGAAGCCGGCGGGCCGCGCGTCAAGGCGCCGGCGACGACGCTGACGATGGTGCTGCTCGTATGGCCACGCGCGTATTTCGTGCACGTTGGCGATAGTCGCGCCTACGTGCGCCGACGGGGCCAGGTACAGGCCCTGACACGCGACCAAACGTTCGGCGAATACATGGTGTCGGCGGGCGCGTGGAGCGAAGAGCAGGCCATGAGGAGCAGGACGGCCGAGACATTGGCCAGTGCGATCGGCGGCAGCGAACTCACGCCGAACGTCGGTCTCATCGATCTCGAGCCAGGCGACAGCCTGATGTTGTGCACGGACGGGCTGACGAAACATGTGTCGAACGAGCGGATCGAAGAAGTGCTCGGACTCACGTTGAATGCGCGCGCGATGGTTGAGCAGCTGGTCGGCGAGGCGCTCGACGCCGGGGGGACGGATAACGTGTCGGTGATCGTGGCGAGAGGGGTGGCTTAACCGACGCGTTTCACGCGCCCATTACTCGCAAGTATTCCCTGTCCCACGCCGCGGGCACGCTCTCCCGCGGTGAATACGGCCCCGGCGAGTACATGCGCGACAGCACACCGAGCTGGCTCTGCTCGCAGATGTGCCAGTCCTGGCGGTTGGTGCGATCCCAGAACTCCTCGGCATCGCCGATGTTGTAGCCGGGAGTCGCGGGCGCTTCCGGATGAACCATCCAGTCACAAGTGACGAGGCTCTCCGTCACCGATCGCGGCGTGACCGTGTAGTACACGGCGTAATCCGGATGGAGGCTCAGCATCATCGTCGGGAAGAGCGTGTAGTAGAACGCCCGCGTCCGATCCTCGTCAGGCAGTTCTCCCAGCGGAATGGCGCAGGCGCGGCCGCTCATGGTCGCGCTTTCATGTGGCGCCTTGATCTCCATGTAGCCGCCGAGGAACGGGCCTTCGGTGAGGTCGTTGGCGCCGCTGGTGTAAGGGAGCTTGTTGGTCAGTTCCGGGTGAATTGTCGGGCAATGCAGGCACTCGGAATAGTTCTGCAGGATCAGCTTCCAGTTGGCGCGCACCTGATATTCGATCCGCCGCACGGAGGTGAGCGCCGGCAGGTTGAAGCGCGCGAACCGCGAGTTGAGCGGCGCAAAAACCTGCTCGATGGGCTCCGGATTCGCCCCGAGGTTCACGAAGAGGAACCCTTCCCACTGGCCGACATGCGCCGAGTGCAGCGGATAGTCGCCGACAGAGAAGTCCGGCGTTCCAATCATGTGAGGCGCGCCAATGAGGCGGCCGTCGAGCCGGTACGTCCAGGCGTGATACGGACACTGAATCGTTTCCGACAGCGTCCCGGACGGCACGGTGCACAGCCGCGTGCCCCGGTGACGGCAGACGTTGTAATGCGCGCGGATCTCGCCGGCGCGATCCCGCACAACGATCAGGCTTTCGCCGCTGATGTCCGCCAGTCGGTATGACCCGGGTTCGGTGAAGTCGCGCGCGCGACCGACGCAGATCCATTGGCGCGCAAAGACCTGCACCTGCTCGCGAGCAAAGACGTCCGGCGACGCGTAGTACTCACGCGGCATTGTGCGGGCGCCGGCCTGGTAACTCTCGGTGGTCCTGACGAAGGTCGACATACGCTCTGCGATCAAGTTGTGTCTGCTGGTGTAAATGTGCTGCTAGTCGAGGGTCAAGTCCAAGTCTAAGTCTAAGGGCATTGTGATATATGAAGGATCAATGGTTGGCACGGGTGGCGGTGTTGGCGATCGGAATTGCGCTTGCCGGCTCGTTTGCGGGCAACGGCTTCGTGCGCGCGCGACTGGGTGATCGATACGTAACAGTGAAGGGAATATCGGAACGCGAAGTGAATGCGGACCTCGCGATATGGCCGTTGCGGCTCGTGGTGGCCGATAACGATCTCGCGCGCGCACAGGCGCGTTTGAAGGCGAACGTCGCGGAGATCTACAGCTTTCTGGCTCGAAACCAGGTCGATACGGCGCAAGTCACACTGCAGGATTTTTCCGTGGTGGATGCGCTGGCCAATGAATATCGGCCGGCGGGAATGACGGGAAACCGCTACATCATCCGCCAGGTCGTGATGGTGCGGTCGGATGTCCCGGCGCGCGTGCATGCGGCGAGCCAACGGGTCGGTGAGCTGGTGAACGCGGGCGTCGTCCTCTCGTCAGGCACCGAATACGGGGGTGGCGGTCCAACGTTCATTTTCCGCGGACTCAACGATCTCAAACCGGCGATGATTGCCGAAGCCACCGCGCGCGCACGCGAAGGAGCGGAGAAGTTCGCGTCTGACTCCCGGAGCCGCCTCGCCGGGATCCGGCGTGCGAACCAGGGCGTCTTCGAGATTCTTCCCCGTGACCAGGCGCAGGGCATTACCGAGGGGAGCCAGGTCGCCAAGATCGTGCGCGTGGTGTCAACGGTGGACTACATTCTTCGGTAGGCATTCGCGGAGGCATCCAGATGGCGACGGTGCGCACTCGGCGGTGGATGGCGTCAGGCTGGCGACGGGTGGTTGTCACGTCCTCGCTGCTGACCACGATCGCGGTCCCGGCGTGGGCGCAAGCGACGCCTGTCGCTGACAAGCTGCCGGAGCGACTGAGCGATGCGGATTACTGGGCGTTGGTGTCCGCCATTTCCGAACCCGGTGGCTACTTCAGGATCGAGGACAACTTCACCTCGAACGAGCGCGAGGTCGGGCAGATGTTCACGATGTTGCGCGAGCGCGGAACGCGCGGCGGCGTGTACATGGGCGTCGGTCCCGAGCAGAACCTCACGTACATCGCTGCCATCCGGCCGCAGATGGCGTTCATCGTCGACATCCGGCGTCAGGCGGTCATGCAGCACCTGATGTTCAAGGCCATTTTCGAAATGGCTGCCGATCGTGCCGATTTCATCTCCCTGCTGTTCTCGAAGGCGCGGCCGGCGGGACTGGACTCGTCGACGTCGATCCAGAAGATCTGGGAGGCGTTCTGGAACTTGCCGTCCGACAGTACGCCTTACCGGGCGACGTACACGCGCATGGTCGAACTGCTCACGCGAACGCATGGGTTCACGTTTACCCAAGACGAATCCGACAAGCTGAAATGGGTTTACGACAACTTCTTCGGGTTAGGCCCCAGCATCACCACGCGCGCCGGATTCGGCGGTGGAGGGGGAGGCAGCATCAATCAGACGACCTTTGCCGACCTCACCGGCTACTCCAATGACGCCAGCGGGAATCCGCGCAGCTTCCTGTCGAGCGAGGAGAACTACCAGTTCGTGAAGAACTTGCACGCGCGCAACCTCATCGTGCCCGTGTCGGGTGACTTCGGTGGGCCCAAGGCCATTCGTGCGATCGGGGCGTGGTTGCTGGAGCGGAGCGCCATTGTGAGCGCGTTTTATGTCTCCAACGTCGAGCAGTACCTGTTCCAGGACGGCAAAGCACAGGCGTTCTACGACAATGTCGCCACACTTCCGGTGAATGAGGCGAGCGTTTTCATACGTCCCTACTCGCTCCGGCGGTACGGCTTCAGCATCGAATCGCTGTGCCCGATCGCGCCATTTCTGGTAGCGGCCCGCAATAACCAGGTGCCGAACAACAACTCGGCATTGTCGTGCCCCAGATAGTGATTAGTGAATAGTGACTAGTGGCTACCACCTACGTCGCGCTGCTGCGAGGGATCAACGTCGGTAAGGCGAAGCGCGTGGCTATGGCCGATCTTCGCGCCGTCATCGAATCGCTCGGCTACACCGATGCCCGCACACTGCTGAACAGTGGCAACGCGCTGTTCGCGTCGAAAAAACCATTGCCAGGCAGAGCGGCTGAGGAGTTGCGCGCGGCGCTAGCCAAAAAGACGGGCGTTTCATCGCGCTTCACGTTGCGCTCGGCGGCGGAACTTGACGCCGTGGTGCAGAAGAATCCGTTGCTCGAGGTGGCGACCGATCACACACGCCTGTTCGCCGCGTTCGTCATCGACCCGGACGACATGGCTCGAGTGCAGCCACTGGCGAAACAACAGTGGAAGCCCGAAGCGCTCGCGGTTGGACCGGGGGTTGTCTACATCTGGTGCCCGAACGGACTGCTCGAGAGCAAGGCGCAGGAAGCCGTGGGCAAGCTCCTCGGCGACGGCGTGACCGTGCGGAACTGGGCGACCGTCATGAAGCTGGCAATGAATTGCAAATTGTAAATCGCAAATTGCAATTCCGGTTTACTGCGCCGGCCCGCCGACTCTACCTCCGGTGCGGATTTCATAGCCAGCCGGCGGCTCTTTATCGAGCAGCCAACGCACGAAGTAGTCCCACCGGCGCCGCATCATGTAGTTGCCGGCGTTGCCGTAGCCATGGCCCGCGTTAGGTATCATCAACAGGTCGAAGTCCTTGTTGGCCTTGATGAGCGCATCCACCACGAGCTCAGTATTCTGCGGCGGCACGTTGTTGTCCATCGTACCGTGCGCGAGCAGGAGCTTCCCTTTCAGGTTCTTTGCTTGCAGCTGGTTCGCTTCCGCCGCGTAGTTGTCTGACCCGTCAGGCGTGCGCTCCAGCAGGCCCTGGTACCGCTCACCCCAATCATCTTCGTAGTTGCGCTGGTCGTGGTTCCCCGATTCTGAAATCCCGACCTTGAAGAAATCGGGGAAACGGAACATCGCGTCGGCGGTGATGAAACCGCCACCGGAATGTCCCCACATCGCCGCCTTGTCGATGTCGATCCACCGATATTGGCGCGCGAGGTCCTTCATGCCGGCAACCTGGTCGGGGATCGTATTGTCGCGACCCATCGCGCCGTAATACGCGTCGTGGAAAGACTTCGAACGTCCAGGTGTGCCTCGGCCGTCGATCGAGACGACGATGAAGCCGAGTTCGGCGAGTGCCTGTTTGTCGCCCCGCGCCGCGGTGAAGGCGCGGCTGCCCACGCTGCCGGACTGCGGACCGGGATAGGCCTGGTTGATGATCGGATACTTCTTCGTGGAGTCGAAATTCGTCGGGCGGAACATCATGCCGTAGAGATCCGTCTTGCCGTCGGCCGCCTTGACCGTGATGAGGATCGGTGGCTTCCACCCCGCGCCAACGAGTGGGCCGACGTCAGCCTTCTCGAGTGGCATGACGAGCTTCCCGGCGGCGTCGCGCAGGTTCACGACCGGCGGGGCATCGGCCTTCGAATACGTGTCCACGAGATACTTCCCGTCAGGCGAGAGCTGCATGTCGTGCATCCCATCATCGGGTGTGAGCGACACCGCGTTCTTGCCATCCAGCCCGATCCGGTAATAGTGACGGAAATACGGGTCATGGCCCGGCTCACGTCCGTTGGCGCCGTACCACAGTGTGCGCGTCTTCTCGTCGACGCGTGCGATATCGGTGACCGGACCAACGCCACTCGTGACCTGATTCTTGAGCGTGCCGGTGTTGAGGTCGTACAGGTACAGCTGGCCCCAGTCGTCTCGCTGCGAATACCAGAGCACTTCGTTCGAGCCCCAGAGCACACGCCACCCCGTGCGCGACTCGAAGTGCGTTTTGACTTTTTCGTCGAACACCTTGCGGACGGCTCCGGTGGCGGCGTCGGCGACCTTCAGGACCGCATCCTTGTGGTCACGGGATGTCGATACCAGCGCCAGCTGTGAGGCGTCCGGGCTCCAGTTGTAGTCGTTCATGCTGATGTCGTCGCCTAACGTCGACCGGTGGAAATCAGGTGGCATGTTCAACCTGACGATGCGGCCGGACTCGACCTCGATGATGACGCGATGCACCATCGCGACGATGCTGTCGCCGGGAAGCGGATACTTCCACGTGCGCAACGCGGGTCGACCGACGGCCGTCGAGAGCATGTGCATCTCACCAACTCGCCGTTCGTCCTGCTGCTGCGTCGCGATCTTCCGCGAATCCGGTGACCAGAGCAGCATCGGGCGATCGCCCGTCCGCCAGCCCGCGTTGTCGGTCGCGTAACCGAAGTCCTTCACGCCATCCGTCGTGAGCGCGCGCTCGCGGCCAGTACTCACGTCGCGCAGCCAGATATTCCAGTCGCGGACAAAGGCTGCGCTGCGGCCGTCGGGCGACACGGCGAGCGTCGGACCCGCCGCTCCTCTACCTCCGCCTCCCCCTCCCCCTCCCCCTCCACCGGCGCGACCTCCACGTCCACCTCGTCCGCCGCCACCAGTTGCCGAGCCGGCCGCCACGCACGAGGTGCCAGCCACATCACATCGGAACCGTCGCTCACCAACATCGAACGACACGCTGTCCAGTTTGGCGTTGAACGCGATCTGTTGGAACGGAAGCTGATTGGCGCTGACCGTCGTTCCCGACACTGCACCCAGAGCAGTTGCGAGACGCTCATGACTGAATGCCGGCGCCATCCGTTTCGCCGCTGGAGTCACGAGCCGGAATTCGGCGCCGGTTGCGGTCTGAGCCCGGTACCAGAACCGACCGTCGGGCAGCCAGTTTGCCGCGACCGAACCACCGATTACCAGACCGGTGAGATTGGGCCCTAGCTGGTTCACTGCGCGATCGTATTCAGCGGCGGTCATTCGGCCCGTCTGGGCCTGCGCAGCCGGAGCGAGCAGTGTGCTGATGACGATCAGGGTTGTCAGTCGGAGCCGCATCATAGGAGCTGGAGTGAAGGACCGTGTTTCCAAAGGCCTGCAAATCCAAGCAGAAGACTCGATCTCAGAACGGCTGCTCGCAACTCCCGGCCGGGCGCGGGGACTCATACCTTGCCTCTTGGTTGAGTCCGCACGCCCATACACGGGTAAACGGGTAAACGGGCATACGGGTAGGCGAGTCAACGCTTACGGGGTTCAGAGAGGGAAGGTGCCCACTGAGGTACGCCGCAGTCCTCCTGATGATGTTCGGATTCGTGGCGGGGAGCGCCTGTTCACAGCGAACCCGGACCACAACTGAGAACATCCTCCGCCCAGGCGATCACGAGTTCACGATTCGACACGGTGGCCGCCGGCGAAGCTACATCGTGCATGTGCCGCCGGGAGCGACTGGCGAGCTGCCCGTGGTTCTGGCCTTTCATGGAGGTGGCGGCAATGCCAGCGGCTTCCAGCGTTATGCAGAGCTCGATCGGGTCGCTAATCGTGAGCGATTCCTGGTCGTATACCCGAATGGTACGGGCCCGCTTCCCAACCGGCTGCTGACGTGGAACGCCGGAGATGGATGTTGCGGCTACGCGCTCAACAACAAGATCAACGATGTCGGCTTCGCGGTGTCCGTGATCTCGGATCTTGAAGCGCGAACGCCGGTCGACCGGCAGCGCGTCTACGCGACAGGTCACTCGAACGGCGCGATCTTCGCGCACCGATTGGCCGCTGAACGCGCGGGGATCATTGCCGCCATTGCGCCGGTTGCTGGATCGCTCGACCTCAAGTCGTTTGCACCGATTCGCGGTGTGCCGGTGTTGCAGATCCACAGCGTCGATGACCCACGCGCGTTATACGCCGGCGGTCTTGGCCCGCCGTTCCCAGGCACGGACAACAGGGTCGTTCATCAGCCCGTGCAGGCGGGGCTCGATCGATGGATCGCCGCGAACGGATGCGCAACTCGATCCGAAACACTCAAGGAAGAGCGCGCGGCAACGCCAGCACAAACGGCGACCCTTCTCGTGTGGCGGGGCTGTCGCGGTGGAGCAGAGGTTGAACATTGGAAACTCACCGGCTCTGGCCACGGCTGGCCCTCGGACACGCCCCCGGCCGGTCGCGAAGCGATTTCAGGACCGCAAACGAAGTTGATCCGGGCCGCCGATGAAGTATGGGCCTTCGTCTCGCGATTCCGGCTGCCGTGAAGGTCATCCTGTTTGGTGCGACCGGGATGGTCGGCGCAGGGATGCTCCGCGAGTGCCTCCGCGATGATCGCGTCCACGAAGTGTTGTCGATATTGCGATCCTCGTCTGGCACAGTTCACCCGAAACTTCGCGAGCTGATCCGCGACGACTTCTTCGACTATCACGACATTCGCGATGAGCTTCGTGGTGCCAACGCCTGCTTCTTCTGTCTCGGCGTGACCGCGGTCGGGAAGACCGAGGCGCAATACCACCACCTGACCTTCGACATCACGCTGGCCGCCGCGCGAACGCTGGCCGAGCTGAATCCCGGAATGACATTCTGTTATGTGTCGGGGTACGGGACGGACAGCAGCGAACGCGGCCGCACGATGTGGGCGCGCGTGAAGGGGAAAACAGAGAACGAATTGCTACGCCTTCCCCTGAAGGCGTTCATGCTGCGTCCCTTCTACATTCAGCCGCTGGGCGGCATCAAGTCGAAGACCCGCGTCTACCGCGTCTTCTACGAGATCATGGGGCCGTTGTATCCCGTGCTGCGGCGCCTAACGCCTAACTTCGTGACCTCCAACGAGGCCATGGGCCGGGCGATGATTGAACTCGCGGCATCAGGTTATGGATCGCCGATCCTTGAAGTGCGCGACATCAATCGGGTGGGAGGGGGTGGAAGAGGGTGAGGAGGGTGGTGGATGCGATACTGTTCCACCCTTCTACCCTTCCACCCTTCTGCCTTCCACCCTAGTTCTTCCGAGGCCTCATATCCTCTCGCGCCGGAAGCGAGGCCGTCGCAGGACCGATCTCAAACGCTCCGTCGTGGCCGATGGAGTCGGTTGCGACGAATCGTTCAATCCGAAAACCCGCTGCAACACCCGCGCCCTTCACTGACTTGATGCCGCAGCCGGTTGCATCATTGCTCATACACAACCAGGCCGAGCCGCTGAGGAACCGGTTGACGAGCGACACGAGCTTCGGTTCTTTCGCGCGAAGGAGCACTCCAGCCCACACGATTTTAGGGTCCCATGGCGCGCCGGGCTTCGTGCGCGCGTGCAGGTCGCCAGCGAGGAGCAGTGCGGTCTCACCCGGCTTTCGCGCGGCGAGGAGTCCCGACGCCATGGCCTCATCGCGTGCTGTGGGTGGTACGCTGGCGTCGTCGACGGCAGCGACGCGGAGCGGCAGGCCATCGGCACGGAGTTTTCTCGCGGCCTCGAGCATCGCAAGGCGCGCGCGACTCGACCGTCCGTCCTGAAATACCCGACGCCAGAAAGCGCCGTCGAGCAGTGCTGCCTCGTCAGCTACACCACCCTTCGACGCTAGAAAGGCGTCGATGCGAGCCTGTTCCTGTCGTGGAATCTCCAGCGCGAGCAACACCGGCTTGCCGGATGACGCGAGCCGGCAGGCCAGGTCGATGGCGAAGACAGGGATTCCTTCGAGTCCGTGCAACTCTCCAAGGAGAATCATCGGCACGCCTTCGAGTGCGCCGAGATTCGCGATGTCGCGGCCGCAACTCGGCGCCGCAAAGGCAGGCTGCGTCGTCGCAGAGACGAACCCCAGCGCGAGTGGACCTGCCAGAACCAGTCTCCGGAGCATTCGGTTGTGGGGGGGGTGTGGTAAACCAGCGTCGTCGAGGGGGCCGCTTTAGTTGCCCGAACCTTTACTCCACGGCGGGACGATCTGGTTCGAGCGAGCGTACGCGATCATCTGCCCGAGATGTTCGTGCAGGTCGCCGTGAACGAGGAGCGCGATGGCCGAAGCCGTCCGCACTTCCCCGAACAGGTTGCGCGAAGCGGTAAGCGTGGCCGCGTCGATGGTTTCGAGTTGTTGCTGCGCGTGGGCGAACCCCTTCTTGATGTGATCGATCACCTGCGGCTTGTCGGCCAGGGTGCGAAGCGCCGCAGCTTCCTGTTGCGTTCCAAGGTTCGCCCGCTGACCGCCAAACGAGTTCGGGATGAACGCGTATCCCTCGAACGCTGCCAGCATCAGTACTTCACTCACGGAACGAACGCCGGCCATCGGGCGCCAGCTGTACTTGTCCTGGGGGAACGCTTCGGCGAGGCCGACGAACTTGTCGCGCATCACCTGCAGGTCGCTGATCAAAGCGGCACGAAGCTCCTTCGCGTCGACGGCCTGGGCAAGCGCGACACAAGGTGTGGAGGTCGTCGGCACGACAACGACGGCCGCGAGCCCAAGGACGTGGCGGACACGATGAACGAGCATTTGCGCTCCTGGATGGATCGGGACGCCACGCTAGTGCGTTCGCCGTCGACCAATGCGGTTGTCGGGACAAGCCGTGGTACAAGACGGGCGAACTGTGGCCTCTGGCGTGTGGCCTGTGGGCGCGGTTGTGCACACAGAGCGCCGTTTTAAGAGCGTTTTCGGTTTGGACAACGGCGCCGTCATCCAACCCAAAACGCCTTTCAAACGGCGCCTTTCATCCAACCCAAAACGCCTTTCAAACGGCGCCGTTCCTGCACGCTGCGCCGTTTCGAGGCCGCTTGCCTGTGTTCAGTTCGTCCTGTCCTCTACCACCCACCCGTCGCGCAGCGTGATCACGCGATTCCCGACGGCGGCGTTTTCCTCGGAGTGCGTGACCTGAATGATGGTGGTCCCTGCCACGTTCAGCTGTCGGAACAATTCCATGATTTCGCGCGCCTGCGATGAGTGCAGGTTTCCCGTTGGTTCGTCCGCCAGCAGGAGGGCAGGGCGGGCGATGACGGCGCGAGCGACGCCAACGAGCTGTTGCTGGCCGCCCGAGAGCTGGCGAGGGTACAGGTCCTTCTTGCCGACGATCTGGAAGCGATCGAGCGTGTCAGCGACAATTGCGGCCCGCTGGTCTTTCGGGACGTTCCGATATGAGAGCGGCACGTCGAGGTTTTCGGCGACGGTCAAGTCGTCGAGCAGGTGGTACTGCTGAAAGACGAAGCCGATGTGCCGGCGGTTCAGCGCCAGGCGCGCTTTGTTGTCGAGGCGATGGACCGGATGTCCCCGGAAGTGGTATTCGCCCGTCCACGCCCCATCGAACATGCCGAGTATGGCGAGGAGCGTCGACTTGCCGGCGCCCGACGGACCCATGATGGTGATGAACTCACCGGGTGCGATATCGAACGTGATGCGCCGGAGCAGAAAGGTGCGACCTGCGGGCGACTCGAGGACCTTCTCGAGGCCACGCAATGAAACGAGCGGGCCAGCGGGACCCGCTTCTTCAGCCTCGGCGAGGGCAGTAGAACTCTTGAAGGGCCACATGAAACAGACGTGGGATGAGGGAAGTGGGATGTGGAAACTGCAGACCAAAACTGATGCCGATCGGAATGTGGCAGAACGCCATCCAGATCCGCTACATCAGAACGCGGTTTCTATCACGTCCCTCATCCCACATCCCACGTCCCACGTCCAGCTATTAGTGCGTCTGCACTACGTCGTCCGCCACCTTGCCGTCGAACAGCTGGATCGACCGGTCCGCATGCGCCGCGTAGCGCGGATCGTGCGTCACCATGCAGATCGTGGCGCCGCCCTTATGGAGCTCCTGGAGCAACCCCATCACGGCCTCGCCGTTCACTGAGTCGAGGTTACCAGTCGGTTCGTCGGCCAGGAGGATCGCTGGATCGCCGGCAACCGCGCGGGCAACCGCAACGCGCTGCTGCTGACCGCCGGAGAGCTGCGACGGATAGTGCTTCATGCGATGACCCATCTGCACGCGCTCGAGCGCATCGGCCACGCGCTTCTTCCGTTCCTGCGACGACATGCCGCGATACGTCAGCGGGAGTTCGACGTTTTCGTAGACCGTGAGGTCGCCGATCAGGTTGAACGCCTGGAAGATGAAACCGATCTGCCGGTTCCGGATCCGCGCGCGATCGGCCGCGGACAACTTCGCCACGTGTTCGCCGCTCAGCGAATACTGGCCGTCGGTCGGCGTATCGAGGAGCCCCAGGATGGAAAGCAGTGTCGTCTTGCCGCACCCGGACGGACCGGCAATCGCGATGTACTCACCGGGATTGATTTCGAGATGCACGTCAGCCAACGCGTGCGTCTCGACTTCGTCCGTGTAGAAAACCTTCTTGATGCCTTCCATACGAATGAGGGGTTCCATCTTCTGCTCCAAGTGCGGGGTTCGTGCCGCGTGGACCTAATTGATTCTGACTCTATTCACAGTGTCGTATTGCCCCATGTCCGAAATCAGGATCTTGTCGCCCACGTTCAGGCCGCTCAGGACTTCGATCATGTTCACGGACGCCTTTCCAAACTTCACGTTCGTCCGGACCGCGGTCTTGCCGTCCGGTTCGAGCTTGAACAACCCAACGGTCTGATCGGGCTGAGAGTTTCCGGGACGCTGCACTTTGAGCGTGTTCGGGATACGGTCGATTTCGATCGTGCCATCCACGCTGAGGTCTGATCGTGCGCCCTGGGGCATCTCGCCTTCGAGCGCGACTTCAACTTCGACGGTTGCGTTCAGGGAAGTCGGGTCGACTCGCATCACGCGACCTTTGACGATCGCCGGGTGCAGGTCCACGTCGACCTTCTGGCCCACCACGACGTCCTTGGCCTGCGATTCCGGAACCCGGAGCACGGCCTTGAACCGTCCGGGCTGCGCGACGCGGGCCAGTTCTGTTCCCGAGTTCACCCACTGGCCCAATTCGAGGGTCATCGACTGCAACTGGCCATCGATGCCGGCGATGACGTTCAGGCCCGCGATCCGCTCGCGGCGGAGTTGAAGGACCGCTTTGCTGCTCGCGACGGTCGCCTGGGCGCCGGTGATCTGCTCGGTCATTGCGACGTCCGCGAGCTTCAGGCGCTGTTCTTCTATCTTGACCCGCTCACTCAACTCGGTCACGAGTTCACGCGCGGTCTTGAGTTCGTTTTCGGATGCCAATCCCTTTCGCGATGAATCCAGCGCTTCGAACGTGGCCTTGTTCCGCTGCGCGGTGGCCAGCTGCGTTCGGATCTGCGCAATGTTGGACTGCTGCGCGAGCTGGTTGCTCTCGAGGTTCGATCGCAGCGTCACCAGATTCTGCTCGGCTTGAGCCAGCGCTTGCTGCGCCGTCAGCATCAGCAACTGCTCGTCAGGATTGCTCAGGACGAGGATTACGGTGTTCTTCGTGACCGTCGCGCCGGGGCGAAGTGGCCGATCTTCTACGCGGCCACTCACGACAGCTGCCACATAACGAATGTTCTCCGGCACCAGCGTTCCTGGCGCGCGCACATTGCGAATCAGTTCACCGCGCGTCACGGAGTCGATGATGACTTCGGCGCGCGCGACGGAAGGTGGACGCGCCTCGAGCTGGCTCAGCGCAACCGTCAACAACACGACAGCCACGACGCCCCCGGCGATCAGCACGTTCCGTTTCGTTTTTTTCGGCGGGTCTCTTCTGATATCCACGGGACCGGGTCTCGTCGGTTCGTTGTTCGACACCTATTACGGCGGGATCGTTGAAAAGGAGTCAGACCTTTTCGTCCCCGTCACGACCCCTAAACCTAGCCCAGACAGGCCTCTGGGTCCCGCGTGATAGGGCGAAGGGCGACGCCCGAGGGGTGAAGTGCGCTTTGCAGGCGTTCGACACGAGTCGGGGCTTCGTTAGTTCCGAGGCGCACCCCGGGAATAGCGGACTCGACTTGAGGGTGGAAGGGTGGAAGGGTGGTAGGGTGAGGAGCTGAATTAGCTCGGGCCACCCTTCCACCCTTCCACCCTTCCACCCTATCAGCCTTTCATAGTGACCGCCGGATCAATCCGAGCGGCGCGTAAGGCTGGGAGCCAGCAGGCGACGATCCCGATTGCCGCCATGACAACCGCCACGCTTAACAGGGTGACCGGATCGTACGGCTCCACGCCGAAGAGCAGCCCGCGAATGACCCGCGCAAAGAGGACCGAGCCGACCACGCCCAGCGCGAGCCCCGACGCCAACAGCACGCCGCCTTCGCGCAGGATCATCCGCTGCACCCGGCCGCGATCGGCCCCGAGGCTCATGCGGATCCCGATCTCGTTCGTCCGCGCGCTCACAGAAAACGCCAGAACGCCGGCGATACCCACGGCGGCGATGATCACCGCCAGGATGCCGAACGACGAGATGAGCGCCGCGTTCAGGCGACGAGGCGAAACGCTCTGATCCTTGATCTGCGCCACGGTCAGCACGTTTTCGATGAGCGCCGTTGGCGCGATGTTCCGGACGATGCGCGTCACACCAGCGGTCAGCGCGGAAACATTGCGGTCCGCGCGAATCACCAACGCGTCGCTGTTCTCCAACGGCAGGAACACGGCGCCGCGAGGCTGCGTGTCCAGCCCACCATCCTGTGTGTTGCCGACGACTCCCACGATCGTGCACCACTCGCCGTATACAGGCTCGATGCCGTTGGTCCATGCAATGCGTCGTCCGATCGGGTCCGTCCCCCGGAACAATCGGTCGGCGAGCGCCTGATTGATGATGACCGACGTCCCGGCAGCTCGATCAGAGACGACATTCCCGAACCCATCACCACTTGTGTTAAACTCGCGGCCCTTGAGTATCGGGATTCCCGCAGCGCGGAAGTAACTCGGGTTGGCGAATCGCAATTCGCCGCGAGGTATCGCTTCACCCACGGCGAGTTGGCCGCCCTCCGCCTTCATGTCGCGGGTGAGACCAGAGTAACTCAGCGGAGCGCTTCCGGTTCCCACATCGACAACACCGGGTAGTGACGCGATTTCCTGCCGAATGCGATTGTAGCGCTCGTTCGCCGCGCTGACGGCGGCGGGATTCGACCGTCTCTCGTCCCGAGTGATGCGGAGATTCACCTGCATGGTGAGCACCTCCTCGGTCTTGAGCCCTGTGTCCACCTCGGCGAGCCGCAGCATCGTGCGGGTCAGCAAGCCGGCACCGGCGAGCAGTACCACCGACACCGCGATCTGCACCACGACCAGTCCACGCTGCAGACGGTGCTTGCTCAAGCTCCCGCTCATTCGTTGCGCGCCGGCAATGATCTTCGAAGCAAAGCTCCCTTCCCTCGGGACCGATGCGAGGACCGTCAGAAGCAGCGCTACCGTCACCGAAACAGCGAGCGCGAAACTGAAGACGACGGCATCGAGACGGATCTCGTTTGCTCGCGTCGAGTACCGTGCGGCGAGCGACGTCAACAGCCTGACGCCGCCGACCGCTATGACGATGCCGACGAGTGCACCGAGAAGGGCCAGCAGGAGATTCTCGACCAGCAGCAAGCGCCGCAGACGCGCGACGCCGGCGCCGAGCGCCGCACGCACCACCAATTCGTGCTCGCGCCGTACGCCGCGCATGAGCGTCAGGTTGGCGACGTTGGCGGCGGAGATGATCAGGACGAAGGCTGCTGACGCGATCAACAACCACAGGGTCAGCTGGGCGCGTTCGCCCATGACTTTCTTGAACGGAATCACCGCGACGCGATAATGAGCGCCCGGGTCGTATGACTCCTTGAATTCATTCGTCAAACGTGAATACAGTGCGTCGACTTCGGCCCGCGCTTGATCCACGGTGGCGCCGGGCCCGAGTCGCGCGACCACTTCGGTCATGCGATGTGAACGGTCCGATTGCATCGACGCACCAAGGTGGTGCTCGCTGTTCACCATGTTGAGCAGCATGTCAACGCGGTCGGGGAAAAACGGCGCGGGCTGCAGAACGCCGATAACCGTCACCGGCTTCTTGTCCAACGTGACCGGCTTGCCGACAATGCTCGAATCGCCGCCGTAGCGCCTCATCCAGTAGTCGTGCGTGAGCACTGCAACGGCTGGAACATCAGGCCCGTCGTCGCCCGGCTGCGTTAACCGGCCGAGCACGGGTGACAGCCCCATGACCTCGAAGTAGTTGCCCGTAACGAGGCCAACGCTGATGCGGGCGGGGCCGTCGCTGGTTTCCTGGATCGCGCTCCACGAGGAGTACTGCGCGATGCGGGCGAACGACGGCGCACCCTCGCGGAGATCGCGGACCTCCGGAACGGAGAACGTGAGGTTTTCCTGGCCGGCTCCGTCAGCAGACTGCCGGAGGTAGACCAGCCGATCGCCGCCACGGTGTGGAAGTGGCTTGAGTAGCACACCACGGACGACGCTGAAGATCGCCGTATTGGCGCCGATGCCGAGCGCCAGCGTCACGACGACCACGGTCGTGAACGCGGGGCTGTGGCTCAGCGCGCGCCAGGCATACCGCAGGTCGGCTGCGATGCTTTCGATCCACGGCAGGCCGCGCTGATCTCTGACCGCTTCGACGGCCTGGGGCAACCCGCCTGACGCGAGCAGCGCCTGACGACGAGCAGCGTCGGGAGTCATGCCACGCCGGATGTACTCGGCGGTTTCCATGTCGAGGTGCGCCTCCATCTCGGCACGGACATCGTCATCGTCGCGGCGTCCGCCGAAAAATCCAGCAACGCGCGCGAGCACGGCGCGAAGGTGTCTCATGTTGCCTCCCCCCGCCTTGGCGCGAGAAAGGCGGCGATCAGGTCAGCCGTCTCATGCCAATCGCGGGTCTCGCGCGCCAGCTGTTTGCGGCCTGTGGGCGTGAGCGCGTAGTACTTCGCGCGCCGATTGTTCTCGGACTGACGCCACTCCGCTTCGATGCACCCTTCCTGTTCCAGCTTGAGGAGCGCGGGATAGAGAGTACCGTAGTTGAGCGCCAGTCGATTCCTGCTGGTCTCTTCGATGCGGCGCGCGATGCCATAACCGTGAAGCGGACCCAATACGTCGATGGTCTTCAGGATCATCAACGCGAGGGTGCCTTGCTTCACGTCGAGTTTGGTGGACATTGTGCGTGTCGTATGGGTTGCCCATATGACACTAGTTCCGCCGAAAGGGTTGTGGAAGGGGTGGGACTGAGAAGGGGTGGGATCGTGCAGGGTGGGATCAAGAACGGTGACCGACCCTGCATCACCCCACCCTGCTGTATCCCACCCTGCAGTATCCCACCCTGCAGTATCCCACCCTGCTGTATCCCACCCTACTTCAGTTCGCGGATCTTGATATTCCTGAATTCCGCTCGACCACCGTGCTCCTGTAATCCGATGTGGCCAGACATCGCTTTTCCGTATTTCGGCCAGACGGCGAACTTTGAGGCAGCTACGCGCTTGGCCCAGTCCGGACTCCCCTGCTCGTACTCGACGACCTTTTGGCCATTCAGCCAGTGTTCGATGTGAGTCCCTTTCGCCACCAACCGAGTGGTGTTCCACTCGCCGGCCGGCTTCACCACGCCGCGTGGCGGGGCGTAAACGCTGTGCACCGATCCCGCTGACGTCAGGGGATTCTTTCCATCGTTGTGGCGGGCGTCATCGAGCAGTGCGTATTCCGGTGCGCCATGATAGATCCACTCGAGGCCCTCCACCGCTCGGTAAAACAGACCACTGTTTCCCCCTGGCTCGAGCTTCCAGTCGAGTGACAGCTCGAAGTCACCGAATTGCTCCTTGGTGATGATGTCTGCCGCGCGGGACACGCGCGTGAGCAAACCGTCAACCGCTTGCCACCCGGACGGCATCGTGTCGGCTCCGTAGGCACGCCATCCCGCCGTCGACTTTCCATCGAACAACAGACGCCACCCCGCTCTGGCCTCCGCAGACGTGATCGTGTTCAACGACGTCGTGCTTGAAGCGGTCACCTGTGCGGCGGTTGAACTCGTCGTCGTGCTGCTGTAGTTGCCGGCGCACGCTACTGCGGACAGCGTGCTCAGGACCGTCCAGCACAATCGGGAAACGCGCATCGCGTCCTCTTGATCAGAGCGCCCAACCCGCGCGGTACTCGCGGGTCAGGTACTGGTTGGCTTCGGGAACGTTTTTCACCGACATGTTCGCCGCATCGTATTCGATGCGCTTGTTCTGTCCGGCGCGCAGGGCGACGATGCCGAGCAACATGACTTCGGTCAGCGGGGCAGCGTAGTCGAATGGGCAGCTCGCTTTCGCTTCGCCTTTGCAGGCCTTCGCCCAGTTCACCTCGTGACCGGTGTCCACGCGCGCGAACGACTTGGGCACGTGCTCCGCTTCGGCGGCCAGCGAGGCCGGGAAGATCCTGGGCTCGTCACCGTATGTCTGGTGGGTCAGGTATCCCTTTTCACCCACAAAAATCGCGCCCCCACCATCGCCGCTCGGCGCAGGCACGTCGGCCAGCAGCATGGGCGAAAGTCCGCCGTCGTACCAGAACATCGTGACCGGCGGCTTGTTGCCACGCGCGGCGAACTCGTACTTCGTCTGCATGGCGAGCGGATACGATGCGGGGTTGGCGGCGGGTCCACCCCATGGAGTCGATTGCGACGTGATCGACGTCGGCAGTCCGAGGCCTAACGACCAGTAGGACTGGTCGATGAGGTGCGCGCCCATATCGCCAATCGCGCTTACACCGAACGGCACCCATCCACGCCAACTGAACGGATGGTACGCCGGGTGATAGGGAATCTCCTGCGGCACTGGACCGACGAAGAGATCCCACTTGAGTCCGGGCGGCAGGTCGCGCGGATTTGCGGCCATGGCTGACAGAATTGCCCGCTCAACCGTCCTGATGTTCCAGCTCGGCGGCGCCGGCGGACCGGCGGGTGGCGTTGCGGGCGGAGTGGTCGGAGCGGTTTGCGGGGCCGGAATATTCGTGGGCCCGGGGATGCCCTGAGCCCAGTAGCGCTGCGGGCGGTCGGTCCAGATGTGGACTTCCTTTACCGGTCCAATGACGCCGGCGTTGATCCAGTCGTGGATCCGGCGCGTTCCCTCACGAGAGTGTCCCTGGTTCCCCATCTGCGTCACGACCTTGGTCTCCGCGGCGACCCGCGCCAGCAGACGTGCTTCGTAAACGGAGTAGGTCAGCGGTTTCTGGACGTAGACGTGTTTCCCGGCGCTCATTGCCGCGACGGCGACGGTCGCATGCAGGTGGTCCGGAGTCGCGATAATGACCGCCTCGATATCGCGCTGCTTGTCGAGCATCTCGCGGAAGTCGGTGTATTTCGCCGCCTTGGCGTAGGCATCGCGGAGCTTGATGGCTGCCGGCGAGACCACCCCTTCGCGATTCGGCCGCAGCTTTCCGGCGAGTTGTCGTTCGACAAAGGCGCTGTCGATGTCACAGACGGCGACCAGGTTCTCGCCGGCGTCGACGAGTTCCATCGTGTTGTTCATGCCCATTCCGCCGAATCCGACGATGGCGAAGTTGAGCGTGTCCGAGGGGGCTCGCCGGAACGGGGTCGCGCCGAGGACGTGTCGAGGGATGATCATGGCGCCGAGCGCCAGTTTGGAGGCATCGGTCACGAAGGACCGTCGTGTTAAGTCGCTCATGGCTCGGTCGTTTGGGACGTGCATACGTTGCGTCACTACAATCACGTCTGGTAGGGCCGCGCGCCGACGTGGAGTCGACCGGGCGGTCCTCGCTCCGACGTGCTGGAAGACATTTCAACCACAGGGACCACAGGGAGCACAGGGGTTCATGTGTCCAAAAGACGCCTTGTCTGCGATTCCCCGTGTTCCCTGTGGTGAAAAGTTCCTTCTAGTCCAGTTTGGTCGCGTCGGTTGCGTGAATCGCGAACCGGGGCAGGATGTTACCAAATACGTCCCTCTTGCCAATGCACGAGGCTGGACCCAAAGTGTGATCGCTCATCCACCTCGAATCTGCTGACGTCCCGTGACTTTGCTGCTGGACACGACCGGCCCGAGCAATGAGGAAGAGGTTTCCGGCCTGAGGCTGCACACGCCTCCGGACGCGTCACCAATCATTCCGGCCGTGGCGGCCCCTGCGGTCGCACAACGGCGTGAAGTGCTCGCGGACGTTGGGTGCGCGAAGGTCCTCAGCGAGTACCTCAGCGAAGGTTCGCCGATCCGCGTCGTCTCCATCGATGTCGCCCGGTTGCTTTCGACGGCGAGCGGTTCGAGCCTGGCCAAGTCGACCGCGATCGTCATGTCTCCAATCCTTACCGATGGAGTCAGCGCGGTCGACGCGATCGAAAAGTTGCGCGGCGTGATTCCTCACGTTGGGCTGTACGTGCTGGCCCAGGGAACGGCCGAGGTCGCGCGGATCCTACCCAAGCTGGCAGTGGCCGGAGTGGATGAAGTGTTCTGCCTCGACTCCCGCGCCGACATCGACGCGCTCCAGGAAACGTTGAAGGCCCGCCTGGCCGCACCGGCCCCCGAAACCGAGATCCGGCTGCTCTGGAAGTGGTTCCGGGAGTCGCCCGAGCGTTCACTCGTTATGCACTGCGTGCGCAACGGGTTCCGGCTGGACGTCTGGACGATCCGGTCGAAGGTCTTCAATGCGTGTCGGAAGACGTTGCAGAATCGCGTGTCGCTGATGGGCCTTCCGAGCCCGGGCATTCTGTCACGCTGCGGGCGGGTGTTGCACGCCCAGGAGCTCGAGCGGCGCGGGGTCAAGCCAACCGCGCTGGTAGCAAAGATGTTGGGGTTCCCCTCCGCCGGAGCGATGCAGCGAGCCCGCCGTCGGCTTCGCAAGGCGCTCATGTCCCGCGGCCGGCAAGCGTTGGTCTTCGCGTCGCTGCTGAAGTAATCTCCGGCAGATCGTGGAGGAGGTAGCCCATGCCGTGCAGCGACTACGTCGAGGGCTTGGCTCGGGATGAGGATGAGGTAGAGCACGTTCGCGTCTACCGCCTGCTGAAGCCCTGAAGCGCGTTTCATCCTCGCGACAGAACGGCCTGCACCATATCGTAGGGCCGTCCGGCGCGGCCCCGCCGCGCCACCCTGCGCGTCCGATCGACTGGAGAATGGCCCATGTTGCCCGTCCACACTCATCGTCCCCAGCGCTGGCTTTTCGTGGCGCTCCCGTTCCTCACGTTGGCTCCAGCCGTCTTCGCCCAAGGCTCATCGAGTGAGCGACCACAGGCCAACTGGGACCTCTCCAACAAGTTCACCACGCAGGCGCTGCAGCGCGTCACCTACAGCTCAACCCTGCAACCGCGCTGGATCGGCAAGACGGATTCGATGTGGTACAACTGGCGAAACCGCCAGGGCGCCGGTTTCTACCTGGTGTATCCACCCACCAAAATCAAACGCCCCCTCTTCGACCACGTGAAGCTGGCGGCGGCGCTGGCGACGGCGCACCAGAAGCCGTACGAGCCTAACGCGCTTCCGTTCACGACACTCAACTTCACCAAGGACCACAAGGCGATCCGCTTCACGGTCGACTCCACCCGCTACGAGTGGAACCTGGCCACTGAACAGATCCGCAGCATGGGCCGCCCGATGCGCGGCGACTCATTACCGCCAGACGAAGAGCGCCAGGAAGGACAGGGCGGTGGCGGTGGTCGTGGCGGCGGTGGTGGCGGCGGTGGCGGCGGCGGCGGTGCGAACCAGGACTTCAGGGTCTTTTCGCCCGACAGCACGGCCTTCGTGTTCGCCATGAACCACAACCTGTACGTGGTCGAGGTCGGGAAGACCGACACGGTGAAGGTCACCAGTGACGGCGAACGCAATTACACGTTCGGCTTCCGCGACACGTCCACCGTGCAGCAGCAGGACTCGACCGAAGAGAACCAGGGTGGCGGCCGGCAGGGCGGAGCGGCTAGCCGGAATCCCCGCGTCAGGCCTAACGTGACGTGGTCGCCGGATTCGCGCGCATTTTTCATCCAGCGCAACGACTCCAGGAAGGTGAAGGAGCTGTACCTCGTCAACGTGCTCGCCGAGCCACGGCCGGCGCTGTCGTCGTATACGTACGCGATGCCCGGCGAGGAGAACGTCTCCCAGCAGGAATTGTACGTCTACCGGCGCGGCGAGCCGTCGGTCAAGGCGGTGAACATCAAGAAGTGGCGCGACCAGCGGCTCTTCTACATGCACTGGACCGTCGGATCGTCGAAGCTGCGACTCGTCAGGCGCGATCGGCCCCAGCGGCAGCTCGAGTTGATTGAAATCGACCTTCCGACCGGCGCCACCAAGACGCTCCTGACTGAAACCGTGGTGAATGCCAATCTCGAATCGCAGCAACCGAGGTACGTGCGCGGCGGCGGCGACATGATCTGGTGGTCGGAGCGCGCCGGTTGGGGACACTTCTACCTCTACGATCACAACGGCACGTACAAGCGCCCGCTCACGTCAGGCACCTGGCGTGCTGACCAGGTCGTCCAGGTAGACTCCGTCGGTGGCGTGATCTGGTTGAGCGGCGTGGGTCGTGAGGGGGTCGAAAACCCGTATTACCGGCACACGTACCGCGTGAATGCCGACGGATCCGGGTTTGCGCTGGTGGACGCGGGCGACTTCAACCACGCGGGCACGCTGTCACCGACGCGGAAATACCTGGTCGACAACTTCTCGCGCGTGAACGCGCCGACGAAGTCCGTCGTGCGTGACGGCATGGGCGCGGTGGTGATGGATCTCGAAGAGACGGACGTCTCCTCGCTGAAGGAACTCGGCTGGCGGCCGCCGGAGCCTTTTGTCGTGAAGGCCGCCGACGGCGTGACCGACATCTACGGCAACATGTGGAAGCCGTTCGACTTCGACTCCACGAAGAAGTACCCGATCGTGGCGAGCGTCTATCCCGGTCCGCAGACCGAGCAGGTGAACACGACATTCAATGCGGGTGGCGTGCAGCAACAGCTCGCGCAACTCGGGATGATCGTGATCCAGATCGGGAACCGCGGCGGCAGTCCGCTCCGCTCCAACGCCTACCAGAATTTCAGTTACTACAACCTGCGCGACTATGCGCTGGCCGATAAGAAGGCGGGCATCGAACAGCTGGCCGCACGACACAACTTCATCGACATCTCGCGCGTCGGTATCTACGGCCACTCGGGTGGCGGGTTCCTGACGGCGGCGGCATTGATGCTCCCGCCATACAACGACTTCTTCAAGGTCGGCGTGTCCTCGTCAGGCAACCACGACAACAACATCTACAACCAGAACTGGAGCGAGCAGTATCACGGGTTGAAGACCGTGGCTGGTCGCGCCGATTCAGCTCGGGCACGACGCGCCGCGAACGGACGTGGACCGGCGACCGTCACCTCAGCCGATACCGGATTCGTCGATGATTCGCTGCGCTATGAGATCAAGGTGCCGACCAATGTCGAGCTGGCGCCGAACCTGAAGGGGCGGCTGCTGCTGACCACCGGTGACATGGACAACAACGTGCATCCCGGTGGCACGGTCCGATTGGTGAACGCGCTCATCAAGGCGAACAAGCGGTTCGACTACATGGTGTTCCCGGGTAAGCCGCACGGGTACGGGGACTACCAGCCGTATTTTAACCGGATGCTGATGGAATACTTTGCGGAGCACTTGTTGGGCGACAATTACCGGAAGACGGCGGACATTCGTTAGGGTAAAAGGGTAAAAGGGTAAAAGGGTAAAAGGGTAAAAGGGTAAAAGGGTGGAAGGGTGGAAGGGTGAGAGGGTAAGCGTTCACCCTTGCACCCTTGCACCCTTTCACCCTTTCACCCTTTCACCCATCTCTATCGGATTCCCAGCACCTTGTGCGTCTGTAAACTCAGCCGCCACTGCGGATGATGCAGGCAATACTCCATCGCCGCGCGCGTGTTGGCCTCGACGTCGGGACCATCCATGGGCTGGAGGAAGAACTCGCTGAAGTCCCAGTCCGCGTAGCGCTCTGGCGGAGCACCGGACTGCGGATACACGAGCTTCAGCTCGTTGCCGCGAGTGAGGATCGTGTTGGCCTCTGCCTTCGGGCTCACCGTGGTCCAGTCGATTCCATCCGGCGGCATGCAGGTGCCGTTCGTCTCGACGGCGACCTCGAAGCCGGCGGCATGAAACGCGTCTACGGCCTCGCGATCCAGCTGGAGCAACGGCTCACCGCCCGTGTTCACCACGTAGGGGCGGCCGCGGCCATTGCCGGGCCATGCGGCACGGACGGCGCGGGCAAGGTCAGTGGCGGTTGCGAACTTGCCGCCATCGGGCGACACGCCAAAGAATTCCGTGTCGCAGAACCGGCAGACTGCGGTCGCGCGATCGGCCTCGCGCCCGGTCCAGAGGTTGCAGCCGCTGAACCGGCAGAACACGGCCGGCCGGCCGGTTCGTGCGCCTTCCCCTTGGAGCGAATAGAAAATCTCGTGAACCGTATACATCAGCTCAGCACGCCGGGTGCATAACGAGCCGGGTCGGTCAGGCCGGCGTCGGCAAATCCCTTCAGCCGCAGCTGGCAGGCATCACAGTGCCCGCAGGCTTCACCTTCCGGCGTCGGATCGTAGCAGCTGAGCGTTTCGGCATAGTCCACGCCGAGCTTTGCGCCCAGCTCGATGATTTCCCGCTTGGTCATCCGGATCAGCGGAGCATGAATCACCAACCGGTTGCCCCCGACTGCGGCGCGCGTGGCCAGGTTGGCCATCCGTTCGAACGATTCCACGTATTCGGGCCGGCAATCCGGATAACCCGAATAGTCGACCGAGTTCACGCCGATGAGGATGTCACTGGCGCCTAACACTTCCGCCCACGCCATCGCGTAGGAAAGGAAGATCGTGTTCCGGCCAGGGACGTACGTGACAGGGATTTCCTTGTCCTCGAGCGACCGGTCTTTCGGGATCACACCACCGCCGGTGAGCGCGGAGCCGCCGAAGGTCCGCAAGTCAATATCCATTACCACGTGCTTCAGCGCGCCGAATCGCTCGGCGGCGCGCTTGGCCGCCTCGATTTCGAGTCCATGGGATTGGCCGTACTGGAACGACAGGGCGTGAATCAGAAAGCCCTGTTGTGCGGCGAGCGCGAGCAGGGTTGTTGAGTCGAGCCCGCCGCTCAATAACAAAACGGCGGGACGTGCCGGCGTCTCCGATGGTGACGTCATGGCCTAAAGATGGCCAATCAGGGACGTCGGATGTCAGAGGTCGGACGTCGCTTGGGGTCAGACACCTAAGGGGCGCTTGGGGTCAGACACCTAATGCGCTGCTGCACAAGTAGGTGTCTGACCCCAAGGCTGCACATTCTGCCATCCCCCATCCGACGATCCGACTTCTAGCCCTTCAGCGCTCCGACGAGCTCACGCAGCTGCTCAGAGCCATGCATCAATTGCGTGCTGGCCGAGCTCATCTGCTCGCAAGCCGCGCTCTGCTCCTGCGTGGCCGCGCTCACCTGCTGTGCCGCCGCCGCGTGGCCTTCCGCGGTCTTGGCGATCGACTGCACACCGTCGACCGCGTTCGCGACAATGGCGGCGTTCCGCTCAGCGCGCATGGCGACCTCACCGGCCGCGGTGCGCGTCCGCTCGGCGGCCGTGGTAATCGTGTCCAGCGCCGAGTCGATGTTGCGCGACACCGACTCGATTTCACCGACGTTAGCCACGCCCGCTTCCATGGCGCGAGTCGTCGACGACACGCGCGCCGTCACGAGCTGCGTCAACTGAACCACGTCTTCGGCGGCGACCTGCGCCTGTTCGGCCAGCTTGCGCACTTCATCGGCGACGACCGCGAATCCCCGACCGGCGTTTCCGGCGCGAGCGGCCTCGATCGCCGCGTTCAGCGCCAACAGGTCCGTCTGTTCGGCGATGCGGCTGACCGTCGCCACAAAGCGATTGATGTCCTCGGCCGTGCTGTTCAGCGCCACCACTTCCCGGGCCGCGTCCTGCACCGTGCTGCGGACGGCGCCCAGGATACCTAACGCGCGCTCGATCTCGGTCCGCCGCGCCTTGGCCGACTCGCCAATGGCGCCGGCGAGATTGGTGACTTCACCGGATCCGGCCCGCATCTCGTCGGCATTGGAACGAATCGACTTGAGCGCCTCGTCGACCGACTTGAGCTGACGGACCTGGCTTTCAGCACCGCTCGAGACCTCGGTCATCGACGACGCCATCTGCGTCGCGGAAGCGGATATCTGCTCGGTGACGTTGGCCAGGTCGCGAGCCGAGCTGGCCACGTCGTCAGCGGTGGTGTTGGCGACGGCGACCACGCGGGCCAGCGAGTCCGCGGTGCCGTTCATTGCTTCGGCGAGTTCGCGGAACTCGCCAGGCATTTCTCCCTCGGTTCGCGCCCCGAAGTTTCCACTGCTCAGTGCGCGGGCATGGGTGACCAGCCGGCGCATGGGCTGCGAAATCCAGTTCACGGTGCTGAACACCACCATCAGGCCCAAGACCACCGAGACGGCGATCGCGACGAGCATCCACATCGCGCGACGCTCGACGTCGACGCGCAGCGCGCGCGACGCTTCGGTCACAAAGCGCGACTTGAGTAGCGCCAGACGGTCCAGGTCGCGGGACAGCGTATCAACCATGCTGCGGGCGACGTTGGCCGCGCGGTCAGACTCATCGCGTCGTCCGAGATCCGACAACCGGTGCGCCATCGCGTATTGCGTCTCGATCGACGACAACGTGGCATCGACGCTCGCGATCAATGCGAGCTCGTCGCCGGCTTGTCCCTTGTTGAGGTACATCTCGCGTTGTGCGGCATGGGCTTCCGAGGCGTACTGCCTGAAGTCAGCCTGCGACAGTGAATCTCGCGCCTGGAGGTACCGCGCCGCAGCGGCCAGCTCCTGCGACACGCTTGCCGAAAGACGCGATGCCTGCTGTCCATCTTCGCGGACCTCGGACAGTGTTTCGCCGATCAGGGTCGACATCGCCAACATCGACGCGCGCGCTACCAGGCCGGCCGCGACGAAAAGCCCCACCAGGAGCCAGAACCCCGTCAGCAGCCTTTGACGGATGGTGCGGAAACGAACGATGCGCGATGTCATGATCCGGTGTTTCCGCGCTCGACCGTTAAAGCGCCCCGTCGCAAGCGCGTCATGACGATGCCCCGCCCGATTACGTCGCCGGTTTCGCGGAAGGCGATTGGACCGGTTACGCCCGCGTGAGGCTCAGAATTGCCAAGGTTCGCCAACCAGTCGCGAATGGCCGTGCGCGACGGCCCTGCCTGTTCAATCGCCGTCGCCACCAACATCGTCGCGTCGTACGCGAGCGCGGCGTTGCCGTCCGGATCCTCGTGATACCGCTCGCGATAGGCGCGAACGAACTGCTGAGCCTCGCTGCGTGGATCTTCGGCGGTGAATGGAGCGCCGACAAAAATACCTTCGGCGATTGCCGTATCGAGTGAAAGGGGCGTCCAACCGTCGCCCCCCATGTAGGCGGCGTTCAGCGACTGCCGGTGTGCTTCCTGAAGGAACGTGCGGCCCGAGGCATCGGTGCCGGCAACGAAGACCAGGTCCGGCGCGCGAGCGCGGAGGTATGTGACGTATGGCTCGAGGTTCGACTTCCCGTCCGAGGGGATCGGGTCCATGTCGATAACCTGGCCGTTGTATCCATGGCGGAACGATTCAGCCAGGCCGCGACCGTAGGAATTATTCTCGTAGAGAATTGCCACGCGCTTGAAGCCGCGGGCGGTCGCGAACCGCGCCATGTCGATGCCGTTGGCGGAGTCCGAAGAGATGACCCTGAAGGTCCAGCTCGAAATTCCGCTCAAGTCCGGCGAGCTGGCCGTGGTGGCAATGGCCGCCAGGCCCTGCTCATACACACGAGCCGCGGCCATCATCGCGCCCGATGTCACGTGTCCGACCACGGCGACGACGCTGCGATTGGCAACGAACTCACCGGCGATGGACGCCGCTTTCGAACCAACGCCTTCGTCGTCGCGCTCAATCAGACGCAGTGGGCGTCCCCGCACACCACCGCGCGCGTTGATCTCGGCCAGCGCGAGGTCGATACCCTGCTTGTTCATGCGGCCGTATTCCTCTTTCCACGGCCCAGCCACCCCGATGTAAACGGGTTCCGAGGTGCGCGAGCAGGCGAGGACGCCGATCAGGGCGACGAGGAGGGTGCGACGCATTCGTTATAGGGGGTGGCAAACGTGACGAGGGCTACGTGTAAAGACGCAGCCACGTCCCCCTCGCAACGGTTGCTATCGTGAGTCGAAGCTCACGAACGACGCGTCGCGTAACGTTTTGCGTTCCAGCCGTTTGCGAACCGCTATCGCGCGTCCCGGGGAAGCCGGTTGGCCGCCGGAATGCTCCAGAGGCGGAGGTACCGCCACCAGGAGTCGGAGCCTTTCATGACTGGCTTCACTCGACGGTTGAGCGCCATGAAGAACCGGTTTTCGTAGAGCCAGATGCCCGCGACATCGTCGAGGATGCCCTGGTAGGCCCTGCGGTACAGGGCGCGGCTGCGGGCGGGATCCGTTTCGACAATCGCGCTGTCGATCGCAGCGTCGACGGCCGGGTTGCTGTACAGCTGGTAGTTCGAACCGCGCTTTGCGGCCGGCATCGTATGCCAGTTGTCGCGGACCGCGCCGGGCGACGGTTCGGCGATGAGGCTGTTGAGGACCGCGTCGAACTTGCCGTCGAACATGCGCGGAGTCGAGACGTCGCTGATGTCGACGTCCACCTGCACGCCGTGTGACCGGAGCTGGGCCTGGATCAGTTCCGCATAACGACGGCGCCCGGCGCTGCTGGCTGGCGACATGAGGCCGAAGCGGAGTGGCCGTCCACCTTTCTCGCGCACGCCGTCACCGTTCTGGTCGCGCCAGCCTAACGAATCGAGCAGGCGGTCGGCGCCGGCGGAATCGAAGGCCGGCATGACGAGTGTGGTGTCGGCGGTCGCGATCATCCTGGAGAACGGGCCGGAGCCAATATCGGCCAGCGAATCGTACACGTTCTTCAGCAACGTCCGGCGATCGATCGCCATCGCCAGCGCCCGGCGCAGGTGGCGATCGCCGAAAAGGGGATGCGGCAGCGCGGGATTCCTCTGGTCGCGCAGGTTGAAGCCCAGGTACGCGTAGTTGGGATTCGCGTACGGAACTGCCAGGACCACATTCTGTTCGGCAATCCGTTGCATGCCCGGCGGCGTCACGATTTCCAGCACATCGAAGTCCCCGGCGATCACGTTGACCAATGCGGCCGTGAAGTCGGGATTCAACATCCAGATCACGCGGTCGAGCAGGGGCCGCGCCAGGTAGTGCGCGGTGTCCGCGGTCACGTCGACCAGGGTCCGCGCTTCCCATCTGACGAACCGGAACGGACCGGATCCGACCGGACTCCGCGCGAACGGGTGCGCAGCGAGGTTGGTGCGGTCCGCGTCGCGCAGCAGATGCTCGGGCACCGGCACCACGTTGTACACGACGTTGTAGAACTGCTCGGGCGAACGACGCGCGAACCAGACTACCGCGGTGAGAGAATCGGGCGTCGAAACGGAATCAATGTGGGCGATTGCCGCCGCGGACCGAGCGCCTACTTTCGGATCCTTCATCAACTCCACGGTGAACCGGACGTCGCGCGACGTGACCGGTTGTCCGTCGTGCCAGCGCGCCCGCGGGTGCAGGCGAAACGCAATCGAAAGGGAGTCGTTCGCCCACTGCCAGGACTCGGCGAGTCGCGGCGAGAACCCAGCGTCGCCGATTGTGTTGAGATCGGGGCTTGTCTCGGCCAGGTAGTCGAAGAGCTGGTCGACGATCTGCTTCTCAGATGCGGAAACCATGAGCGGCGGCAGCAGCGTCCCCGGTTCCGTGGGAAGCGCGATCAGGAGTGTGCCACCGATGTCACCGGCGGGCGTAGCGGAGCGATCCGATGGACCGCAGGCGACCGTGAGGGCCACGATCGGCGCAAACGTCAGGCGGAGACGCATCGTTCTGGTTCCCCTTTTTTCGATTTCGCCTTACAGCATGATCGCTTAACTGACGACTCGAACCTGCCGTGGACACGCCTAACCAACGAAGCGCGGCGACGGTTCCTGCTGCGTCAGACAGTGAAGCGTGCCCAGTCCCCACACCAGGTCGACTGAATGAATGCCGCAGATCTCGCGATCGGGGAAGCAGTCGGCGAGCACGTTCAGGGCGACACGATCCATCGGGTCGTTGAACGTCGGCACGATGACCACGTTGTTGGCGATGTAAAAGTTTGCATAACTCGCCGGCAGCCGTTGTCCGTCCATGATGACGGGCCGGGGATACGGGAGTTGGAGGATGCGAAGCGGCGGCGCACCGCCACCCTCCAGTCGGCGAAGGTTGTCGATGGAGCGACGGTGGTTTTCGTCGTCGGCCGGGTCGTTTTCGACGGCCAGGACAATGGTGTCGGCGCTGACGAAGCGCGCGATATCGTCGATGTGGCCGTGGGTGTCGTCGCCCTCACAACCTTCGCCAAGCCAGATGGTGCGATCGACGCCGAGCCATTCCTGGAACACGCGCTCGTACCCTTCGCGCTCGAGTCCCGGATTTCGCTCCTGCACGGGTGACAGGAGGCATTCCTCGGTCACCATGAGCAGGCCTGAACCATTTGCTTCGATCGCGCCGCCCTCGAGGACTATGGGTGTACCATCAGGGCGCGTCGGCTGCCGGCGCCTGTGGCCGGTGATGTTGGCAACCGCAACGCCCACCTGCACATCGAGCTGATAATTGTCGTATTTCGCCCAGGCGTTGAAGGACCAGTTGTCGAGGACCACACTCCCGTCAGCGTCATGCACAAACGTCGGCGCCGAGTCGCGCAGCCAGACCCGGTCCGTGGGCACGAGGTGCAATCGATACCGCGCGGCATCGCAGCCGTGTGCGGTCAGCTTCGCTCGCGCGTCGTCGCGAACGGCCTCGTCATGACAGAGGATCTCGACGCGCTCGTGGCGATGAAGGACTCGAACGATTTCCGCGTACACCCACGGAATCGCCTCGAGCTTACCCGGCCAGTCCGGCTCGTGATGGGGCCAGGAGATCCACGTCGCGGAGTGACGGGACCATTCGGCTGGCATCCGGAGAGCGGATGCCGGAGAACCCGATTCGCGCTGATGACTGGTCGCCGATCGCTGGTCGCTGGTTTGGCTCACGCCAAGTACCTGCTCAACACGCCTCCGTACGCATCGACACGTCGATCCCGCAAAAACGGCCAGTTCCGTCGCGTTTCCTCGACGAGGCCCGGATCACAGGTGGCGACGATGACTTCCGGTTCCTCGCCGGCTTCCGACAACACGCGGCCGAACGGATCGGAAATGAACGAGTGCCCGAAGAACTGCAGGCCGTGCGTGTTCGGCTCTGGTTCAAAGCCCACGCGGTTGGGCGACGCGACGTAGACGCCGTTGGCGATGGCGTGCGATCGTTGGATCGTGCGCCAGGCGTCGACCTGCGCGTCGCCATATTCGGCCCGCTCGACGGGGTGCCACCCGATCGCAGTGGGATAGAACAGGATGTCGGCGCCGAGGAGCGCCGTGATGCGCGCCCCTTCGGGATACCACTGGTCCCAGCAGATCAGGACACCGATGTCTGCATAACGAGTGTGCCAGACCCGGAAGCCATGTGACCCACGCGAGGCGCCCTCGCGTGTCGGCGGGGATTCATCGGCGTCGCCCGGCGCGAAGTAATACTTCTCCTCGAACATCGGGTCGTGCGGGATGTGCATCTTGCGATAGACGCCGAGCAGGGAGCCATCGGCGTCGATGATGGCGGCCGAGTTGCGGTAGATACCGGAAGCCTGCCGTTCATAGATGGGCACGACCAGCACGACTTCGAGTTCGGCGGCCACGCCCGATAGCACTTCAGTGGTCGGCCCCGGAATCGGCTCGGCAATGCTGAAGTGTTCGACGCGGAGCGACTTGGCGAAATACGGCGCGTTGAAGAGCTCTTTCAGGCAGATGATCTGGGCACCGCGCCGATGCGCTTCGCGGATCGCGGCAATGGAGTTGGCGAGGTTGGCCGCGCGGTCGGGACCGGCCGCGTCCTGGACAAGTCCGACAGTGAATGGTGGTCGTGCCATGAGGAGGAAGCTGACCGGTTACGCGCCTTCAGGAAAGACGGAGCGAAGCGGGAGCACTCGAGCGTCGATGTCTTGTGGAAGCGACATGCCCTCGCTGCTATGCAAACAGAACTCACCGGGCCCGAGCGCCATCTGCCGCTGCCAGAGCGCCGCACCGCTGTCAATCGCGGGCTTGAGTCGATCGAAGAGCTGCGCGTATGACCAGCCTTCGGGCTTGGCAAACCATGCTGTGAACCGCGGGCTGTTGATCATCTCGCCGAGTCGCGTTCGGTACAGCCCGGCCGACCCACCGGCGAGCGCCGACGCGGCTTTGTCGTGAGGCACTTTTCGCGACGCGGAGATAGCGGCGTCGTTCAGGGGATCGAGGTCGGCGCTGTTCCGGACGATGTACCAGTCTTCGTATGAGTCCCCGCCATTGTTTGCCCACGCTGGTCCACTCAGGGCGACGGACCACGAGGTCGAGAAGCCCTCCGAAGGCGCTGCCTTCAGTGCAGCATGGAAGCCTCTCAGGCGTTGTTCGTAATCGAGCTCCGATATGTCGGGCTGTTTCCAATGATAAAAAAAGTACGCGAGCATTGTTTGCGATTCCGGATTGGGTGCGCTTGGAGGGCCCGCGACCTTTTGGACGCGGATTACCGCGAATTTGGCGAATCAACGCGGAGAAATCCGTTGGTGGAGGTTCCGCGAGTGTTCGCGTCGTCCGCGGCGATTCGCGTTTCAAAACGTCGCGGGAGCGTGGGTGTAGTCACTGCAGTAGGGCAATAACAATGTCGTTGACGTTCGTTCCAGTCGATCCAGTTTTCAGCAGCGCACCGGCGCTTTCGAGCGCATCATAGGCAGAGTGATCTCGAAGCGCCGCCGCCGGATCGATTCCGTTTCGCTGTATCTCTGACCAGGTCGTCGCATCGACGATGGCACCGGCGGCGTCGGTTGGTCCATCGCGGCCGTCGGTCCCGGCGGCGAGAACCGTGATGCCGCGCGCTTTGTCGCTCGCTGAATGCAGTTCGGCAGCGCAGGCGAGCGCGAGCTCCTGGCACCTGCCACCTCGGCCGCTGCTGGCACCGAGTGAAACCGTTGTCTCACCGCTCCGGATCACGCATTCAACGCCTTGCCTCGGACGCGACATCAACTGCCTGGTGAGTCGCGCACCCATAGTGGCGGCGTCGCCTGACAATGGTTCCGGCCGGATTTCCACCCTTAGCCCCAAGTCCTTCGCGGCCGCGGCAGCACCTCGCTCGGCGTCGGAACGATCGAGGATCACCCTGACGACAGTCGACTTGAAACGTGGATGATCAGGAGGCGGGACGTCGTGTATCCGGCCGTCCGCCATCGCGTCCAGGTATTTACGCACGCCTGACGGGAGTCCCAGCCACACGTTGGCTGCACGAGCGCGGACGTCGCGTGCACTGCTCGAATCGGGCACGCATGGCCCGGATGCAATCGAAGACGTGTCATTGCCCACGACATCGGAGGCGATGCGGCACAACACACGCCTACTGGCCAGCGCGACTGCCAGTCGGCCGGCGCCAAAGCGAAGGAATCGCTTCCGCACCGCGTTCATGAGCGCGATGTCCGCGCCTGACGCGAGCAGCGCTACAAACGCATCCTGCAGGTCGCGGTGGGAGATGCCTTCCATTGGAGCAGCGATCAGACTCGTGGCCCCTCCGGAAACGAGCACGATCGCATCGGCGTCGGCTCCGGCCTGCGTCAGGCTGTGAGCCAGACGATCCGACGCCTCGAAGGATCGAGTGTCGGGGACGGGGTGATCACCCTCGGTTGCGTCGAGCCCGTGGGTCGCGCTCGCGTCGGCTTCGTGCGCGACGACAAGCCCACCGGCGACGCGGATGTTCCTCGCCCTGAGCGCTTCGACTGCCCCGGATGCCATGGCGTGTGAACCCTTCCCGACGGCGAATACCCATACGGAAGGGGTCAGGTCTTCGAGCGCCTTGACTGCCTGACGAGTCGCCTGCTGCGGATTGGCCGCCAAGACCGCGGCCTGGTAGACGCGGGTGAGGAGCTCGCGCGGTTCAGGGAGTTGCATGCTGGAAAACAATCGCCCCGGTGCGAGACCGGGGCGATTCTGCGTTCAAGGTGTGCCGCCCGGTGGCGGCGGTGGTGGACTGAGCTTGTCGATGACCGCCTCCAACTCCGTGTAGGCGTCCGCTGCCATCACGCGGAACGGGAGCGTCTTGTACGCGACTTTTCCGGTCTTGTCGATCACGTAGAGGTGCCGCGAGTTCGCGGTGCCGGCCGCGTTCAGCGATTGGTACAACGTGCCCACCTTCTTGTCCGTGTCCCCCATGACCATGATGGGCGTATCAATCTCACGGAACCAGTTGATGAGGGTCGTGTCGGGGTCGAGGCTGATCCCCAGGACCACGACTCCGCGACCGTTGTTGAAGAGCGTGGCGTACTGATCACGGTACGCCTCCATTTGGACTGTTCAACCTTTCGTTCGGGCTTTCGGGAAAAACGCCAGCACAACTGTCTGGCCCCGGAAGTCCGAGAGTTTTTGCGTGGTCGCGAGTTTTCCATAGCGTGTAATGCCGGTGAACTCGAAGTCCGGGGCCATGTCGCCAAGCTTTGGCCCGACCTCGGGCGCTGGCGTCGGTGGCGTCGCGGGCTGCTGCGCACGCAACAACGAACACGGAATGGCGACGAGCGTTGCGGCTATCAGCGTGCCCCAACGGGAGATTGTCATCGTGGCTCCAAATCTGGTACGACCCTGAAGATGCGATTCGAAACCGTTGCGCGCCACTGGCGCCCAAGGGGTCAAACACCTATGCGGGGACGATCAAGGGTCAGGCACCTAGTGAAATCAAAGGCCTTAGGTGTCTGACCCTTTGAGGTGCCCTCCGACATACGCCGTTCCGATTCTTAACGCGCCGTGCGCAACGCGAATCTTCAGCTCGCTGGACGTGAGCCGGTGCAACTCTCCATCGGCGTCCAAAAAGGGCGCCTCGTCGAAGTGCACGCGTACTTCCGGCACCGGCCGCCGCTCGACTTCAGGTTGACCGATGTGGGTGCCGAGCCGGGCGCGAACGAAGAGCTGAAGCCGTCGCCAGGGGACGGCGTCGCGGACTGACACGAGGTCGATCCGTCCGTCGGTCACCGTGGCACCGGGCGCCACGCGGAACCCGCCGCCGAACCGCGGTCCATTGGACGCGACGATCGCGCACCACATCTGCATCGGGCCCGGCACGTCGCCGTCGTACTGAATCGCCGCGCGCAGTCCGCGATACGAACGCAACACCGGCAACGCGGCCGCCACGTAAGCCAACGGGCCGCCGAAGGCACGAGCCTGCCGCATCGACTGCAACACCTCCGTCTCGAGCCCGAGCCCAGCGACGTTGAGGAACGCGATGTCGTTGGCCCAGCCGACGTCGACGCGGACTGACGACGTTCCGGCAGCAATACGGGCCATCGCGACGGCGTCGTGTGCCGGGAGGCTCAGCGCGTGCGGGAAGTCGTTCCCGGTTCCGGCGGCGACCGGCACCAGCCGCGCGTCGCGGCCCGCATCGAGGATCCCGCGCGCCACGTTCCCCCACGTCCCGTCACCGCCTAACGCTACTATGGTCTCGATGCCGCTTGCGGCTGCGTCGGAGGCGAGCTCCCGCTCGTGCCCGGCGGCTGTCGTCAGGCGAACATCGCGGATCCCCACGTCGGCCAACGCTTCCTGAACTCGTGGCAGGCGACGAGCCCCGCGGCCACCACCGGCCGCGGGGTTGGCGATCAGGCAGGCATTCAACCGGCTCGGCCGGCGAGCTGCCTCAACACGTAAGGCAGGATGCCGCCATGCTTGTAGTAGTTCAGCTCTTCCGGCGTGTCGATCCGCGATCGGACCTCGAATCGCTTTATGAACCCCGGCTTTCGCGCCACCACCGTCAGGGACGCGCGGGCAGCCATGCGGTCGTCGAGCCCTTCGATTTCGTATTCCTCGAAGCCGGTGAGCGCGAGCGTGAGACGAGTCGCGCCGTCCGTGAACTCGAGCGGCAGCACTCCCATGCCGACGAGGTTCGACCGGTGGATTCGCTCGAACGATTCGGCGAGGACCGCTCGCACGCCTAACAACGACGTGCCCTTCGCGGCCCAGTCCCGCGACGAGCCGGTGCCGTATTCCTTGCCGGCGATGACCAGCATGGGTACGCCGCGTGCCTGTCGTTCCATGGCCACGTCGTACAACGCGACCGGCTGCCCGTTAGGCTCGGTCGCCGTCCACCAGCCTTCCTTACCCGCCACGAGCTCGTTCCGCAGGCGGATGTTGGCGAACGTGCCACGCATCATGACTTCGTGGTTGCCCCGCCGCGCGCCATAGGAATTAAAGTCCTTCTTCACCACGCCCTGCGAGACCAGCCACTGGCCGGCGGGACTCTTCTCGGCGATCGATCCGGCGGGGGAGATGTGGTCGGTGGTGATCGAGTCGCCGTACATGCCCAGCACGCGAGCGCCCGTGATCGGGCGAATGCCGGGCGGGGTTGCCGTCATCCCATCGAAATACGGCGGATTCTTCACGTAGGTGGACGACGCGCTCCAGGCGTACCGGTCCCCTGACGGCACCGGTAGGGTGCGCCATTGCTCGTCGCCGTCGAACACGTTCGCATACTGCTTCTGGAACATCTCCCGCTTGACCGATCGCAATACCTCGTCCTCGACGTCTTTCGGCGCCGGCCAGATGTCCCGGAGGAAGACGGGACCGTCGGCGCCGACGCCTAACGGCTCACGCTCCAGGTCGATGTCCATGCGGCCGGCGAGCGCGTAGGCGACCACCAACGGCGGCGACGCGAGGTAGTTGAAGCGCGTGAGCGGATTGACGCGCCCCTCGAAGTTGCGGTTCCCCGAAAGCACGGCCGCCACGATCAGCTGCCCGTCTTCGATCGCCTTGGAGATGTTGTCTGGCAACGGACCCGAGTTCCCGATGCACGTGGTGCAACCATAGCCCACGAGGCCGAACCCGAGCTTCTCGAGATCGGCCATCACGCCAGAGCGGTTGAAATAATCGGTCACCACCTTGGACCCGGGCGCCAGCGATGTTTTCACCCATGGCTTGCTGCGCAACCCGCGTTTCACCGCGTTGCGGGCCAGCAGGCCCGCGGCCAGCATGACCGACGGATTCGACGTGTTCGTGCAACTCGTTATGGCCGCGATCACGACCGAGCCGTGCTTCAGGTGGCAGTCCTCGCCGTTGATCCGCACAGCAACCGAGTGCTCTTCCTGCACCTGCGCACCACCTTCGGCGTCCATGCGCCCCTGCGCCACGGCCGTCTCGGTCGCTGAGGCGACCGGCGCTGGAATCACCGGCGCTGGCACCGCGGCGGCAGCACCCAGCCGCTCACGCTCGGCCGCGAGCGCCGTGCGGAACATCTCTTTCGATTGCGAGAGCGGAACACGATCCTGCGGACGCTTGGGTCCGGCCAGGCTTGGCACCACCGTCGAGAGATCCAGCTCGATCGAATCGGTGAAGGCCGGATCAGGGGTCGCGTCGGTGCGGAAGAGCCCTTGCTCCTTGCAATACGCTTCGACGAGCCTAACGCGCGATTCCTCACGGCCGCTCAGCCGCAAATACTTGAGCGTCTCGTCGTCCACCGGGAAAAAGCCCATCGTGGCGCCGTATTCCGGTGACATGTTGGCGATCGTCGCGCGATCAGCCAGAGAAAGCGAGGAAAGACCGGCTCCATAAAACTCGACGAACTTTCCGACGACTTTCTTCTTGCGCAGCATCTCCGTGACGGTGAGCACGAGGTCGGTCGCCGTGGCACCGGCCGGAAGTCGCCCGTGGAGCTTGAACCCGACTACCTCGGGTATGAGCATCGACACCGGCTGGCCCAGCATGGCGGCTTCGGCCTCGATGCCTCCGACACCCCAACCCATCACGCCCAGCCCGTTGATCATCGTCGTGTGCGAGTCCGTGCCGACGAGCGAGTCGGGATACGCGATCACCTCGCCGTTGGCCGACGACGTGAACACGACCTGGCCGAGGTATTCGAGGTTGACCTGGTGGCAAATGCCGGTGCCCGGTGGAACGACGCGGAAATTGCGGAACCCGTTCTGGCCCCAGCGGAGAAACTCGTAACGCTCCCGATTGCGCTCGAACTCCAGCTGCGTGTTAATGAGGAGCGCCGCTTCGATGCCGTACTGATCCACCTGCACCGAGTGATCAATGACGAGGTCGACCGGCTGTAGCGGATTGATGCGTGCGGGGTCACCGCCAAGCTTGACGATCGCGTCGCGCATCGCAGCGAGGTCGACCACACACGGGACGCCCGTAAAGTCCTGGAGGAGCACTCGGCTCGTGCGGAACGCAATCTCCTTTTCGATGGGCGCGACCACGTTCCAGTGAGCCATCACCTCGATGTCTTCCGCCTTTACGAAGGCGCCGTCTTCACCCCGAAGCAGGTTCTCGAGGAGGATCTTGAGTGAAAACGGAAGCCGGTCGACGTTGCCCTTTGACCGGTCGCGAAGGGCATCAAGCCGGAAGATCGTGTACTTGTCGGGCCCGACCTCGAGAGTCCTGCGGGACGAAAAGGAATCAGGGTGTGTCATTGAGCTTGCGTTTGGAGACCGACTACCCAAGTAATGTAAAGCTACCGACGAGTGATTGGTGATCAGCGATCAGGACTCTGCACTCCGGTAGCCAGCACCAACCCCTCAGCACTCAGCAGGTCCCCTTGTCACGTGCCTTCATTGATGACGATCGCGACGAATCGGGCAGACCTCGACGCGAATTCGACCTCCCCGCGCGCGACGATCCTGGTTTCGACGCTGCTGCCGCGAAGGCGCTACTCGACGCCGCGCGCGATGGTGTCACCGGCGACGCCGAGCAGGCGACTGGCTATTACTGGGGGGATGCCTCGCTCCGAAAGCACGTCGAAGCGATCCGAAAGCAAGCAGCGAAAGACAGTGACGAGCGGCTACAACAGCTGGCGGAGCGGTTCCTGAAGTAGGGTGGAAGGGTGGAGGGGTGAACCGGAGCCTCTCACGCTTCCACCCTTCCACCCTTCACCCTACTTCATCCCTGCCTGCTGCTTCACATACTCCGCCACCTGGCGGTGCGTCGCAAACCAGACTTTGCCTTTCTTCTGCATGTGCGCGATGAGCAGCTCGAGCGCCACGATCCGAGAACGATGCCCGCTGACATGTGGATGCATGGTGAGCACGAACATCGTGCCTTCCTCCCAGGCCTTGTCGAATTCGTCCATCCAGACCTGCGCGACTTCACGGGGCGACGCGTAGTTCGCGCCCTGCACGTTGAAGAGCGGTGCGTCGTCGAGGATCCACTCGACCGGAAGCTCGACGATGCCGGTCGGCTGCCCGTCCTGCACGAGCTCATACGGCCGATCGTCGGACATCATCGAGCTCTCGTAGGTGAACCCGAGCTCGCGGATGATCGCCAGCGTCGCCGGTGAGAAGTTCCACGATGGCGCGCGATACCCGACCGGCTTTGTGCCCGTGACACGCGTCAGGTAGTCCAGCGAGCGACGCACCAGGTCACGCTCGACATCCGCGGGAACCGCGGTGTTCATCTCGTGGATCCAGCCGTGAACACCGAACTCGTGGTGCCCGGCTTTCTTGATCACGTCAGCCATCTCGGGGTGCAACATGAGGCTGACCGCGGGAATGAAAAACGACGCCGGAATGCGGTTGCGGTCGAGCAGGTTCACGATGCGGCCTAACGCGACGCGGGCGCCGTATTCACCCTGGGAGAGCGCGCCGATCGTCGGTTCCGCGAATCGCAGTGACACCGACTCGTTGTCGACATCGAACGAAAGGAGTACGGCCACCTGCGCGCCACCAGGCCACTGTTTTGGTTGCAGGCTGCGCCCGGCGCGAACGGCGCCAACCACTTTCCGAATCGTGTCTTCAGACCACTCCCAGGCGGGTTTGCGTGGTGGAGTTTGGGCGTTGGCCGCCGGCGCAAGGACGAGCAGGGTGGCGATCAGTTGAATAGGGCGCATGACCGGGTTGGTTGGGGACAACGACGCACCGTTGATTCTGCCGCTGGCGATCCGATCGCGCGAGGCCCATCATCCGATCCGCATGACACAACTGCAATCACCTGCGGACATCGCCAGCGCCCTCATGTCGATCGATTCGACGACCGGGAGCGAAACCCGTGTCATCGACGCCATGGCCGCGATACTCGAGTCGAGGCAGTGGCCCCTGATCCGCATTCCGGTCACAACAGGCCGCGACTGCGTGCTGGCGCGTTCGCATGCCGATCCCGAGATCACGCTGTCGACGCACCTCGACACGGTTCCACCCTGGCTCCCCCCAACGTTGAACGGTGACCGCTTGTCCGGCCGTGGGGCGTGCGACGCCAAGGGTATCGCTGCGTCGATGATCGTTGCCGCCGAACGGTTGCGAGCCCAGGGCATGTCGGTCGCACTGTTGTTCGTCGTGGGCGAGGAAACAACACACGACGGCGCACGCGCCGCCAACCAGTGGGCGGCGGCCAACCTCCAGAGCCGCCCGCGCGCGCTGATCAACGGCGAGCCCACCGAGAGCACGCTGGCGTTAGGCACGAAAGGCGCCATGCGCGTCATCGTCCGGACGACAGGACGGGCCGCACACTCGGCGTATCCCGAACTGGGCGACTCCGCGATCTCCCGACTCGTCGCCATGCTGGCCGAACTCGAGCGGCTGCCGCTGCCGTCTGATCCGGTGCTTGGCGCCACCACGATCAATATCGGGGCCATTTCCGGAGGTGTCGCGGACAACGTCATCGCGCCGGCGGCGGAAGCACGGCTCATGGCGAGACTCGTCACGCCCGCCGATGAAGTTCTGCCATTGTTCGAACGGTGGGCGGCCGGCCGGGCGAGCCTCGAGAAGGGAATTACGGTCCCACCGGTTCGGCTGTCCGCAATCGATGGATTCCGGACATCGGTCGCGGCCTTCGCCACGGATCTACCGTCGCTGACGAACTGGGGCACGCCGTACCTCTTCGGCCCGGGATCAGTTCACGTAGCGCACACTGACGACGAACACGTGAGTGTCACGGAGCTGAATGGCGCAGTCGATGACTATGTCCGGCTCGCCAAGGCCGCCGTCGCGCGACTCGGCGGCTGACCGATCAGGCTTTCTGCGCGAACACGATGAAGTGACCGCCGGGTTCACGGACGCCGATTTCGTGCATTCCATAGAACGTCGTCCGTCGGGCCATCTCGATCGGGTAACCGGCGAGCACACTTTCCACGGCCGCGAGGTCATCTACTTCGATGAATAGCGCCGCCGAGCGTCCGTTGACCTCTCCGGTGGTCGCGCCGAGGTCGGCCAGGATGCTGGCGACGCTCTGGAGCATCACTTCGATGCCGTCTTTTACCAGGATCGCAAACCCCAGCTTGTCCTCGTGAGGCACCGTTACAGTGACCTCGAACCCGAGTCGGCGCTCCCAGAACTCGACGCTCGGTTCGACGGACTCCACGGCGAGAACGGTGGTGACCTTCGTGACGGTGATCGCAGCCATAGGGCCCTCCGGGGCAGTCGGGAAGATTGCACCAGAGCGTGGGTGGCGGGAAGAACACGGATAACTTCAAATGCCAGAAGAGCGAGTCTCCGCTAATGGAGCGGATTACCGCGAAGAACTCTAGTTTGCCACCATGAGCGCCAACGACCCGCTCCTCGCCTTCCGGGAAGAGTTCCCGATCCTCGACACCACCAACTACCTGGTGTCCAACTCGCTCGGGGCGATGCCGCGCAGTGTTCCGGACCGGCTGGCGGAATACACCGACGAGTGGGCGGCACGGCGTTCGCGCCTGGGCGAAACGATGGTGGAGCATGCCGGGCGCCGTTGGCGACGCGATTGCGCCGTTGATCGGCGCCGGTCCGGGTGAAGTGGTCATGGTGCCTAACGTGACCCTGGCCCAGGCGACCGTCCTGTCGGCGGTGCCGTATCGGCCGGCCCGGAACCGGATCGTCATGACGGCGCTCGATTTCCCCTCGGTGCGCTACGTGTACGATGCGCTGGCCACCGGGTTAGGCGCCGAAGTGGTCGTCGTGCCGTCTGAAGACGGCGTCGGGATCGACGAAGAGCGGTTGATGGCCGCTGTCGATGAACGCACCGCGTTGGTGGCGATCTCCCATGTCTTGTTCAAGTCCGCATACATCGTGGATGTCGCGCAGATCGTGCGACACGCGCACGGCGCGGGGGCCCTGGTAAGCCTCGACGCGTTTCACTCGGTGGGCGTGATGCCGGTCGACGTGCCGGCGATTGGCGCCGACTTCTTCACCGGTGGTGTACTCAAGTGGCTGTGCGGTGGTCCCGGCGGGTGTTTCATCTACGCGAATCCCGCCGCCACGGCGCGACTTGAACCATCGCTCACTGGTTGGATGGCGCACGCCCGCCCATTCGGGTTCGAGCCCGAGATGGAATACACAACGGGTGCCTATCGATGGTTGGGCGGCACGCCAGCCATGCCTTCCATTTACGCGGCCATCGAAGGTCCCGGCATCGTGCAGAAGGCCGGGATCGAGGCAATCCGCGCAAAAAGCATCCGTCAGACGTCGCGGTTGATCGAGCTGGCGGACGCGCGCGGGTTCCGTGTCCACGCACCTCGAGACGCGTCACGTCGCGGCGGGACTGTCGCTTTTGATGTGCCGCATGCCTACGAAGTCGCCCAAACGCTCCTCGAACGGAACATCCTGGTCGACTTCCGGCCGGGGGCCGGGATCCGCATCGCGCCGCACTTCTACACCCGCGACGACGAGGTCGAAGCCGCCGTCGCTGAGATCGATGAGATTCTCGCCACTGGCGCCTGGTCGAAACACGAGGGCAGGTCGTCAGTGGTGACGTAACATTGCCGTCCTGTTAGCGTAGTAGTAATTCACACGTCTCCAGTCACCCCGTCCCCCGTCTCGGTTCCAATGCCCACGCCCCCGAAAAAGCTCCGCAAGCAATACCACAACGAGAAATATCCAGAGGTCGTGCTGCGCTTCGAGGACGGGCACGAGATCAAGGTCGCCAAGGGCTCCAAAAAGTCGTTCGACGCCTGGGCCGGTGAACGGGTCAAGGTCCTCGCCATCTGGGACCACACGTCCGGCGAGCGGGAGAAAGTGGACACGCTTCTCGCTGAGCAGTTCAGCGACGAGGGGAAGTAGGACGAGCCCGCACTCCGCCGGCGCCGTGGTCAGACTGGCGCCGGACGTTGAAGTCGCGCTGCGTGCCGGCCGGCCCGTCGTCGGCCTGGAAAGTTCCGTTCTCGCGCAGGGATTGCCCGCGCCACACAACAGCGACGCGGCTCGGCGCATGGACCTGGCGGTCCGCGATGCCGGCGCGATCCCGGCGATCACCGCCGTAGTACGCGGGCAGGTGACGGCAGGCCTGACGCCTGACGAGTTGTCACGCTTCCTGCGTGGCGACGATGTCGACAAGGCCTCCGCCCGGGACCTGGGCAGCGCGATGGCCAGGGGGCGTGATGCGGCGACGACGGTTGCGGGCGCCCTCGTGGTCTGTCACGCGGCAGGGATAAGCGTGTTCGCGACGGGTGGCATCGGCGGCGTGCACCGGACGCCCGCGTTCGACGAATCGGCGGACCTCATCGAGCTCGCGCGCACACCGGTGATCGTTGTGTGTGCCGGCGCCAAGTCGGTTCTCGACCTTCCCGCCACCGTGGAGCGACTCGAGACACTCGGCGTGACCGTCATCGGGTACCGCACCAGCGAGTTCCCGGGGTTTCACTACGCGAGCACGGGAATCCCGGTGCCGACGCGCTTCGATGATCCCGGTCAGGTCATCGCGGCGCATCGAGCGCAACGCGCGCTGGGTCACCCGGCGGCGACGCTGGTGGTTCAGGCGCCGCCGCCGGCAGATGCGTTGCCGCGCGACGTCGTCGAACACGCCATTGAAAACGCGCTGTCAGCGGCCCACGACGCGAGAATCCGTGGCCCCGCCATGACGCCCTGGCTCTTGTCGGAGTTAGGCAGGGCGACCGAGGGCCGAACGATCGGCGTCAACCTCGCGCTGCTGGAGGCCAACGCCCGCCTCGCGGCCGAACTGTCGGTGCGGCTGTCGGAGGAGGGTAACTCGTAAGGCGCGTGACCGGCCGCACGCCGGCAGGGTTGCGGCGCCTCGCGGCCGTGACGCGGAGCCGTGTTGGCGCGTAGTCACTATACTGACGCGGCGTCAGGCGAGTTGGAAAAAGGCAACCGTTGAACTCGGCGGCGACTCAGTTGTACTATGTTCGTCGCACGTCGTCTCGCACTGAGGTGACCAGGGAATGGCCGCTCCGTTCATGAGTTCCGAGGAGTATGATGAACGCGCGCACACGCTCTACAACGATGCCAGGTATGACGAAGCGCTGGCCGTGTTGCGCGAAGGCCTCACACTGTACCCGCACGCCGTAGAACTTCACATCGGCGTCGGCTACGCCCGGCTCGCGCGCGAAGAATTCGCCTGGGCGCGCCGCAGCTTCGAAGAAGCGCTGGTCCTCGACGGGGATCACGAGGATGCCCTCGCCGGATACGGGGAGACGCTGCTCAGGTTCGGCCAGACCGCCGATGCCTTACGAGCTTTCCGCCGCGTCCTCGACCTGGGTTACGAGGACGACCTCGAACTCATGCTCCAGATCGGGCGTGCCTTGTTCCGCGATGGACTGGTGGCCGAGGCGCGAGAGTTCTTCGAAATCGCCGCCCGTCAGGCTCCGGAATCGGCTGAGGCTGTCGCATTGGTTGGATTTGCCCAGCATCGCCTGGGTGAGGACGATGCCGCAATCGCCACGTTGCGGCGCGCGCTGCAGCTCGACGGCGACAACGCCGAGGCGCGCATCTACCTCGGGAACATTCTTTATGACCGAGGCGAGCTCGAAGCGGCGCTGTTCCACCTCGATCGCACGTCTCCCGAAGATCATTGGGAAGAGCTGGGGATCTGGCGACTCATCGAGCTGAAGAAAACCATTCATCGCTTGAGTGACGACGACGCAGACATCGGGCGGTGGGAAATCAGGCTGGCCGAACTCACTGGCGAACCGGATGCGATCGACGACCTCCTGGCTGAGATCGAGCAGCGCGCCCTGGAAGACTCACAGGTCGACGCGCGTAACCAGCTCGAGCTCTTCGGACAGATGCTCGCCGGTCTCGCCGACTCGCGTCACGACGGCGTGAATCACCGGATCCTGAAGGATGGGCATCCATATGAAGGGACGTGGGACGAGATCGTGGCGAAAATGCGCGACTCTATGGGAGCATGGTCAGGGCGCCCGATTCACGAATTCATGATGAACGAGGCCCGGCGCGGGTTTTCGCTTACGGGCGTGGTGATTCCCACGGGCGATGCGGAGAGCTTCATCCGCGGCAGCGCTGACGCCGGCCTTCTTCGTATCCTGAAGTAGCCGACCAATGGGGTCAGACCCCATTGGGGTGTTCGGGCCGGTCATCCGGACCGTACTGCCTAACGGCATGACCGTCCTCGTGCGCCCGGACCACGGCGCGCCCGTCACCGCCATCGTCACCTGGGTGAACGCCGGTTATTTCGACGAGTCCGATGAAGACGTGGGCATCTCGCACGTCCTCGAGCACATGTACTTCAAGGGCACGCCCACGCGCGGTGTTGGCGAGATCGCACGGGAGACCAAGGCCAGCGGCGGGTACCTGAACGCCCACACGATCTACGACCACACGAGCTACGAGACCGTCCTGCCCGCGTCAGGGTTCGTTCGCGGCCTCGAGATCCAGGCCGACGCCTTTGCCAATTCGCTGATCGACGCCGGTGAACTGGCGCGCGAGCTCGAGGTCATCATCCAGGAAGCGAAACGGAAGCTGGACTCGCCGCCGGCCGTGGCCATGGAGTCCTTGTACGGCCTGATCCACGATCGCCACCGATTCCGGCGCTGGCGCATCGGAGAGGAGATTGGACTCCGCGCGCTGACCCGCGACCGGATGCTGGCGTTCTACCGGAATCACTACCGGCCGCGGAACACGGTCCTGGTCATCGCGGGTGACGTTGAGCCTGACGACGCGCTGGCACACGTGGCGCGGCTGTACGGCAACCTGACCGACGAGGCAGTACGCCCGGACGCGGGCCCGGTCGAAGACGCCGCGCCGGGATTCCGCTTCCGGGAGTTGGACGGTGACGTGACGCAGGCGCAAGTCGCGTTCGCGTGGCGGACACCCGGACCGCATCACCGGGACACTCCGGCGCTGGATCTGGCGAGCGCGCTGTTAGGCGATGGACGCGGCTCGCGACTCTACCGCGGCGTGCGCGAACGCGAGCTCGCGACGCATGTGGTGGCGATGAACTACACGCCCCGCGAGACCGGCGTCTTCCTGATTCGGGCGGAAGGCGATGCGGCGCGCTCGGCGGAATGCGCGGCCGCCGTGTGGGCGAACGTGAAGGCGCTTCGCGAGCGGCGTCCGTCGGAGTTCGAGATGGAACGGGTCAAGCGCTTGTTCGAGGCGCGGTGGCTTCGCCGCCTGGAGACCATGGAAGGGCAGGCCGATTTCCTGGCCGAATGGGAGGCATTCGGCGGCTGGGAGCAATCGTCGGAGTATTTCGAGGCGATCATGTCGCTGGACGCGGGCGCGGTGCACGATGCGGTCGCCCGTCACCTCGATCCGGACCAGGCCTCGGTGCTGGTCTACCGGCCGCGCGCCAAACCCGTGTTCGACCAGGTCGCGATCGAGGTTCGTGCGCGCCTCGACGCCACGGCACGTGTGGAGTTGATCGTACCACCGGCTGACCCGCCGCCACGACACACGGCGCCGAAATCGCGCGCTCGCGTGACGCTGGAGCGACGCGTGGGCGCGGTGAGTGTCTTCCGCGCGAAATCCGGTATGCCGATACTCGTCAGGCGGAGACCCGGCGCGCCGATCGTGCACATGGGCTTGTACCTCGCGGGCGGCGCGTCGGGGGAGCCGGCCCATCTCGCGGGCATCGGCACCATCATGATGCGAGCGTCGATAAAGGGAACCGAGCAGCGCGATGCGGTCGACATCGCCAACGAATCGGAAACGCTGGGCGGGAGCATCGGGACGAGCGTCGCCACCGACGGAAGCGGCTGGACGATCTCGGTGCCGACGGCCCGATACCGCGACGCCATCAACCTGCTGCAGGACGTGGTCCAACACCCGCGGTTTGACGAGTCGGCCGTCGACACCGAGCGCACGATCGGCCTGTCGCAGCTCGCACAGCTGCGCGACGACATGGTCCGCTACCCGGTGAGGCTGGCCACGGAAGCGGCGTACGCCGACCACCCCTATGGTCGCGCGCTCCTCGGAACGGAAGAAACGCTGCAGGCCGTTCGTGGCGCTGCCGTGCGGGAGTGGCACGAGTATTCGGTCCTCTCGTCAGGCGCGGTGGCCGCCGCTGTTGGCGACGTGGACGAAACAGAGATGGCACAGGCATTGGCCGACGGATTTGGCGAGATCGTTGTCGCGCCGCCACGGCGGCCTCCGGCCGCCCTGTGGCCAGCAACAATTACGCAGCGGATCGAACTGCGTGAGAAGGCGCAGACCGCGCTCGCGATTGCGTTCCCCGGTCCGGTCAGGCGGGATCCCAGGCGCTTCGCCGCTGCCATGCTGACCGGGATCGCGAGTGGACTCGGTGGCCGCTTTTTCGAGGAACTGCGGGACAAGCGGAGCCTGGCCTACACGGTCCAGGCCTGGGCGAACGAGCGCGTCAGCGCCGGAATGATTGCGACGTATATCGCAACGGACCCGGCTCGTGAAGACGAGGCCCGCGCGGCACTGTTGGTGGAGTGCGCCCGATTCCGCGACGAGCCGGTGACCGCCGAGGAGCTCGAACGCGCCCGGCGTTATGCAATCGGCTCACACGCCATCGCGTTGCAGAGCGGGTCGGTCGTGCTGGCCGAGATCCTCGACGCGTGGCTGTTCGGCGAAGGCCTGGAGGAACTGGATGAGTTCGAGAGTCGCGTGTCGGCCGTCACGGCTGGCGATATCCAGTCGATTGCGCAGGGCGCATTCGATCCGGCGAGGCGTGTTGAGGGGATAGTGCGCGGGCGTTAGGCTCAGGCCATCGAATGTCAGGCTGATACCATCTCGGCAACACTTGGAGTCACATGAGGAAGCTCTTGATGCTGGTCCTCTCGACGATCGGCAGTGCGGCCGGTTGGTGGCTCGGTGCTCGAGTCGGCACGATGACGGCCTTCATGGTGAGCATGCTTGGACTCGGCGTCGGGATCTGGTGTGGCGCACGGCTCGCGGTCCGGTGGGGAGCCTAGTCCGGCCTTGCTCGCGTGGTTAGTTGGTCGCAGCTTCTGTCTCAGCCCGCGGTGGTCAGCTCGCTGGCGCTCGGTTTTGTGGGCGGGCAGCAGCAGCAACGTGCTCGTTCGACAGCGCTGACGAAGCCGAGAGGAGGCCGAGATGTCGGTTTTCGTGCACTTCGCGTTGAATCACACCGACATCTGCCTGCCGATGCGCAGGAAGACTTGAGCGTTCGCGGCTGAAACGCTAACCGTTAGGCAAACACAACGCCCCAACCATGCGCTTCCGAATCCTCGCGATCCTCGCCATCGCCACATCCGTCCAGGCCCAACAGAAGGATCCCGGCTCGGCCTTCGACGCCTACACCGCGCAGGCCTTCAAGGACTGGGGAGCGGTCGGGCTGGCCGTCGCCGTGGTCAAGGACGGCAAGGTCGTCTTCGCCAAGGGTTACGGTGTTCAGGAGCTGGGTAAGCCTGCGGGCGTCGACACCAACACCCGCTTCTCCATCGGCTCCACCACCAAGGCGATGACCGCCGCGGCGCTCGGCATGCTGGTGGACGAGGGCAAAGTGCGATGGGACGATCCAGTCACCAAGTACCTTCCCTCGTTCCAGCTCTACGACCCGTACGTGACACGGGAATTGACGGTACGCGACCTGCTCACCCACCGCGCCGGGCTGGGCAACGCGGACATGCTCTGGTATCAGAGCGACAACACGCCCGAGGACGTGCTTCGGCTGATTCGCTACGCCAGGCCGGCGTACTCGTTCCGCTCGGGATGGATCTACCAGAACGTGATGTACGCGACCGCGGGCGCGGTGGTGGCTGCGGCGAGCGGCATGCCGTGGGAGGAGTTCATCCGGATCCGTATCTTCGCCCCGCTCGACATGCGCGGCAGCGTCCCGACCCTCGCCGGGACGAGGGGTCAGCCTAACGTCGCCTCGCCGCACGACAAGGTGAAAGGCACCGTGCAGGTCATCGAGAACGCGAGCGTGGACCAGGTCAACGCGGCGGGCTCGGTCTGGTCGAGCGTTACGGACATGTCGAAGTGGATGCGCTTCATGATCGATTCCGGCCGGGTGGGCGGGAAGGCGCTGCTCAAGCCCGGCACCTGGAGCGAGCTGCTGACGCCGGTCTACGTCATGCCTAACGGTTACTATCCCTCGGCGCAACTCACCAAGGCAAAGTTCAACACGTACGCACTGGGCTGGTTCCAGCACGACTACGAGGGCCGCCGGCTCAATTATCACACGGGCAGCATCGACGGCATGGTCGCCCTCATCGGCATCATCCCCGAAGAGCGCTTCGGCGTGTATGTGTTGGGAAACCTCGACCACGTCGAGGTCCGGCACGCGCTGCTCTACAAGGCGATCGACACGTGGCTCGGAACCGGGACGCGCGACTGGAGCACGGATCTCCGCGCCATCTACGCCCGCTTGGAGGCCGAGGGCGACAGCGCGCAGGCCCGCATGGAAGCGCGGAGGGTCAGGGACACCAAGCCGTCGCTGCCGCTGGAGCAGTACGCCGGCACCTACGTCGATTCGCTCTACGGCAAGGCGGTGGTGACGCACGAAAACGGCGCGCTTCGGGTCCGCACCAGCTCGAAGCAGGCTGGCAGCATGGAACACTGGCAGTACGACACGTTCCGGGTGACCTGGGACGCCGCATGGCGCGGAGGCCCGATGGTGACGTTTGTGCTCGGCCCCGATGGGAAACCGGCGGAGGTGCGAATGAGTGGCGGCATTCTTCGGCGCAAATAACAGCGCCAACGCTGGTACACGGCTCTGTACCGATCTGCAGCTCGAGCAGCGCCTGACCCGGGATTGTGGTCCGCGAACCTAACGAACGAGTATGTAGCGGCCCTCGACAAAGTCTGAGTGAATCATCGTTTCGTTGTAGCGGACGTCGAGCGTGTCGCCGCGAAGCGTGGCTGAGGTTTCCCAGGAGCCGCCGCTGCCTTCCCAGGTGAAGGTGACGACAGATTCGGTGCGTGAGTAGCGGCCGGCGTACTGGAAGATGCCGAACCTGTAACTCGCGAACTGGAGCTGGAACGAGCTGTCGGCAAAAAACACGTATCGCGTGGGCACCCTGGAGCCGTGGTACCATGCGTAAGAGTCGTACAGGCTTTCCGGACCCTGGTAGATCACCGCCGTGTTCGGCACTGCGGGGAACGGTGGAGGGGGGTTTTGGGGGACAGGCTGCGGTAGTGGCGATACTGGATTGGATGGAGGCACCGGATACAGGTAAGGATCGGCCGGGCCTTGCAGGTCCAGACACGCCGTTGCCGCCGCAACGAAGAACGCCACGGTTCCAACCAGCCATCGCTTCGGAGTCATCGCTACCTCCTGTGACTCGGATGCCGTTCGCCTTCGAAAGTACGAACTCCGAGGCGACAGCAACAGGCTCCGCACTTACCAACTCGGGTGGCCGGCGACGTGGATGCCGGTCGACAGGCAGTGGGCAAGCCGGCGTTCGACGACATGCACCGTACAAAGTGAGATGGCCTGGTCCTGCGCGTTAGGGCGCTGGACGACGAGCTGGGCATCCGGGGACCACGCAGGTCAACGACCCGGTCCGGGCCTGCCTCCTCATCGTTTCGTTGCCGGCGGATACCCTAACGAAAGGTTCAACCAGCGAACGAACGGCAACATCGTCTTGTAGTCCTTCTCGATCCGGTCCACCAGCTTTCGATCGAGCGCCTCGTTGTCGCTGAGCATCGCGTGAACCGTGAATGACTGATATCGAAGCCATTTTTCGGCTGGATGGCCCGGCGCAAAACCACGCGGCAGCCGCGTGAGCATCGATTCCTCGCTGAGTTTCCCGAAGCGACGTTTGAACCCCGGCGCGCTCATGGACTTCGCAAAGTCGGCCGGCTTGGCGGCGATCGAGTCGCGCAACCGGTTGAGCGTCGCGCGAGGCGGCATCCAGATCCCACCGGCCACCATTGAACCGCCGGGCTCCAGGTGGAAGTAGTAGCCGGCCCCACCCTCGTGAGCCTCGCTGCCGACGCCCTGACTCGCGTTGCGATGCTTGAACCAGCTCGAAGCGTGCGTCTTGTACGGCGACTTGTCCTTCGAGAACCGGATGTCCCGATGAATGCGAAAAATCGAGCGTTTCGGATCGCCGACAAACTCCGGCGCAAAAGAGCCGAACCGGACGTCGACCTCCTCAACCAGAAGCTTGAGTGGGCCGAGGACTTCGGTGTCGTAGGTCTCGCGATTCTCTAGGAACCATTCTCGCTTGTTGTTCTTCTTCAGTTGGCGCAGGAACGTGAACGCGCCGCGGCTGAAGCCGCGAAAATCAGTGCTCATGACGGTGGCTCAGCCTCGTGTTCGTTGTTCGGCGCGGACGGACTTCGCGGTGATGCGGCGCGCGATGACATCGAGCGCGCGCTGGGGGTCGTGCGGCGGCACGGCGATCACGTCGAGGATCGCCAGCTCGCGCGATGGCATCGTGTGGACCGACATGTGACAGCCGTCCAGAGGAAGGATCACGCTCAGGCCGCCGTCGGGGTGCACGATGATCGTTGGCGGCCCGGAAGCTTTCATGCCCGATGCACCCGCCGCGGACACCAGGATTCCGCTGATCAGCGACTGGTCGACCAGTTGCTGCGCGGAAGCTCCGATGAAGTCCGCCGTGAGGTGCATGATTTCCGACGGTGCCGGACTGGACATGACACAAAGCTAGCCCAGGGCCAAAGGCCATAAACAAAGAAAGGCCAGAGTCCGGAACGTCAGCTTAGCATTCTCGGATGCTTCTGCCGAAGAATGCGGTCGGTTGGGCGCTCATCGCCGCAATCGCGACGCCGGTTGCGACCGTCCAGTCACAGGGCCTTCGCCCGCAGGACGTTCCGCGACGGGTACTGCCCGAGCTCCGAGCCGAATTCGCCACAGGCGACGTGACCACCGGGCACATTGCCGCCGGATTTCACGTCAACTCGGGGACGTATGTCCGGATCGCGCTCCTGGCTGGCGTCGGACGCGCCTGGATGGACGACGAGGAAGGCGAGAGCTATCGCTTCGAACTGCAGGGCAGATTCCATCTCGACCCTTTTCGAAGTGCCAGGTTTGGTGTTTACGGCATCGGCGGCGTCACGGTCGGCTACGACCCATTCGCCGATTGGCAGTCACGCCTGGTCGCCGGGGCCGGAGTCGAACTCGCCGCGCACGGTCATGCGACCTGGGCGATCGAAACGGCATTCGCCGGCGGTTTTCGCGTCTCGCTGGTGACGCGCCGCCTTACGCTCGGTCGTCGTTGATGCGAAAACGCCCCCGGAATCCGGAGGCGTTTCGATCAGCTTAGACCGCGGTGGCGACCTGCGCCGAGGGGGAGAGCGCTTTGGGTGGCTGGACGAATCGCTCGCCGAGTACCCGAAGCTGCCCAAGATCCTTCTGCGTCAGTTCGCTGAATCTGTCTGCGAGATACGCGATCGTGTCGTCGAACCACTGAGCCTGGTCGTCCGGTTCGCAACCGATCACCCCGCATTGCATGATGTGCTGAAACATCTCGTCGCGGGCCTCCTCAAAAGGGGTTGCCTGCGCGACTTCACGCGGACGTCGTACTTGTTTCTTGGCCATTAATCCCGGGTGTGTTGTTTTAGTGGAACGCCCAAAGATAAACCGTGACGTGACATCGTTGTACCTACGCGCCCCGCGTGAGTTTCGTTCACTGCGATCGTGACGATTTCGTCGCCGACTGACGCGCGGGCCAAAGCGCGAAGCGCTTCCCGTGTCGGAGTGACGCGTCGGAGGAATCCGCCTCCCTCTCTGTTTCTCCGCGTCTCGCGTGTATATGTCGCGTGGTGACGGGCATTTGCAGGGAATCGTCGCAAGGTGGCGCGCTGGACTGCATCGATCCCCCCGGCATAACTTGCTCCGTCCAATGAGCGAAGAGACGTACGGCGAAGACCGCGCTCGGCACCTCGAAGCCCTGCTGCGAGCGTTGGCCGGCCGGATCCGCGAGCTGGATGAGGCAGGGAAGCTGCTGGCCGACCCAGGGGAGCTGCTCCGGCTGATGGGTGACATCCGGAGTGAGCTGTTCACGTACGAAGTGCGCGCAACGTTTGACACGCCGGAAGTTGCCGAACACCGGCGAATCGTCTCCGAATCCCAAACCACCGAGACCACCGAATGGCAAAGGACAGAATGGACACCGGACGAGGACGATCCGGACAACAAGTAAAGAAGCCGGGTGGGCAGGGTGGACCGGGCGCGCCGGGTGGGAAGAAAGCGTCAGTCCGCGCGGCCGACCGGCGTCCGTTCTATGCCATACTCGGTGTCATCGCGTTGGCTGCGGTGGTGTTCATCGCGTACCAGATGACGCAGTCCAAGTCATCCGGCGTGATCACCATCGATGCCAACACACCCCTTCCCGAGGCGTCCGGCTACTTGATGGGGAGCGCGACTGCGCCCGTTCAGATCCTCGAGTTCGCGGACTTCGAATGTCCCGCATGCGGGTCGTTCGCCACGCTCACGGAGCCGGACGTGCGGAAGCGGCTCGTCGAGACGGGGCTGGCGAGCTATCGCTTCCTGGACTTCCCGCTGGCGATCCATCAGAACACGTGGGATGCGTCGTTGGCGGCCGCCTGCGCGAACGAACAGGGGAAGTTCTGGGAGATGCACGACCAGATCTTCGCCACGCAGGATCAGTGGAACGGCCTGGTGACGAAACGGCCGAAGGCGGTCTTCAGCCGACTGGCGCGCACACTGCTGCTCAACGAGTCGCAGTGGGAAGCCTGTTACGACTCGCAGAAGTACAAGCTCAACGTCGAAGCGAACCGGCGTGAAGGCGAGCGCCGTCTCGTCCAGTCCACGCCCACGTTCGTCATCGGCGACAAGCTGATTCCGGGCGCGCTCGGGTATGACCAGGTCAAGGCGTACGTCGATTCGGCGGCGGCAAAGGCGGCAGTCACTCCGGTAAGCCCACTGGGTGACACGGCGCTCAGCAAGGCACCTGCAGGAAAGAAAAAAACGCCGTGACCCGCCGCATGATCATCGCCGCTCTCGCGCTGGCCGGCGTGGGACTGGCGACCTACCTGGCGATGTACAAGCTGGGATTCATCGGCACGCTGGCCTGTGGCTCCGGCGGTTGTGAAACCGTGCAACTCAGTCGGTGGGCGACGTTCCTTGGCTTGCCGGTCGCGATCTGGGGCGTCGGCTTCTACGTCGCGCTGTTTGCGCTTGCCCTGTTGGGAACCACCGATCGGTTCGTCGACGAGGCGTGGGTAAGCCATGCCTTGTTGGCCATGACGGGATGGGGAGTCATTTTCTCCACGTGGCTCACGTACCTCGAGCTCTACGTGATCAATGCGATCTGCGTGTTCTGCGTGGTGAGCGGGATCCTGGTCACCGTGATATTCCTGGTCGCGGTACTGGAATGGAGAGGAAGGCCGCAACCGCTGAGCTGAGTGGTGAGCGGTCAGCCAGCTCTCGGGTCGTTGCTCGCGCCCTCGCAATTTCGACGTTAGCGTTGTGCCACTGCGACTCACTGCAGCCTGCCGCACAGCGCGTGTTCACAACTCAGCGTCGGAGGCGAGCGTGCATTCCCCCACACGTTTCTGGTTCCTTCTCGTTGCACTGCTGTTTCCCCTCACAGCAAGTGCCCAGGGTGTCACCACGGCGGCGCTCAGCGGGATCGTCGCCGACTCGTCAGGCATACCGGTCGTTGGCGCCCGCGTCGTTGCCGTTCACGTCCCCACGGGCACGCAGTATCTCGCTGTCAGCCGGACCAGCGGCGCGTATACACTCCTCAACCTCCGCGTCGGTGGGCCCTACCGCGTCACGGCCACCCGGGTGGGATCGACGCCCCGCACCATCGCCGACATTTTTCTGACCCTTGGCGAGACGCGCCGGCTCGACTTCCAGATTTCGGCGCTGGCGCAACAGCTCGCCGGCCAGCGAATCGTCGCCGTCACGGAAACAGAACAGGTGCGCACCGGGGCGTCGATTACAGTCGACTTGCTCCAGGTCGTCACGACGCCATCCGCCAAACGAAGCACGCGAGACCTCACCCGACTCGATCCGCGAAGCGATGGCAACTTCGCGTTCGGCGGTCGGAACTGGTTGTTCAACAACGTCACCCTCGACGGGTCGTATTTCAACAACTCGTACGGCCTGGACGACCCGGCGCCTGGTGGCCAGACCAACTCCGAGCCGGTGCCGTTTGACGCTGTAGAGCAGGTACGGGTGTCGATTGCCCCCTTCGACGTCAGGCAGGGTGGCTTTACAGGCGCCAACATCAACACGGTCACGAAGAGCGGCACGAACGAATTGAGCGGCTCGGTCTACTCGTTCATGCGCACTGACGCTCTGCAGGGCAACGAAGTGAGGGGATCCAAGGTCGTCGCCAATCCCGACCTCACCTATCGGCAGCAAGGACTGTCGTTCGGCGGACCGCTGATCAAGGACAAGCTCTTCTTCTTTGTCACCGCGGAATTCGAGCGCAACGACGATCCCGGAACCAACTTCGTCGCCAGCAGCGGGACGACATCGGGATTCGGGGTCTCGCGCGTGACCAGGGCGACGATGGACGCCATCAGCGCGCGCCTCCGGCAGGAATACGGTTACGAAACCGGTCCCTACGAGGGGTACATCAACGAGACCGACAACAACAAGGTGCTGGCCAAGATCGACTGGAATATCAACGAGCGGAACAACGCCTCGTTCCGCTTCAACTTGCTGGATGCGAGTCGTGACCTCCCGCCGCACCCATTCGCCATCAGTTTCAACAATACCGGCCGCGGACCTAACGCGACGTCTCTCCCCTTCCGCAATTCCGGGTATGCGATAAACAACAAGCTCCAGTCGTACGCGCTGGAGTGGAATTCACGGACATCCGGATGGGCGAACCGGGCGTTCGCCAGTTACAACCGGTTCCGTGATGCTCGCACGCCGTTCAGCGAGGATTTCCCCACCATCGAGATCGGCGAGCAGGGCGTGACCTACACGACTGCCGGCCACGAGCCATTCTCGATTCACAACATTCTCGATCAGGACGTCTTCCAACTCACGAACAACTTGAGCCTGTTCGCCGGCAGCCATGTCTACACGATCGGCGTGAACTACGAGGCGTTTTCGTTCTTCAACTCTTTTAATCTCTTCAGGAACGGACTCTTCCACATCCCGGGAATCGGCAGCACCTACTCGTCCGTGCAGGAGTTCATGAACGCGACCTCCCCGACCAATCCCAACCAGGTGGATTACCGGGCGATGATCGGAACGGGGCCATTCAAGGGCGAGAACATCAGCGTCGGGCAGGCCTCGCTTTACGCTCAGGACGAATGGTTGAAGACGAACCGCCTCACGCTGACCTACGGCCTGCGACTGGACGTGCCGATGTATTACACGGATCCAGTCGATAATCCGTACTCACGCGGACTCACCGCGCTCGACGAAGATCGCAACCCGGAGGTTGTCGATCAGAGCAAGTTGCCGGGAGCGAAATTGATGTTGTCGCCGAGGGTAGGCTTCAACTGGGATCTGTTCGGCGAGCGTCGCACGGTGCTGCGTGGCGGGACCGGCGTCTTCACGGGAAGGCTTCCGTTCGTGTGGATCGGCAACGTGATCTCGAACCCGGGCGCCAATCCCAACCTCTTTCCAACGGCGCCGCCGATTGAAACCAAGAAGGGCTCGGTCCTGGCACAGTCGTTTGACGTCAATGCGCTGGATCCCGACTTCAGGTTCCCGCAGGTGTGGACGACCAGCATCGGAGTGGACCACCAGTTTGCTGGTGACCTCACGGCCACACTCGACGTGATGTACGGGAAGGACCTCAACAGCCTGTACATGCGGAACGCCGACCTGGTGGCGCCGACGCGAACGCTTCCCGACGGTAGGCCATTTTTTGGCGGTGCTGCTGGTTCCGAGCTGAATCCTGATTTCGGGGCTGGCATCTACGTGCTCGACAACACGAGCAAGGGATACTCGTTCAACATCAGCGGCCAGCTGCGGAAGCGATTCGGCCCAGGGGTCAACGCCGGGATCGGTTACAGCCACACCCGCGCAGAGAACACCCTGAAGTCGACCGAGATTGCCTTTGCATTATGGCAGCAACTGCCCGTCCAGGGCGACCCGAACAACCCGGAGCTCAGTTATTCGGAGTTTGGCCAGCGTCATCGTTTCGTGGGCGATGCCATGTACACGAAGTCCTGGTCCTCAAATCATCGCACACAGATCGGGTTGTTCGCGGAGTTGGCTGAAGGCAACCGGTTCGCCGGCGCCGGCGGAAACCGGTACTCGTTCATCTACTCCGGAGACGTGAACGGCGACGGCCAGGGCGGCAATGACCTGATTTATATCCCGAGCGACCAGAGCGAGATCATCCTGCTCCCATACACCAACGCAACGGGCCAAACGGTGAGCGCGCAGCAGCAGTGGACCGACCTCGACGCGTTCATCACCCAGGACAAATACCTGTCAGATCACCGCGGGCAGATTGCCAGGCGTGCCGGGGCCGTGAACCCGTGGTACAACACGATCGATCTGCGGATACTGCAGGACATGGTGCTGTTCGAAGGCGCCAAGCGTCATACCTTGCAGTTGTCGTTCGACGTGTTGAACGTCGGAAACCTCATCAGCTCCGACTGGGGTGTGCGTAAAGTCGCGAGCGCCTCGGCAACCTCGCCGCTCCGCGTCGTCGATTTCACGACAGCCGGTGTCCCGAGGTTCAACTTCACCGGTCCCACGACGACGTACATCGATGACCCCGATGTGTTGTCACGGTGGAGGGCGCAGGTGGGATTGCGCTACTTCTTTCAGTAAGGCCGGCTGATTGTGAGAACTGGGTGCTTGAGCTGGCTCAAGCACCCAGTTCTCACGTCTCCGCTAGGACTCTTTCTCCTCATACTGCTCCTTGAGACTCGCCACCACCGCCGGGTCGGCGAGCGTGGTGGTATCGCCTAACGCGCGACCCTCCGCGATGTCCCGCAGCAGCCGGCGCATGATCTTGCCCGACCGCGTCTTGGGGAGGTCCGCCGAAAACAGCACGTCGTCCGGGCGGGCCAGCGAGCCGATCTTCTTGCAAACGAACTCCTTCAACTCGGCTTGAAGCGCGGCGGATGGAGTCTGCCCGATCCTGAGCGTGACGAACGCCGAAATCGCCTGGCCCTTGAGGTCGTGCGCCTTTCCAACAACGGCCGCTTCGGCGACCGCATGGTGCTCGACGAGCGCTGACTCCACTTCCATCGTTCCGATGCGGTGCCCGGCCACGTTCAACACGTCATCGACGCGGCCGAGGATCCAGAAGTAGCCCTCCGCGTCGAGCTTCGCGCCATCGCCGGGGAAATACAGGTCCGGCCGGCCCGGCCACTTGGAGAAATACGTCTCCACGTAGCGCTCGTCGTCGCCCCAGATCGTTCGCAACATCGAGGGCCACGGCCGCGTGAGCGCGAGCAGTCCGCCGCCGACAGGAATCTCGTTTGCCTGGGAGTCGAGCAATGCCGCGAAAAAGCCGGGCAGGGGATGGGTCGCACTTCCGGGTTTTGTTGCGGTAACGCCGGGGAGCGGTGAAATCACGATCGCCCCGGTTTCGGTCTGCCACCATGTGTCGACGATCGGGCAGCGATTGTGACCGATATGTTCCTGATACCACATCCACGCTTCGGGATTGATCGGCTCTCCTACACTGCCGAGCAGTCGCAGCTGCGACAGGTCGTGTTTCGCCGGGTAGCCATCACCCCACTTCATGAACGCGCGAATCGCCGTTGGCGCCGTGTAAAAAACCGTGACGCCATGTCGCTCGCAGATATCCCAGAATCGATCGCGATCGGGCCAGTCCGGCGCCCCCTCGTACATCACGCACGTCGCGCCATTTGCCAGTGGTCCGTAGACGACATACGAATGACCCGTCACCCAACCGATATCCGCCGTGCACCAGAACACGTCGGATTCGCGCAGATCGAATACGTCCTGCGTCGTCGCGGTGACGCCCGTGAGGTAGCCCCCGGTCGTGTGAACGATGCCCTTGGGTTTCCCCGTCGTGCCTGACGTGTACAGGATG
>Ga0070698_100000174_pt1 | contig 60047 bp, 60 predicted proteins | sample KBSK1502metaG_FD_65477 | JGI IMG/M metagenome (GOLD analysis project Ga0070698, IMG submission 65477) | Corn, switchgrass and miscanthus rhizosphere microbial communities from Kellogg Biological Station, Michigan, USA - KBS K1-50-2 metaG | ecosystem: Host-associated > Plants > Roots >...
CGTGCTCAAGGAGATCGCCGACCTCACCGAACGCACGACCGCGCTCCTGCAGAGCGTCGCGATCCTGCGGGAGTGCACCGCACGCACGCTCGACGCGATCGTCTCGTACGGAGAGCGGATCTCCGCGCCGATCGTCGCCGCGGTTCTGAACCACACCGGCACGAAGGCCGAAGCGCTCTCCGCCGAAGGGCTCCTCATCACCGACGACGCCTTCGGGCACGCCAACCCGATCGTCGACGAGACTCGCGCGCGCGTCACGAAGGAGCTCGACTCCCGGCTCGGCTACGGCGTTGTGCCGGTGGTCACGGGCTTCATCGGCTCCACTGTCGACGGCGTGACCACGACGCTCGGGCGCGGCGGATCGGACTATTCGGCGGCGATCCTCGCGGCCGCGGCGAAGGCCGACGACCTTCGCATCTACACCGACGTGAGCGGGGTCATGAGCGCCGACCCGCGCGTCGTGAAGGGCGCGAAGCCGCTCGACTCGATGTCGTATGCCGAAGCCGCCGAGCTCAGCTACTTCGGCGCGAAAGTGATCCACCCGCGCACCGTGCTGCCGGCCGTCGAAGCGGGAATCCCCGTGCGCATCCTCAACACGTTCGCCCCGTCGGACCGCGGCACGACGATCACGAGCAACACCGACAAGGACGGCAGCGTGGTGAAGGCGACCACGTCGCTCGGCGGGCTCGGCATGATCACCGTGCAGGGCGCGGGCATGAGCGGCGTCCCGGGATTCGCGGCGCGCGTGTTCGACACGGCCGCTGCCGAGCGCGTCTCGGTGATGATGATCAGCCAGTCATCGAGCGAGAACTCGATCTGCCTCGTCGTGCCGGACGACGCGACCGACCGCCTGAAGGGCGCGCTCGAGCGGATGTTCAACGCCGAGCTGCAGCGCCACGACGTCGAAAAGATCGCGGTCGAGCGCCCGGTGGCGATCGTGGCCGCGGTGGGGGAGGGGATGCGCGGCACGCCCGGTGTCGCGGCGCGCGTGTTCAGCGCGCTCGGCAAAGCGAGCGTGAACGTCGTGGCGATCGCCCAGGGCTCGAGCGAGCTGAACATCTCGCTCGTGGTCCTGGAGAAGGACCGCGAGAAGGCGGTGCGGCTGATCCACGAAGAGTTCCACCGCTGAGGACGCTCAACCACTTCAGCTTCCTGCTCCTCGTACTCGCGGTCACCGTCCCGACGGTCGTGGGCATCGCGATCGTCCTCGCTCCCGTCGGCGAGCTCGCGCTTCCGGCGCTTGGGGCGACGATCGCGATCGATCTCGCCGTGTTCGGTGCGATCTGGCTCTCGATGCGGCCGGGCCCGCCCGACATCACGTCCCCGGAACAGCTCGCGCGCCTGGTGCAAGGGCGCAAGCCGGTCGTCGTGGAGATGTACTCGAACTTCTGTCTCATCTGCATGGCGAACCGGCAGACCATCAAGATCGCGGCGACCACCCTCAGCGGGCAGTGCCGCTTCGTGCGCGTGGAGCTCCCGACGGCCGCGGGCGCGGTGATCGGCGACGTCTACAAATGCCAGTACACGCCGAGCTACCTCATCTTCGACGAGCACGGCGATCTTGTCCGCACGATCATCCCCGATAACGTCACGCCGATCGCCAACGGCTATCGCGTCCTCGATGAGTCGGGGGCGGTCGTGAGCCGCGTTCCGCGGGTCACTCCCGAGCTTCTCGTCGACCTCGTTCGATTTACAGGTTGACGCTCGCCGTCCTGCCGTCTGCCACACTCGACGGCGTGCGCGACGCCGGCGCTCCGGTCGATCTCTACCGGCTTCTCGAGGCGGCCGGCGAGCCGGAGCTCATCGACCGCGAGATGCCCGACGACGCCGAGATCCTCGAGCTCGGCGCAGGCTCCGGACGCATCACACATCCGCTGATCGCGCTCGGGCGGCGCGTCGTCGCGGTCGATTTCAATCCGGAGATGCTCGAGCTCATCGAGGGCGCCGAGACCGTGCTCTCGCGCATCGAGGACCTGGACCTCGGCCGGACGTTCGGCGGAGTGCTCCTCATGAGCACGCTCATCAACGCGCCCGAGGAGGGGCGACTCTCGCTGCTTCGGTCCGTCCGCCGCCACCTCGCGCCGCGTGGCGTCGCCCTCATCGAACGCTATGACCCCGACGTCGGCAACGATCCGACGCCAACTGAACGGCATAACGGCGCTGTCACGATCCGGGTGTCGGACATCGCGCGCCGAGGCCACCTGCTCTATCAGACGGTCGAGTACGACGCCGGCACGCACGGGAACTGGCGCATCCGCCTCGACGGCCGGTACGTCGTGAGTGACGACGAGATGCTCGCGGACCTGACCGCGGTCGGGCTCCGGCTCTTACGGTGGGTCGACGAGCGACACCGCTGGCTCGCTGCGGCGCTCGCGTAATACACGAGCACGCCCGCGCGACTGTATCGCCGCACATAGAGTCCCAGTCCCTTTCCGGCTAGCCTCGCGCTTATCTCATGGACGGAATCGTCGCCGAGGGCCTGACGAAGGTCTATCGGTCCCGAAAGAGCGAGGTTCGCGCGTTAGACGGAGTGGACCTGATCGTCGAGGAAGGCACCGTGCTCGGACTGCTCGGCCCGAACGGCGCCGGAAAAACCACGACCGTGCGCATCCTCGCGACTCTTCTCCAGCCCGACGCGGGTACGGCCAGAGTCGCCGGCTTCGATGTGCTCCACGACGCGCAGCAGCTTCGCGGGATCATCGGGCTCTCCGGGCAATATGCCGCCGTGGACGAAAACCTGACGGGCCGTGAGAACCTTTGGATGTTCGGCCGCCTGTATCAGCTGTCCAGCGCCGACGCGCGCACGCGGGCGGGTGAGCTCCTCGAACGGTTCGAGATCGCCGACGCCGCGGATCGGCTCGTCAAGACGTACTCCGGCGGCATGCGGCGCCGGCTCGACCTGGCGAGCGCGCTCATCGGCCGGCCCAGGGTCCTCTTCCTCGACGAGCCCACCACCGGTCTCGATCCGCGGGGCCGCCTCGGCATGTGGGACGTCATCCGCGGCCTCGTGCGCGAGGGCGCCACGCTCCTCATGACGACGCAGTACCTCGAGGAGGCCGATGCGCTGGCCGACACCATAGCGGTCGTCGACCACGGCCGGATCATCGCTCGCGGAACGGCGGACGAGCTGAAGGGCCGCGTCGGCGGTGAACGAATCGAAGTCGTCGTACACGACAAGGCCGACATCGGCCGCGCCTCCGCGGTCCTGAAGCGCATCGGCGCCGGAGAGATCGGCGTGGACGAGCACCTGCGCCGCCTCACGGCGGTCGCGGGCGACGGCGCGCGGAGCCTTGTTCAGGTCGTCCGCGACTTCGATGAAGCGGCCATCGGGATCGACGACATCGCCCTCCATCGACCGACCCTCGACGACGTCTTTCTCGCGCTCACCGGGCACGCGGCGGAGCTCGAAACGACCAACGGGGAAGAGAACGCGCCCGCGGCGGTGGCCGCGTCGGGGAGGAAGGCGTGACCGTCGTCAGGATCCCGACCCGTCGAGCCGGCGGCGGCGCCAGCCAGGCGCTCCGCGACGGGCTCATCGTCGCCTGGCGCAACCTGAAGCGGGTTCCGCGCATCCCGGAGCTCGCGATCTTCGCGATCCTGCAATCGATCATGTTCGTGCTGCTTTTCGCGTACGTGTTCGGCGGCGCGATCCCGCTCCCCGGCGGCGGCTCCTACATCGAATACCTCATGCCCGGCATCTTCGCGCAGACCATCGTGTTCGCGGCTGCGACGACCGCCATCAGCATGACCAGCGACCTGAGCAAGGGGATCATCGATCGCTTCCGGTCGCTGCCAATGGCGCGATCGGCAGTGGTGAGCGGACGCGCGCTCGCCGATGTCGTCTACAACGCCGGCATCCTCGTCGTGCTCATGCTGTCCGGTCTTGCCGTCGGCTGGCGCGTGCACTCCAGCATCCCGGACTTTCTCGCCGGAGTGGGCCTGCTTCTCGTGTTCGCGTTCGCGATGGTGTGGATCGGCGTTTGGCTCGGCCTCTCGGTACCGACCGTCGAGGTCACGCAACAGCTCTCGTTCACGGTCCTCTTCCCACTCACGTTCCTGTCGAACGTCTTCGTCCCCACTTCGACCTTGCCGTCGTGGCTCAAGCCGATCGCCGAGTGGAACCCGGTAAGCGCGCTCACCGCCGCGACCCGCCAGCTCTGGGGCAACCCGAACCCCTTCGCGGCGACGGGCCTCCCTGCGGAGCACCCCATCGCGCTGACGCTCATCTGGGCTGTCGTCGTGGTCGCGATCTTCGCGCCGCTTGCGGCCTGGCGTTACCACCGCATGAGCCGGTAGACCCGACACCGCGTCTGCGAGACTAAGCGCGTGCGTAGACGAAAGGTCGCGGTCCTCGGCGCCACCGGCACGGTGGGGCAGCGGTTCATCGCGCTGTTGGAGGGCCACCCCTGGTTCGAGATCAGCGCGCTCACGACGAGCGACGCGAAGGCTGGCAAGCGCTACGGCGACGTCACGCCATGGCACTGGTCCGGCGACATGCCCGAGGCGGTCGCGGGCATGAAGCTGCAGCCGACGTCCGCGGATCTCGACGCCGAGATCTGCTTCTCCGCGCTGCCGTCCGACGCGGCGGAGCTGTGGGAGTCTGCGCTCGCGAAGACGGGCCACCACGTCTTCTCGAACGTGAAGACCCACCGCATGGACGAGGATGTCCCGCTCCTGATCGCGGAGGTCAACGCCGAACATATGCACGCGCTCGACGTGCAGCGGCGCAAGCGCGGCTGGTCCGGCTCGATCGTGACGAACGGGAACTGCTCGGCCATCGGGTTCGCGCTGGCCGCGGCGCCGCTACAGAAGAGCTTCGGGATCGAACGCGCCGTCGTCACGACGATGCAGGCTCTCTCCGGCGCGGGCTACCCCGGCGTCGCCTCGCTCGATGCGCTCGATAACGTCGTCCCGTTCATCGCCGAGGAAGAGGAGAAGATGCAACAGGAGACGAGGAAGTTCCTCGGCACGTGGGACGGCAAGCGCTTCATCGACGCCGATTTCGCATTCTCGGCGCACTGCAACCGGGTCGCGGTCCGCGACGGCCACACCGAAACGGTGAGCATCACACTCCGCGGCTCGCCGTCGCCGGACGCCGTCAAAAACGCGATGCGTGACTTCCGCGGGCGACCGCAGGAGCTCAAGCTCCCCACCGCGCCCAAGCGGCCGATCCACGTGCGCGACGGCCGTGACCGGCCGCAGCCCATCCTCGACCGCGACACCGAACGCGGCATGGCCGCGGTCGTTGGGAGAGTTCGTGAAGATCCGGCGATGGGGATCAAGTACGTCGTCCTCACGCACAACACCATCCGCGGCGCGGCCGGCGCGTCCATCCTGAACGCGGAGCTGCTCGCCGCAGAGGGGTGTCTCGGGAGTTGAGCGCGGCAGCGGAGACGTTCGTGGCTCGCTTAGACCGCGTGCCGCTCAACCGGTTCCACTGGCGTCTGCTGATCCTGTCGGGGCTCGGGTGGATGTTCGACGCGATGGACGTCCTGATGCTGAGCTTCCTGCTCACGCCGATCCGTGCGGAGTTCAAGTTGGACGCGACCGGCGTCGGTCTCGTCGCGAGCGCCACGTTCGTCGGGATGTTCCTCGGCGCCGCCGCCGCCGGGCGTCTCGCCGATCGCTACGGCCGGCGGGCGGTCTTCACGACGACGCTCGTCATCTTCTCGATCGGAAGCCTGCTCTCGGCGCTCGCGCCGACGTTCGAAACGCTGCTCGCGGCCAGGGTCGTCGCGGGCCTCGGACTGGGCGGCGAGCTTCCGGTGGCGGCGACCCTCGTGAGCGAGCTTTCGCCACGCGCGCAGCGTGGCCGGATGATCGTCCTGCTCGAATCGTTCTGGGCGTACGGGACGATCCTTGCCGGGATCGTCGCGATCACGGTCGTCGCGAACTACGGCTGGCGCTGGGGCTTCGCAGTCGGCGCGCTCCCGGCGATCTACGTCGCGTACCTCCGGCGCGCGCTACCCGAATCGCCGCGCTTCCTCGCGGAGAAAGGGCGCGCCCCCGAGGCCGACGCGGTGGTCCGACGCGTCGAGCGCGCGGGTGGGGGAGCGCTTCTCACGCTCGCGCCCGCGATCGCGCCGACGCGCGCGGGCCGCACGCGGATCTCGGAGCTCTTCAGCGGCCGCTACGCGCGCCGGACGGTGATGCTCTGGATCCTCTGGTTCGGCGTCGTGCTCACGTACTACGGGATCTTCCTGTGGATCCCTTCCATCCTGGCCACGCGCGGCCTCTCGGAAGTCCGCAGCAACGAGTTCTTCTTCCTCTCGACGCTGGCCCAGGTGCCGGGCTATTTCAGCGCGGCATGGTTCGTCGAGCGTTTCGGCCGCAAGCCCACCCTCGTCGCGTACCTCCTCGGAACCGCCTCATCGGCGTTCATGTTCGGCAACGCCGGCACGGGGACCGACGCGTTCATCTGGGCCGCGCTCCTCTCGTTCTTCAACCTCGGCGCGTGGGGAGTGGTCTATTCATACACGCCGGAGCTCTATCCGACCTCCGTGCGCGCGACGGGCGCCGGCGTCGCCGCGGCGGTCGGACGCATCGGCGGGATCATCGGGCCGTACCTCACGCCGGTCCTCGTTCCCGCGATCGCGGTCAACGGGACCTTCGCGCTCTTCATGGCGCTGCTGCTCGTGACCGCCGCGGCGGTTGCGCTGCTCGGCGAAGAGACTCGTGGGCGCTCGCTCGAGGAGATCGCCCCGGAGGCCGAAGCCGCTTAGCCGGTCGCCGACTCCGTCGGTGCGTGCTGCGACGCCTTGTACGCGTTAGAGCAGTTCGCGCAGCAGAAGATCTTGCCGTCGACCTTCGCGACGGTGGACCACTCCGTGATCAGCACGCCACAGTGAGCGCATTCTTCGTTGGCCATCTTTCGCACCTCCACCCGGAAGGGCTGCAGCACGAATGCCAGAGCGGCCGCCGGGCCCTCCTGGCCGTGTTTTTCTCACACCGACACAGGTTGTAGACCTCTGCTCCACCGGAGGAGGCGACAATGCCACCCGGTGTACCGCCGCCTTCCGATGCTCGCCGCCGCGGGCCTTCTCGCGACCGCGTGCTTCGGCAAGTTCGCGCTCGGCGTGACGCAGACCGTCGAGCCGAATCCCATCCTGCCCGGGGCCTCTGTCAAGCAGGAGGTCAACGTCGAAGCCGACGGCCTCCTCGGCACCGCGGTGAAGCAGGCGATGACCGACGCGGCGACGAAGGGCCAAGCGCAGGTGCAGTCGGGCACCCAGTGGCAGATTCGCGACACCTCGCAGGGTGCACAGGTCCACCTGCGGATGAGCCGATCGGTGAGCCTGGCCGAGGCGCAGACCGCCGTGTCCAAGACGTCGACCGGCGGATTCGACGTCGGTACGGTCAGCGTCCACGCCGACGACTGGGTCCTCGCGCGGCACTACACGGTCCGTGTCGTCGTCTCGCCGAGCGCGCCGTCGACGCCGGCGGGAACACCGACCGGCACCGACGCGACCTCACAGCAGCTCGCACAGGCGATCCTCGCCGGCATCACGTACGACTACTTCGTGAGCCTGCCCGGCGTGATCACCGCGACGAACGGCGTGCCCGGCGATAACTCGCGTCTGGTGTGGCACCTCGATCTGACCGGCACGTCCGAGCGAGTGCTCACTGCCGAGAGCATCTATCCCGACTGGCCGCGCCTCATCCTGCTCCTCGTCGTGTTCATCGTGCTCGGCGGTGGCGTCTTCTTACGGTCTCGCAGATCCCAGCCGGTCGTCACTGAGCCCGAGGCCCATACGTCACCGCCGCAGATCTAGCGGGGGGCGCCAGGAGATGCGCAGTCGATCGACGCCCACCGGTCGACCGTCATTACACCGATCCTGGTCGGTCCCGCCCAGCGTCATCCATGTCTGCACTCGACTCGACTGGCCTTTGCAGCGCGAGTTTGAGAAGGAGCTCCACTCTGTTGTCCACGTCATGGACGCGAAGGAGGCGCGATACGTGGTATTTCACGTCGGATTCCGTCACGCCGAGTTTTTGTGCGATCTCCTTGTTGGAGTCGCCCCCGCAAAGCAGCCTGAGCACCTCATGCCGTCTGCGTGTCGGATTTGTCCGAGCTCGGGCAACGCGTCCCACGCAATACTTCCAGTCTTTTGCTGTTGACCTTGTACTTGAGCCTAGTTGACTAGAGGCAACTAGGGAATACCTTCGGCGGGAGACTGAGGGCCCCGTTCGCCCCCTGGGCCGGCACTAGGGAGGCGGTGCTCCGCGGTTCTTACACAGTACGAGCGGCGTCAGAGAGGGAGGAAATCCATGAGACGTCTGTCGCTACTGATCGCTGCAACCATGCTTATCTCGCTTTTCGCGGCTATCCCTGCCAACGCCGGTGACAAGCCGACATCTACACCAAAGGCAGGCGTACCTGCGGGTGCTCTCGTCCCGAACCAGTCGTTTCACCTAACAACGAGCCCGTCCCTAACAAAGAGCCCGTCAGGACCGACCCCGCTGAGCAACTTCGGAGGAGCCGGCGGAACGATCGAGTGTTGGGGATTCAGCTACGGGGGTTCGGGGAATCTGAGCGTCTGGGGTCAAGGTTTCCAAACGTGCAGCGGCGTCGGAATCATCCTCCAGCAGATGGAGGTTGACGTGATCTGGTGCGTCTCAACGCCTTTCGGTCTCTGCTGGCCCGCCGAGAACCAGGGCGCAGTGGCGACCAACGAGATTTACGGGGCTGGCGGTTTTTGGGCCCCATCGTCTGGATCTAGTTCGCGTTCAGTTCAGGGAGGACGCAGCTACATGATCCAAAGTACGCACAAAGCGTTCTGGTCCGGCGGATTGCTTCAGGGCACCAGTACATCCACGATCTTCTACGTGTCAGGCTAGGCAAGCGGCCATTCGACGCGCGAATCGCATCGGTGTAGCGGCGGGGAGCGGATTCCCCGCCGCTTGCGCCTAGCATGAGGAGGCTTGTGGAACCTCGAGACATCGTCGAAAGCGCGCTCGGGTCGCTGATCGCCCAGCAAGCTCTGCCTTTTATTGCGTGGTTTGATGAGAATGTCCTCTACGAGGTCCCGCCCCAGCCGCCGATCATCGGGCGGTTCCGCTATTTCCAGGAGATAGCCCTTCTGTTGATCCCTGGCAGCGGTGCGAGAGCTTCAGGTTTTCGGATCGACCGTGTGGAACCTCCGGGCCAGCCTTTGCGATGGGTTCAGGCTTCCCTCACCTTTCAGGCGACAACCGACGGGAGTGTGTTTCCGAGCGTCGACGCCCCATTCAGTCCGCAGAACTCAGAGGTCTGGTTCGGCGTGCGAGACGACAAGATCGTCGAAGTGAAGGCATTCTCACGGTCCCAGTCCTGGCATGTCTCGGGCTAGCGCACGCCCTCGTGTCTGAGGACGTGGACGCTGGCGAGGACCAGCGTTGATATGGCCGGCTAACGATCTTCGAACGACGTGGTTTGCCCCGACTCCACCGCAGGTCTAGCGGGGTAGCTGCGCCAGGAACCGTTCCGCGTTCTTGTAAGCGATCGCCGCGCGCGCATCATCCGGCAGCTGCATGAGCCATCCGCGGATCCGGTTCACGATGTCGGCGTAGGCGTCCCAGCGCTCGTTGCCGGTGTACGAGCCGCCCACCGTCCACGTGTCGGTACCCACCATGAAGCGATCGCTGTACTTGAGGAGCAGGTCACGCCATTTCGGATCGAGCGTGCCCTGCGGCGCGATGTCATCGCGGAGCGAGAGCTCCACCGAGAGCTTCGGCCACCTCGCCATGAGGGCGTCGATCTGGTCGGGGGTCGCGGTCACGCCGGCGTGGGCCCAGAGGACGATCTGGTCCGGGCCGACGTAGTTCAATAGCTCCGCGACCGCGCGCGCGTCGGCGTGCGCCTGCAGAAACAGACTCTTCGACTGTGCGAAGGCGATCACGTTCTTCACGACGGGAAGCGTGATCTGTCCGACGTTCAGATGGAACTCGCCGAACCCACGATGCAGGCCGTCCCGGTAGGCGGACTCGACATAGGGCACGATCGTCCCGTCCCGCGCCCAGGAGAAAACGTCGGAGCCATTGCGGTACGGGCCGAGCATTGGAACAACGCGGTCGCCGAGGACCGCTCTCAAGCGGAAGGTCCCTTCGTCCGGCGCGCTGGAGACGAGCGCAGAGGTGACGCTGAGCGAGTCGAGAAGCGCCTGGATCTTCTCAGGCGGATACGCGACCCAGGACTCGCGGCTGTAGTGCATGTGCGCGTCGAAGATCGGTAGCACGGTGGGAGTGGGGGAGGGGGTCGGCGAGGGCGATGGCGTGGGGCTCGGTGACGGCGAAGCGACGACCGCAAAGGTCGGGCTCGGGGACGGCGAAACAGCCGCGGGCTGCCCGCACGCGGCGAGTAACGCGAGCGCAACGAGCAAGCCGCGGGCCATCACGTTCTAGGGTCTCACGCCGTTTCGTTTATGCGATGGCGATCCAGTGGCGAGGTCCTGTGCCGGCAAGCAACTACACCGTCGGGCGCGGCGGCAACTCGGTCGAGCTGATCGTCGATCACTGGACCGTCGTGATGTTCGAAGGCGCGATCCGCAGATTCTTGAACCCGGCAAGCATCCTGTCCGCGCACTACGTCATCGGTGCGGACGGCCGCATCGCGCAAATGGTGAGCGAGGACGACACCGCGTACCACGCCGGCGTGTTCTCGGTGAACCAGCGCTCGATCGGCATCGAACACGAGGCGGGGCCCGCGATGCCGCCGACCGACGAGCTCTACGCCGCATCGGCGCGGCTGCACGCCGACATCGCGAGCCGCTACGGGCTCGCCCTCGCCGTAGGCGCGACGGTCCTGCCGCATCACGCCATCGTGCCGACGGAATGTCCGGGGACGCTCGATCTCGATCGCATCGTTCGCGAAGCTCTGGAGGAGGACGACATGTTCACGGACGCGGATCGCGCAATGCTCAAGCGCGTCTACGACCACCTCGAGGCCTACGAACCTTTGACCTGGACGAAGCGGCTCCAGCTCTGGTTGGCGAAGGCGTTGTCGACCGGAGTCCCGACCGCTGACCTGTCGGGCCCCGATGTCGAGACGGGGCAGGCATTCGACGCGCGGACTGCTTCGCGGCGCTGACGATCGCGCGCGTTCGCGGCGTGCTGAGGTAGTGATGCCAGAGCACGCGCGCCGCGACCGCCCGCCAGGGACTCCACGCGCGGGTGATCCGCTCGACGCGGTCCGCGCTCGGTAGGGAGCGCATCCGCTTCACCTCGCGGATCGCCGCGACGAGTGCGAGGTCGCCCGATGGCCAGACGTCGGCGCGGCCGAGCGCCATCAGGAGGTAGATGTCCGCCGTCCATGCACCGACGCCTCTCAGCTTGATCAATGCGGTTCGAGCGGCATCGTCATCGAGATCGACAAGATCGTCCGGGTCGAACTCGCCAGCAACGATCGCTTGCGCGAGCTGGCGGATATAAGCGCTCTTCTGCCGAGTGAGTCCGGCGCCTCGGAGGTCGGCCTCGGTCAGCGCTGCGACCCGCTCGGGCGTCACCGCACCGGCGAGTCGCTCCAGCCTTCCGTACGCGGCGCGGCCCGCCGAGAGCGATATCTGCTGCTCCAGGATGATCTGGACAAGAGTCTGGAAGCCTGGAACGCGGTCCCACAGTGGCGGCGCCCCATGGCGCGCGATGACTGCGGCGAGGTGCGGGTCGCGCCGTGATAGCTCGGCTACGCCCTCGGCGAGCGTCGCAGTGGTCAACTGGAGCGTCACGTCAATCTAACGAGCCGACCGCGGTCGCTGTGAGATGGCGACATCCTGCGCGTTATTTGCGCGCCTCGCTCAAATACCAGATCGACCGCTCAAACCCGGGAAATGCGCGTCGCAGGGTGAGCGAGATCGCCCCGCCGCCGGGACACGTCACGCTGGCGCTCGTGGTATCCGAGTCGAGCTGCGACAGCGTGTAGGTGCCAGAGCCACAGGCCAGTCCGACGAGCTCATCGCGGAGAGTGTCTTCGGGGTTCATCAGACCGGGACGATGACCGCCCAGACTTACCGCGAGCTGCGTGCGGAGCAAAGAGTCGGCCGTGATGTTGACCGCGCTCGACGTGGGGGACACGCGGTACTCGGGCTTGACCGCATCGACCGTGAAGACCGCGCTAACGGGCTTTCCGCTAGCAGTGCTGCCGCTGGCGTAGAACGCCCACGCCGGCACCAACGTGTCGTCTGTATGCGTGAGGTTCCCGCGCGTCGCGCCCGCCCACGCCTGCCCGATCGCGGCGTTCCCGGGGTCGACATGAAGCGTCATCGGCTCGGTCGGTGGAAGCGAGAGCAAACGGAGGTAGCGGCTTGGCGCGGACCTGAGCTCTCGGACAGCGTCGCTGTAGAGCATCGTGGAGTTGATGTCGTAGATCGCTTGGACGGAGACGCTGGCGATAGGACGATGGACGAGCTCGGCGAGCTCGCCCCGCGAGGTGAACACGCTGAGCTCGTCGGTTCCAAAGATCGCCAAGGCATTCCCTCGATCCGCCGTTGAGTACCACGGAAAGAAGGCGACGGTCGTCCGCGCCCCCGGCATCAACCAGGAACCGTCGACAAGCTGCTCGACTGACGCCGTCAGGTCCCCGCCATGGAATTCGGACAGCAACGTGTAGTCGAATTGGGCGGCGGATCCAAGATGGGTGAGCAGCTTTATCTGGTCCGCACCCGGATCGTGGACCGCCGGCCCGGACGGCCCTGTGCCGTTGTCAGCACTCGGACCGAAGAAGAGAACGTCGCCGGTCCGTTCGTTCATCGCGACGATCCCGTTCACGTCGAACCACACCCGCCACGGAGCCGTCCCGCCGGGAGCTGCGCCAACGAAGCCATCTCCACTGACCGCGAACGCTTTCGCCACCTGCGCGCGATACGCCGCGTCGGCCGCCGGACGGGTCACGGTGAAGGCTGCCGCCTCCCAAGGCAGTCCGAGCCGTTCCTCAATATCGATCGTGATCTGAGCTCTCTCGAACAGCGGATTTGGCTGGAGCGCGGGGACATGCGGTGTTTCCCTAGACGCGAGAGTTGGTTCGGGCGTGGCCGTTGGGCTCGGCGAAGGAGCGCCAACCGCTGTCGCCACGGCGCTCGGGGACGAACTCGTGAGTGACGAACAGGCCACGAAAATCGCTGAAAGCGCGAGCACGGCGACACGCCCCATTCGCGCCAGCATCTACCGCGAGATCGTACCGGTCATCTGAGGTGTGGCCGCCTAACTGCTACAAACGTTGTCGCTAGGGCGTCGAGTCACCCGAAACGCTTCTTGTAGAGCTCCTTCAGCTCCGCGTCGGTGCTGCCAAGGTAGCGGCTCGTCGTGGCGACGTTCCGATGTCCGGCAAGCCGCTGCGCGGCCGGGACATTCATCTGCGTCGCCCACTAACTGATTTCGCGAGGTCCTTGGCGATGTTGATTGAGATAAACGATCGCATCCATCATGAGACCCGCGTCATCATGGAAACCTCCTAGGCCGCTGTTGCAAGTTGAGCACAAGAGCGCCCGCACGGCGCCGGTCGTGTGATCGTGGTCTACGCCAAGCGCACGCCGCCCCGACGGGCCACGACAGATCGCACAAAGCCCACCTTGCTCTTCCACGAGGCGCTTGTACCCCTCAAGGGATAATCCATACAACTTTTCGCGAAAGCCGCGGCCTCGATATCGCACGCAGGCGCGACAGATGCGAATGCGCCGACCTTTCTTGTCCACGATCCATTTCGTGTTGCCTTCATCGAATGGATGTCCGTTCTTGCAATGCGTACGCTGCCGCCAGTGGCGCCCTTGCGGATTGTCTACGCGATCGTCTGCGGTCAATCAGCGCGCTCCTTGCGCTCCGCTTCGTCGAAATGACCCTTAAGCTCAGCGGAGGTAATTCGGGTGTAGCGGCGGGTGGTGTTTGGACTCGCGTGCCCAGCGAGCTCTTGGGCGGCGAGGAGCCCGGCGTGGCGCGCGATGATGGTCAGCCGGCCGTGACGGAACCAGTGCGGAGAGATGTCGTCGGGAAGGCCAGCGCGCATTCCAAGTTGCTCGACGAGCGCTTGCACCGTTCTCGGCGCCAGCGGATAGACGTCTTTCCTGGGCTCGCGGACTCCGGTGTTCAAGTCGAGAACATGGCGGACCCTCTGACGGGATACGAATACGAACGGTGAGCTGTCTTTTCTGGTCGCGAGGTAGGCGGCGAGCGCATCAGCAGCCCGCTGCGTGAGGAACGTACCGCGCACCTTCTTGCCCTTGCCCAGAACCTCGACCTCCCGCGTTTTGAGGTTTACGCGACGTCTGGTGAGGCCACAGAGCTCGCTGAGTCGGCAGCCGGTAGCGAAAAGGACCTCAAGCAATGCCCGATCCCGGAGCTCCTGCGGGGTGCCTCTTGGCAACGCTTCGAGGAGTCGCGCGAAGTCTTCGACCTCCATACGCCGCATTGTTTTCTCGCCGACTTTGGCCAAAACGACCGTATCGGGCGCTGGGATGTCCAGTTTCAGGCGGGTCACCCCGTGTCGGAGCAGTCCGCGTAGCGCCACCGCATACAGGTTCCGAGTGGCGAGAGAGATGCGGCCATCCGGATCGTGAGGGTGAACCCGTCGCGAGAGGGCGACCTGGTAGGCCGCGATTAGTTCCCGTGTGATGTTCTTTGCCGAGCCGCTTGCGGGTGCTCCGTGATCATTGGCGAACGTGGTGAAATTCAGGAGGTACTGACTGTAGTTGCCGAGGGTTCTGGCCGACCGGCCGGCGAGCGCGAGGTATTGCAGAAAGTCCGCGACAAGACTTCGGACCGTCAGCACTCACCTAATCATGCGCCAAATGGACGAAGGGCGCAAGATGCTCGCTGACGCATCCGGTGCACCAACCTCTCGCCTAGTCAGGCATAGAGTGCCGACCGATGTCGACTGACCTGGTCTTCCCGGCGCAGGTCATCCTGGCGTTCACCACGATGGGCCTGCTCGCGCGGTGGTACGTAGCCCCGCGGCTCGCGGGACTCCCGCGGGAGTCTGCGCTGCAGCCACTTCTTGTGGTGCAAACCTTTCGGTACATCGGCCTCGGCTTTCTCGCCCCGGCGCTCGTGCGGCCATCGCTCGCTCAGACCTTCGCGGTACCCGCCGCGCTCGGAACGACTCTCGCGGCGGTGGTGGCTCTCGCCGCCATCGCGGCGCTCCGGGCACGGTCCCGGCTCGGAATCCCATTAACGTGGGCCGTGAGCGTCGTCGGCCTTGTGGACTTCGCCAACGCGTTTGTCCAGGCGCGTAACGCCGGTGTCATAAGCGACCTGGGCGCCGCCTACTACAACCCCATCTTCATCGTTCCGGCTGCGGTGGTCTCGCATGTGTTGATCCTCCGCCTGCTGCTGCGACCGGTCGCTTTGCCAGTGACGTGACGAAAAGCCTGCGCACCGACCCGCGTCGCATCCGCGCGATCCGACGGGCGACCTTTCCAGTCGTCCGTATGAGATCACCCCGTGCTGGTCGTTATCACCCAGCATCAGCCGCCGAGGTCCGAGAGGCGCTCCGACGCTTCGGTGAGGACAGCTACTACGGGCTGAAGGCTGTGGAGCTCATTCCTGCACCGAACGTTTCGGACAGGCTGCCGCTCGGACAATTGATCGAACCAGGACGAATCGTCCTGTACGACCAACCCATGCCCCCGTGGCGTCTCGGGTTCGATCTCTCCGCGGACGAGCGATCGCGGTTGGGCGCCGCGGGCGCCACGACCGATTGTGCGGGAACGGTCGAATGGCCCGGCCCGACGTTGCGACGGTTCATGCTGGCCTACGTCCTCGCTCACGAGCTCGGCCATCACATGCTCCAGCACGAGCGCCGGCTGCGCGGAGAAGCTGCTGCGCGGACTCGGGACCACGAGGCTCGAGCGGAAGCGATTGCGCGCAGGCTCCGCGCGCGTCTTGATTGAGCCTCTCGATCTTTCCTGACGGCGTCGAGAATCCGGCGAACCTCGCCCGTATAACGGACGCCGCGCGTCTGCTTGGCGCGGAATGCTCAAGCTCCATCGATGGGCGCCTCATCGCGATCGAGAACTCCACCGGAGCGGCCGAGATCTACGGCAGGTCGCCCTTGCGGGAACGGGCAACGATCGCGGTCGGCAATGAACGCCGGGGTCTCTCGCGGCGAACGCTCGCGTCCGCAGACGAAACGCTCGAGATCCCCACGCAGTCGCGAACGGTGACGACTCTCAACGTCGCGGCCGCCGCGGCCGTCGCGGGCTGGTACGTGCTGCGTGGATCAGGACGACAGGCTCAAGTCTCCCGACCCGAGCTTCGTCGGCCGTTCTTCCTACTTGTCGGGCGTCACCATGTGGAGGTCGGATCGAGCCTGCGGTCCGCGGCCGCATTTGGCTTTCACGACGTTCTCCTCGACGACCGCGGTGCCGGCTGGTTCGAGGGTTCCGCCGCGGAGCGACGTGAGGCGCGAGCGGCCGCGCGCCGACACAAGAACCCGCCCCATGTCCACCGAGCGTCGGCCGACGACCTGGAACGGTTCGAGGAGGTGGTCGTGGTCCTGCCGTCAGGGTCGGCAGATGCCCTCCAACATGAGCGGCTCACGCGCGGAAGGCACCAGGTGGTCGTCGTCGGCATGGGGTCGACTGATCTCGACCGCATCGCGCACGCTCGCGTGAGGCTCGTCACCTTGGATCTCAAACCGTCCGACGATTCTCCCCTACGCTTGGTCGCGTCCATCGTCTTGGCTGAGATCGCCCGCCAGGTTGGCCGCCGGCGTCGGGTTCCCGGAAGGCCGGCGGCTCCCGTACCGCGTTACGAAGCCGCGGTCCGGCTCACGGCAACCGGCGATGTCCTGTTCGTCGATCCATCTCGTCTCCTCGACTACTGACCACACGCCATTTTGTCGATCTCGCGGCCGCATCTTCGTCAGTAACGTGGGGCCGTCGAAAAACGCGACGCCCGAAGGAGGACGACGTGCGCTACATGCTCACCTTCTACGCGCGTGAAGATGAATGGATGGCCTTGCCCGAGTCCGAGCGGGAGGCTGGGATCGCCGCCATCGGCCGATGGTTCGCGGAGCACGCCGGCTCGGGAAAGATCGTTGAGGGCCATCGGCTCGGCCGCGGGACGAAGACCGTGCGGCTCGGCCGTGTCCGGAAGAAGGACCTGCCGATGGTCACCGACGGCCCGTTCATGGAGGCGAAGGAGTCGGTCGGCAGCTACGCCATCGTCGAGGTCGGGAACGAGGACGAAGCGATCGCCATCGCGAAGCGCTGGCCTTCGGGGGGCGCGGTCGAGGTGCGGCCCGTCGCCGACTAAGCGCGCGTCAAACGATGAGGCGCACCTCGGCGAGCCCGGCGGCGGCGCGACCGAGCCGCGCGTCCGCAGTCCAGAGCGCGATCTGGCGGGCTCGAGCTAAGGCGACGTAGAACGCGTCGCCGGTGGAGAGGCGATCGGCCAGGGCGTGCACGTCGGCCAGCAACGGCGGCAACGCGACCCGTTCGGCTGCGAGCGAGACCAGGTGGCGGGCAACGGTGCCCAGGTCTTGACGCGTGATCAGGCCCCGGCGGAAATGGCGTCTGAAGGCGCCGTAGACCTCGGCATCGAAAAGCGCCGGAACGGCGAGGCGCTCGCTCGCGATCAGCGCCGCGGCGGTACGGCCGGCCTCCGACCCCGCGAGGATCTCGACGGCGAGCGACGCGTCGAGCGCGATCAGTCTTGCAGGCCGAGCTCGCGGCGGCCCTCACGCACCAGCTCGGCGCCGGTCTTTCCGCCCAGGTCGATCGCCGGCGACTTCCCCACCTCCGCGAGCCACTCCGCAAGCGTCGGTCGAGCGAGATCGTCGGCAAGGATCTCGATCACGTACTGGCTCATCGACAGGCCCTTGCCGTCGGCACGACGGCGCAGGCGCTCACGCAGCGCGAGGGGCATTCCGCGGACCTGGAGATCGATCTTCCTGCCTGCCACTTCATGATCGTAGCATGCATTTTGCATGCTAGCCTCAGGTCGGTTTGAAGAGCATCAGATAGAGGACGACCAGCAGACCTCCGGCCCCCGTGACCGCTAGAACTCCCGGACGGAATCGCGTGAGCAGGCGCTCCATCTCTGAGTCGTCGTGGGTATCGGCGATCCGATCGATGGTCCGGCCGCCGTAGAGGTTCATCACGACGCCGATCGCGACGAAGATCGCGAGCGCCGCCCAGATCCAGGCGGTCCCCCACCACGAACCCAGGAAGCCGAGAAGGACGCCGGACGCGATCGTGAGTCCGAAGAAGACCCAGCGCAGCCTGCTCGCGGCTTCGGTGACCTCGAGAAGCTCGCGGATTCGGTTGTCGTCGCGCTCCTGCTTCAGATGGAAAGCGACCGTCACCGGATGGACGAGCAGCAATCCGAGCACGCTCGCGATGTGGACGAAAACGATCCAGCGATACATGCGGGCCCCCGTTCGCTAGTGTTTCTTTCTCGCGAGGCGTCGCTGCCGTGGCGTCATGAGATCGCCGGGCGGTCGCCACTTCGACTTCACCTCGCCGGGACGACCGCCGTATGTCGGGTCGGGCACGTCTTCGTGACCCTGGATTCTCTTTCGCGCACGGCTGGTCACGCCGCGTTGGGGATCCTGACGCGCGGTCTTCTGAGCGCCGCGGAGCGCCCGCTTGGAGGGCGTCTCGCCGCGCCCTCGCTCTCGCTCAGCGCGTGACTTTGCCATCGCCCTCTCCTTGACGCCTACACCGCGACGCGCGGCAGGTCGGCGAGCGCCTCTTCCACGTTCTCCGCCGGGTACTCGTAGTCCTCGAGTTCGCCGTTCATGTAGCGCTCGTACGCGCCGAGATCGAAGTGACCGTGTCCGGAGAGGTTGAACGCGATGGTCTTAGCCTGCCCCGATTCCTTGCAGCGAAGCGCCTCGTCGATCACGACGCGGATCGCGTGCGCGGATTCCGGCGCGGGCAGATAGCCCTCGGCGCGCGCGAACATCACCGCGGCTTCGAACGTCGGCCGCTGGTGCACCGCGATCGCCTCGATCTGCTTCTGCTCGTACAGCGCGCTCACCGCCGGCGCCATGCCGTGGTAGCGGAGTCCACCCGCGTGGATCGGCGCCGGCATGAAGGAATGGCCGAGGGTGTGCATCTTCACGAGCGGGGTCATCATCGCCTCGTCGCCGAAGTCGTAGACGTACCTACCCTTGGTGATGCTCGGCGCCGCCATCGGCTCCACCGCGATGATCCGAAGGTCCTTGACTTTGCCGGTGAGCTTATCGGCGACAAAAGGGAACGCGAAGCCGCTGAAGTTCGAGCCGCCGCCGATGCACCCGATGAGGATGTCCGGGCGCTCGCCCGCGAGCTCGAGCTGCTTCTTGGCCTCCTGTCCGATGACCGTCTGATGCATGAGCACGTGGTTCAGCACCGACCCGAGCGAGTACTTCGTGTCATCGCGCGTGGCGGCATCCTCGACGGCTTCTGAGATCGCGAGACCGAGGCTGCCGGTAGTCTTGGGATCCTTGGCCAGCGCCGCGCGGCCCGCCTTCGTGTCCGGACTCGGGCTCGGGACGACCTCCGCGCCCCAGGTCTCCATGAGAATCCGCCGGTACGGCTTTTGGTCGTACGAGACGCGGACCATGTAGACCTTGCACTCGAGGTCGAACATCCGCGCGGCGAGCGCGAGGGCGCTTCCCCATTGGCCTGCCCCGGTCTCGGTCGCGAGGCGTTTGGTGCCCTCGGCCTTGTTGTAGTAGGCCTGCGCGATCGCGGTGTTCGGCTTGTGGCTGCCGGCGGGGCTCGTGCCCTCCCACTTGTAGTAGATGCGCGCGGGCGTGCCCAGCACTTTCTCCAGACCGAGCGCGCGGATGAGCGGGGTCGGTCGCCAGAGCTTGTAGGCGTCGCGAACCGGCTCGGGTATCTCGATCCAGCGTTCGCGGCTGACCTCCTGCTTGATCAGCTCCATCGGGAAGAGCGGTGCGAGGTCCGCCGGCCCTATCGGCTGTCCCGTCCCGGGATGCAGCGGCGGCGGAAGCGGCGACGGTAGATCGGCCTGGATGTTGTACCAGTGAGTGGGCAGGTCCTTCTCGTCAAGCTGAAACTTTCGTTGCCTCGTCGTGGGTCGTTTCGCAGTCGTCATAGCCACACCCGGCTCCCCCAGTCGTCGCGCATCCGCGAACCGGCAGAGCCTACTCCGCGACGCGGCCGATCGATCTGATCGTCCGCCCGCATCGCGACCTATGCTCAGAGGATCAAGAACAAGAGTGGCCCAGCGCGTAGGTCTGCGCCTCGCCCTGCCGCAAAGGCTCCACAGGCGGCGACGCCGAAGACCGAGCCCGCGGCGCCGCCGGCCGCTGCCCGGCCGGTCGCCTCGGGCGAGCTCCAGCGCCTCAAAGACGAGCTGCAGCGCATCAATCGGGAGATCTCCAAGATCGCGCGCGAGACGCGCGGCGGACCCGACGCGGCACGACACTCGCAGCTCCCAGAAAAGCAAGAGCTCCTCGCGCAGAAGCAGGACATCGAGAGGAAGATCCGGACGCTAACGTGATCGGGTGACACGACGGGGCTGGATCCTCTTCGTCGCGATGGCGGTCATCTGGGGTATCCCGTACCTCTTTATCAAGATCGCCGTCGGCGAGCTCAGTCCGGCGAGCCTCGTATTCATCCGGACCGCGATCGGCACGATCCTGCTGCTTCCCCTCGCGGCCGCGCGCAAAGACCTAGCGCCGGTGTTGAAGCAGTGGAGGTGGATCCTTCTCTATACCGCGGTGGAGGTAGCCGCGCCGTGGTTTCTGCTCTCCGACGCCGAGCAGCGCATCTCGAGCTCGCTCGCGGGGCTGCTCCTCGCCGCGACGCCTTCGTTCGGGGCGGTCCTGGCATGGGCGACGGGCGGTCATGACCGTCTCGACCGCCGCCGAATCATCGGGCTCGCGGTCGGGTTTGTCGGCGTCGGCGCGCTCGTCGGCCTCGATGTGCGCACGACGGACGTCGGCGCGGTCGGTGAGGCGCTCCTCGTGGCGCTGGGCTACGCCAGTGGAGCGACCATCATTTCCCGAAAGCTCTCGGCGCTTCCTTCGCTTGGCGTGGTTGTCGCATCGCTCGCGATCACGGCGGTCGTGTACGCGCCCATCGGCGTCGCGCAGCTCCCGCGAAGTCTTCCCTCGCCGCCGGTCATCCTCGCCGTCGCGGTGCTCGGCGTCGTGTGCACGGCGATCGCGTTCATCGTGTTCTTCGCGCTCATCCGTGAGGTCGGATCGGCGCGCGCCACGGTCATCACATACCTGAACCCGGCCGTGGCGCTCGCGCTCGGCATCGCAGTTCTCGGCGAGCCGCTCACCTTCGGCATAGCGATCGGATTCGTCCTTATCGTCCTCGGGTCGGTGCTCGCGACCCGTCGCGCGAGCGGAGCGACCACGAGCCCAGCCCCGGAAACGCGACAACGTCTGATGTCCTCGTCCGACTGACCGTTTGTCGACGGTGCGAGCGTCTCGCCTGGGTGGCTGGCTATGCTCGAACTAGGGAAGATGTCCGCGCCGATCATTCTCGTCCCCGGGTTCTGGCTCGGGGCGTGGGCCTGGGATGAGGTCGTCGGCCTCCTCCGCGCCCATGGCCACAACGTCACCGCGATCACGCTGCCCGGGCTCGAGTCGCGTGACGCCGACCGCTCGAAGATTACGTTCAGTGACCACGTCGAGGCGCTCGTGAAAATAGTGAAGGCGCAGCGCGCCCCGGTCGTGCTCGCGGTCCATAGCGCCTCCGGGTTTTCAGGCTACGCCGCGAGCGACCGCGTGCCGGACCGGATCGCCGCGATGGTCTACGTCGACACGGCCCCGGGCGTCGGCGTGATGGATCCCGATTTCAAGGACGTCGACAAGCCGATGGTCTGGGAGGACATCAAGAAAGAGGAGAACCTCGAGGGCCTCAGCGAACCGCAGCTCGCAACGTTCCGCGAACGCGCCGTCCCGGTCCCGGGCGGCGTCATGACGGGTACGTACACCTTTGCGAACGAGAAGCGCCGCGAGATCCCGAGCACCATCATCGCGACCGGCTATCCCAGCGCCGAATACAAGAAGGGCGTCGAAAAGGGCTGGAAGTTCCTTCGCGGCGTGCCGGAGCTACGAAACCTCACTTGGGTCGACCTGCCCACCAGCCACTGGCCGATGTGGTCGAAGCCGCGCGAGCTCTCGAAGATAATCGGCGACATCGCGAACAAGGCGGGCTAGAGCCTGGCTCGTGTCGAGCGACGTGCCTGCCGTCATTCTGTGTATCCCGCCGGCGACCGCCGGCACCAGCGCCTTATCAGCCGCGGTCCTGATCGATCTCCGCCAGCTCGAGATTTCCGCCTGAAAGCCACGTGCCATCCGCGCCCTGCTCGTCGACAGCCTGCCAGTTGGAATTGAGCCCATCGCGGGTGATGCGATAGAAGCGGAGCGTGCGCGTGACCGGGGTCGAGCGCTCCGGCCCGCCGGGCGCCGCGGTGACAAGCCGTGCGCTCAGGACCACGGTCACGACACCGTCGCCCAGGAACGTGGCCGGCTCGAAGCGCGAGATCCGGACGCTCGCGTCGTCGAAGCGCCGGTTCGTGAACTCCTTTTTCGCATAGGCCGCGTCGAGCTGGTTCACGAAGTCGTTCCGGGCTTTGTCAAACGCCGTGATCAGCCACCAGCTCCCGGGTGCTCCCGCGTGCGGGTACTGCTCCGCCGGCACGTAGCTTTCGCGTTGGAGATACCAACCGATCGGGAACGGCGCCTCGGCCTCGAGGGCAAGCGCGGACCAGCGCGGTTGCTCGCCATCGACCCATCGCGCGACCATCGGGTCGTAGCCGTCGATGACCTTGTACATCCCGTGCCCCTGGTTCACGAAGCGGGCCTGCTGGACGTGCTGCACGGTGCTGGTCTTCCCGCCGGCCTGTGTGATGCGATCGAGGTATGTCAGCTGCGCGTCGATGTACGCGACCCGTCCCCATGGTTTGGCGTACATGTGCTGGATCGTGAGCTGACCCAGTTCGAATTTCCGCTGGAGCCCGGCGCTCGGTTGGGGCCCAACGCTGGCCTGGAGGGACTGGCGCATGAACTCGGCGTAGGGGCCCGGCGCATACATCAGGTCGAGGAGCCCTCGGTTCGATCCGCTCGGGTCGCTCCGGAACTTATCGAGCGCCTCGAGGTAGTTCGGCACCCACACGCGCAGATCCGTCTCGGCCGCCGTGCGATACGGGCCGACCACTTCGATGAGCGGCGCCGCCGTCCCGAGCGCGAACGTCTGCGAGACCGTCACCACCGGCGGGGGCGACGACTGCGGCGAGCCTGTGGGTATGGGCTCGGGCGTACGGACGAGGGTCGTCGCTGTCGGTGCGATCGAGAGTAGCGGCGTCGGCGACGCCTTCTCGCTCGGCGCGCTCGAGGGGGTCGGCGACGCGCTGGCTCCGGGCGTGGCCGCGGGCGCTGTGCACGCCGCGAGCGCGATCATCGCGAGACCCAGCCCCGACCATCGTCGCATCGCGGTCAGCATGAGGCAGACCTTCCCAAGATCAGCGGGCCCTTAGGTCCGAACCGCCACCTTTCGTGTCGTCGTTGGCACCTTCGCGTCGCGCGCCGGCCGGCTCCCGTTGCGCGCGCGGCTCGACGTCTCGGCACCGCAGACCGTCTCGATGATGAGCCGCGTGGTCACGTACGGGTCGGCGTTCGCGTTCGGGCGGCGGTCCTCGATGTAGCCCTTGCGATCCTTCGCGACCTGCCACGGTATGCGCACGGACGCACCGCGGTCGCTGACGCCGTAGCGGAATTCCTTGTACGAGCACGTCTCGTGGAGGCCGGTGAGCCGCTCCTCGATGCCGAACCCGTAGTTCGCGATGTGCAGGTCGTGCCGCTTCCCGAGCGCCTCGGCGGCGGCGATGCAGGCGTCGTAGCTCTGGCGCATCTCGTTCGTCGAGAAGTTGGTGTGCGCGCCGGCGCCGTTCCAGTCGCCGCGGACCGGCTTCGGGTAGAGCGTCGCGCTGACACCGTAGTCCTCCCCCACCCGGTACAGGAGCCAGCGCGCGACCCAGAGCTGGTCGCCGATCTCCGGAGCGTTCAGCGGGCCGACCTGGAACTCCCACTGTCCCGGCATGACCTCGGCGTTGATGCCGGAGATCCTGAGCCCCGCCTTGAGGCACGCGTCCAGGTGCGCTTCGACGACATCGCGCCCGAAGACCTCGTCGGCGCCGACACCGCAGTAATAGCCGCCCTGCGGCGCGGGAAAGCCCACGTCTGGGAAGCCGAGCGGGCGCGACCCTTCGAAGAACGTGTACTCCTGCTCGATACCAAACCAGGTATCGAAGCCCCTGTAGCGCTCGGCCATCTCAACGTTCGTGCGGCGCATGTTCGAGGGGTGCGGCTGGCCGCTGACCAGCATGACCTCGCAGAGGACGAGCTTGTCGTCGCCACCGCGGATCGGGTCCGGGCACACGAACACCGGGTGCAGCACGCAGTCGGATTTGTCGCCCGTGGCCTGTTGCGTGCTCGATCCGTCGAAGCCCCAGATGGGCGGCTTCTCGCCGTCGGGCACGATCTTCGTCTTCGAACGGAGCTTCTGCGTCGGTTGGGTCCCGTCGATCCAGATGTACTCGGCTCTGTAGACGCCCAATTCAATCCCTCTCCTCGCGCTTCGTGGCGATCCGCTCTTGGACTGTAGCCAAGGGAGGCAAGCCCCGTCGCCAGGACGAGCCGGGTCAGAGCCGCCTCGCGCCTCCGGTCGCGATCACCGACACGGAGTTGCTCGCGGTGGTCGTCGACGGAAGCGTGCCGGATCCATTCGACGCGGCGCTCGGGCTCGGAGCGGCCTCTGTGCCGAGGACCGCGGTCGGAGAGGGCGGCGAGCTTGCCGGCGGCGCAGCGCGCGAAGGCGATGGCGATGGCGGCGCCGATTCCGCCGGCGCTACCGCGACCACCTCTGATGAGGCCGCCGCAGTCGGAGCCGCCGTTGCGCTCGCCCGGGTGGCGAGGGCTCGCAGCGCGACTTGACCCGTCGACGACGCGAGCGCCGCAGCGGCGCCGAGGGCGAGCAGTCCCGCCATCGCGACGATCGGAACGAGCGCGAACCGTTTCCCGCGAGGCAGACGCTCCAAGCAATTGGGACAGAACCCCGAGACCGGTCTCGTGACGTAGCCGCAGTGCCGGCACCGGACCGGCCGACGACGCCCCCGTGCCACGGCTTGGCTGGTTGCATTCTCCGTGCGCGACCGGTTTTAGCCGCACCCGGAGCCACGGTCAGCCCCGGATCCACATCCTGAGCGCACGATCATCGATGCCTGCGGCATCGAGCTCGCGATCCCCCATGGTCACGACCGGTATGCGGAGGGCGTACCGATCGAACAGCGCGGGGTCTCTGGTGATGTCGACGCGTTCGACCTCCATCGGCACGTCGAGCGCGACGCGGCGGAGCGCCCGGTACGCCTCCGCGCACAGTCCGCAGTCCGCCTTCTCGAGGAGCCGCACACGCGTCGGCGGACCGCGGTGGGTTCGCCGGCGAACCAGGGCCAACGCACGCCGCAGATCGCCGCGCATCACGCCGGGATGGCAGTCGCCAGCGGTCTCACCAGTTTGGCGGCAGCCCGGGAACGTTCGGGGGCAATGCCTTCCCCGTCGGATAGATCACGTACACGATGCCGCCGGAACCACCGAGCCATACGCGCTCGAAGTCGGCGCGGCGGTACACCTTATGCACCTCAGCTGCGGTCTTCGCCGCGGGATCGTTCGTGATCACGTCGCCGTTCGTATCGAACCCACGGATGACTAGGAGATGTCCGTTCGTCTTTCCGAACAAGAAGCCGGGGAGGTCGCCGTTGATCGAAGCGACGAGTGGAAGGCTCGCCGCGATGAACCGCTGCGCCTCGCTCAGCGAGCGGAGACGAGTGACGAACCCTTCGAAACCGAAGCGCGTCGCGTACGCGACGTTCGCCGGCCAGTTCCCGGCCCCCTTGTAGTTCCAGTCGTACGTGTAGCGCGCCGCGTGGTCGACCTGGCCATCGCCGTAGTCCGGTCCAGGGAAAGTCTGAAGGTCATCATCAGACGGGCCGCCACCGAGGGCCGCGAGGACCATGGCGGTCGACGTCGGGCTGCACCAGGCCTCGCCACCGCCGTCGTATTTGGGGAACTCGCCCTTGTGCTCCTCCTGCGAGAAGGACGGAACCTGGAGGTCTATCGGATCTCCATCGAAGGTGCTCGGTATCTCGTACTTGAACGGCGTTGACACCACCGCACCGACCATCCGAACAAAGGGCGACGCCATGCTTCCGGGCCGTTGGTAAAGCGTCACCCGGAGGCGGTACGAATCGAGGGGCTGTGCGCCGCTGGCCCGCTTGAACGTGTCGATATGCACGTCGCCGTCGGCATCCTTCTGCGCTGAGGTCGAGGCGCGGTGGATGTCCGCGTCGCCCGACGCCCACGTCATCATCGTGTAGAACTTCGTCTCGCGACCAGCCCCGCGAGCCTGCATCTCGAGCTTGATCCACGTCCCCGCGGGCGTCTCGGCATTCCACGACGCGACGAGCTCATCGAACGCGAACGCCACCGGAAGCCACTCGCTCGTCCACGATCCGCTCCGGAAGGCGATGCCCGGCGTGCCGTACGGATCGTCGTACGACCCCTCGATCAGTCCTCTCGAGGCGAGCATGAGCGGACCCGTCCCGCTCACCCCACTCGAGGAGCCGCGCGCGAGGTCGGCGCGCGCGAAGCTCACGGCGGGGACGTTCGCGGGCTGGGGCACGAGCGTCGGCGTCGGCGCGGGCGTGCTCGTGATCACGACCTGATTCGGTGTGGGCATGCTCGTGTCATCGGCGGGTGGCGTGCTCGAGCTCACGCAGGCCGCGGCGAGCAACGTGCCGGCGACCGCCGTCGCGTACCGTCGCGCTGACTGTTTAAGCAGCTCGTCCCGTCGGCCAGACTGAAGGACTCGCTTGTCGCGGGTCAACCGCTCCTCGCTCGTTCACCGTCGCGCGTCGAGACTAGCGCGGATAGAGTCAGGTTCGTGAGCACACTGCCGCGCGCGGAGCTCTTCTGGTCGACCGAGCGCGTCGCATCGGCGATCGGCGATCCGAACGTCCGCGTGGTCGATTGCCGGTTCAGCTTCGACGAAGACATGCGCGCTCGTTACATCGCCGGCCACCTGCCGGGAGCGGTGTACGTGAATTGGGCCGAGGACTTCGCCGCTCCCCCTCCCCCATCGGGACACCCCCGGTGGATGCTGGCCGGCGCGAGCGATTTCGCGCAGGCGATGGGCCGGCTCGGGATCGGCGACGAGACGATGGTCGTGGGGTACGACGCTGAGGGCGGCCACCACGCCGCTCGGCTGTGGCTCGGCCTTCGACGGTTCGGTCACGACCGGATGGCGGTCATGGAGGGCGGGATCCAGAAGTGGATCGCCGAGGGACGGCCGCTCGAAACCGGACCGCGATCCCCCGACCGGCCGCCGCTGTTCACGCCACGACCGCGCGAGGGGGTGGTCGCGTCGAAGGAGGACGTCCGCGCGGCGGTGCGTTCCGGCGACCCCTGGCTGCTCGACGTTCGCCGAGACAGCGAATTCACCGGCGTCGAGAAACGCGCGGCGCGCGGCGGCCACATCCCGGGCGCCGTGAACATCCTCTGGAAGGACGCGCTCAAGGAGGATTGGACGCTCCGCGATGCCGACGAGCTCGAGGAGTTCTACACGAACGCGGGGTTCGGGCCCGAGACGCGCACGATCACCTACTGCCAGGCCGGCGTGCGCGCGGCGTTCACGCACCTCGTGCTCACCGCTCTCGGCCACGAGGACGTTCGCACCTACGACGGCTCCTGGGAGGAATGGGGCAACGACCCCGACCTCCCGATCATCACCGGACGAAGCTGAGGCCGTCGCTCGTCGCGACCAGCGGACGAACGTGGATGGTGAAGAAGATCCCGTCGTCCTCGAGCCACGCCGCTCCGTCCACGACGCCACGCAGGCCGAGTCGATAGTCGCCTGCGGTCGCCGGAGCCCGAAGGCTGAACTCGAACCAGCCAACCTCGCCCGGGCCGACGTAGTCCGTCGTCGTCGACGTCAATCGATTCGCTGAGAGCCAATCGACGGCGAGCTCGGGGCGGTCGGCATCCTGCGGCTCGTTCGTCCCGAGGACCGCCTGCTGGTCGGCGACGCCTCTGTACCAGCCGCGAGCTCCGGTATTCGTCAGGGCGACCACGAGCGTGGTGAGCTCGCCCGCCGCGAGGATCGGATCCGGGCTCTGGGCGGCCCAGCTTGCGTGGTAGCCGGAATCCGGCGGCAGCGCGATCTGCACCGGCGCGACGACTTGCGTCGGAATCTGTGCGGTGGTCACGGCGCGCGCGACCGGCACGGCCCGGGCGACGTCGACGACCCCGCCGAAGTCGGCGGTCCAGTACCAGCCGTAGGTCGACCCTGCGGTGTACCCGCGACCGACGCCGATCGCGTGGTACTGCGGGTTCACGAGGACCGCGTAATGCGCGGGGCTGTTGATCCAGCCGCTCAGCACGTCGCTCGTGGTCGTGTAGCCGGCGGCGAGGTCCTCGCCGGTCCACGTGGCGAAGGCCGGATAGCCGGCGTCGAACATGCGCTGCGTCGGGGAACGTCCGTCGAGCGAGGTGTGGGCGAAGTAGTTGCGGGCGCCCATGTCGGCCGACATCCACTTCGCCGCCGCGGTGAGGGTGTCGGAGACGGCGAGGGTCGGGAGGTTACGAGCCGCGCGGAACGCGTTGATGCGAGCGACGAGATCCTGCTCCGCGCCGTCGAGATTCGCTGCGTCTGCGCGCAGCGGCGCGAGCGACGCAAGCAGACCCACGATCGCAAGCACGCTCCCAAGGACCGGACCGGAAAATCGCATCTGCACTCCCCTCGGTGCGGCTCATGCTTGATGCGGCAGGGACCCGGAGGAGTCGCGTCACGGTGTCAGGAAACCGTTCGATGCGGACTTGATCCGCGGGGCTCGGTTGGCTACCCGCCCTTGCTGAACGTCGCGGTGACCGAGGACGACCCTTGCGTCACCGTGAAGCGGTACGTGTCCGAGGGCCAGGACGTGCCGAGCCGGCTCGAGTACACGCCGTACTGGTCGATGGTCGCCGTTTGTCTGGCGTTCATGACCCCGCTCGTGAGCCCGACGATGCTGATGCTCACGGCCGTGTTCGGCGACCACCCGTAGAGCACGAACGTCGGCCCGGTGGCGTTGCCGCCCACGATGCTGTCGGGGGCGAACGCGATCCCGGGTGACGCGCCGAGTGCGCGCAGGCGCGGCGCGATCGTGCCCGCGAACGTGGCGGTCGTCCGGCCGGTCGCGGCCGCGTACGCCTCGTCGTAGGACTGTCCCGCCGCAAGCGACTCGAGGATGCCGATCTCCCCGGCGATCCCGATCTCATTGCGCAGAAATTGCACGACGGCCTGAGCTTCGGAGTACTGGTACGTGCCGGCGGGGAAGGCCCGCGCGTTCCATGCGGACTGCGAGGTCAGCTGGTCGATCGAGAAAAGCTGGTTCGTCGCCGCGAGCGACACGGCCCGGTAGGTGTCCACCGTCCCGAACCACTTTGAGCCGCCCACGGTGAACTCTTCGAGGCGCGCCGACCCCTCGTTCAACCAAGCCGGAACGGTGGCCTGGCCCGCGATCTCGTCGATCATCATGTGCGTGAGCTCGTGCCGGGCGGTGCTGAAGGGATGCTGGTCGTTGATGAGTGACCAGTCGATGGCGATCTTCCCCAAGTAATACACGCCGGCACTTTCGAAGCGGCTCGCGACTGGGCCCGCTGTATCGAACGCCTGCGGGACTCCCAGGATCGCGGCCTGAGCTTTCTGGTAGGTCGCGGTGGTCGCTTCGACGTAGAGCTGTGGCCGTCCAACGAACGGCCGACCGTAGTCCTGCTGGATCCGAGCCACATCGGCGTTGACCGCGCTGCTGATGGTTGCCGCGTCGACGGTCGTGATGGTGTCCTCGATGTACACGTCGGCGGACCCGCTCGTGCGCACGAGGAACGAAATCCCGCCGACCGTGACCGGCGTGGGGGCCTGGACCGTGACCGGAACGCTCTCCGTGGCAACCCCCGCGGTCGCCGTGACCGTGCCCACGACGGCCGAGGCGCCCGCCGTGAAGATGCCGTTCGCCGACACGGTGCCGAGTCCCATCGGCGTGACGGTCCAGGTCGGCAGCTGCTGCGGCATCTCCTCATCGAACTGATCCTTCACGACCGCGACGAGCTGCGCTGTCTCGAGCGTCCCGAGCCGCAAGCTCGCCGGCGCGATGGCGAGCGCGGTCGGCGTCGGCACCGGGTCGACAGTCGCCGGGAAGCCCTCGTACGCCATCGTCCCGTCGCCGCCCTGGAAGTTCAGCTCGGTGACGATCGCCGTCAGGGTGCCGCCCTGCGCATCGACGACGACCCCGTATTGCGTGTCGTCCGCGAGCCCGGGCACCGACCGCGGATCGACCCGGATGGCGCTCCCGCGCGCGAACGGGCCGACCGACTGCCGCGCGACGAGCGCACCGTCGGCGAAGCGATACCAGCGAAGCTTCGCGGTCGTCGCGCCGGAGGACTGCAACAGGATCGGCGTGGTCCAACCGCTCGGGCCGCCGAGCGTGCGCGTGACGTTCGGGAGGTACGAGCGATTCCCGCGCGCGTCGGTGCCGACGTAGCCCATGGCCATGCCCGGCGCGAGGACGACGCCGATGACCGCGAAGGTCCCGCCGCTCACGACGATCGAATGCTCCCCGGGAGCGAGCGCGCTGCTCGAGGGATCGAAGTACCACGACGCACCGGGCTTGAGCGGCGCCGGCGCCGACAGGGTCAGCGGTCCACCGCCGCCGAGCCGCTGGACCGAGAGCGCCGGTACCGCGTCGGTCGTCCCCGCGTTCTGCACGAGCAAGCCGCTCGCGTATTCGCGTACGCCGCTATCGCGCCGGACGTACGGAACGAAGACGTCGCCCGTGACCGGCTGCGTGATGCCGTTGTAGCTGAAGCCCCGCGGCGCCAGGGAGCCCGCCGCGTCGTCGTGGTTGTTCGCGATGACTCCGATCGGCTGCGTGGACGTGATCACGACCGAGTAGTACCGGCCGGCGCGGACCTGTGGCTCGACCGACACGTCGATGAATCGCGAGCGACCCGGACCGATCGTCCGCGTCAGCGTCGCGGTGGCCGAGCCGTCGTAGCTCGTAAAGCGCGCGCTCACCGTCGCCTCGAGGGAGCCGAGGTTCTGGATCACGAGTGTCGTGATCCAGCGCTGATCGCAGCTCGCTTCCGCCGGCGGGACGGCACTGCACGGACCCGCCTCGGGCTTCCCCACGAAGGGGACGTAGACCGTCGTCCCGCCGCGCGTGAGACCGTCGTACGACAGGGCCTCCTGGCGGGCGGGGTCGTCGAGCCGCTGGTGCTCGTTGACCACCGAAACGACCTCCGCTCCGAACGACCGCACCACGACCGCGAACTGCGAATCGGACGGGAGGTCTTCGTCGGCGTTCGGGAAGTCAGCGAAGCTCGTCCCGGGCGCGAGACCGGTCACTTTGCGGCAGGTCACGAGTGCTCCATCGCTGAACCGGAAGAACGAGACCTCGAGGGTCGCCGCTTTCACGCCGACGTTCTGGACGATGAAGGGAGTGACCCAGCCGGACGGTCCCCCGAGCGTCTTGGTGATGTTCGGAAGGAAGATCGTCGTGGTCGGTGCGGCGGGCGTCCCACACGCACCACCGGTCACCGCTTCGGTGGTGATGCCCGTCGGCGCGACGGTGCTCGCCATCGCGACGCGCGGCATGGCGACGATCGCGATCGCGACGAGGTGCGCCGCGAGGGTGAGCCGTCTCACTGCCCAAGTATGCGAGGGCGCTCTCCCCTAGCGGCGGCGGATCGCGGTGTCGATCTCGGCCGCAAGCTCGGGCGGAACGTCCGCCTCGATGCGGATGCCGGCCTCCTCGTAATCGACGCTCTTGAGCGAACCGCGGGTGCGGATCTGCTGCACAAGTGCGCCGGCGTGATACGGCAGCGTTTTCTTGACGCGCTTCCAGCCGGCGGCGGCGGCTTCGGCGAGCCGGACGCGCAACGATTCGAGGCCGTCGCCGTTCAGCGCCGACACGAAGACGGCGGCCGGGAACTCCGCACCGAGTGCCTCGCGGAGCGCGGCGCCCTCCTCTCCGCGCAGGCGGTCGGTCTGATTGAAGACCAGGAGCCGGGGACGATGCGCGAGCTTGAGCGACGCAAGGGTCTCGTCGACGACGCGCATGTGCTCGTGCAGATTCGGATGCGTCACGTCGGCGACGTGCACGAGAAGGTCGGCCTCGGCGAGCTCCTCGAGGGTCGCGCGGAATGCGGCGACAAGCGTCGGCGGCAGCTTGTTCACGAATCCGACCGTGTCCGAGAGGAGGATCGTCGCGCCGCCGGGCAAAGCCGCGCGCCGTGTCGTCGGGTCGAGGGTCGCGAACGGCTGGTCGGCGACGAGCACGTCGGAGCCGGCGAGCGCGTTCAGGAGTGTCGACTTTCCGGTGTTCGTGTATCCGACGATCGCCGCGAGAAAGAGCCCTTCGCTCGTCCGCGAGCCACGGGCACGCTCGCGCTGACGCGCGACCTCGTCCAGCTGCTTGCGCAAATCCTGGATGCGCTTGCGAATGATCTGTCGGTCGCTCTCGAGCTTCGATTCGCCGGGACCACGCGTGCCGATCCCGCCACCGAGGCGCGACATCTCCTTTCCGCGCCCGGTGAGTCTCGGTAGTCGGTACTCGAGTTGCGCGAGCTCGACCTGGATCCGCCCCTCCCGCGAGCGCGCGTGCCGCGCGAAGATGTCGAGGATCACGGCCGAGCGGTCGATGACGGCGACGCCGGTGATCTCCTCGAGAGTGCGCTGCTGCGATGGCTTGAGCTCGTCGTCGCAGACCACGATGTCGGCGCGCAGGCGTGCCACCTCGCGGCCGATCTCGCCGGCCTTTCCCTTGCCCACGTACGAATTCGGGTCGCGCGTCCGTCGCGGTTGCAGCGCGCTTCCGGCAACGATGCCGCCCGCGGCTTCCACGAGCGACGCGAGCTCGTCGAGCGAGTCGTCGCCATCGAGACGCGAGCGTGGCAGCTCGACGCCCACGAGGTACGCGCGCTCTGGCGGCGTCTCGGTCTCGATCACGGTGCCGATCCCTCGAACACGTACTCGGCCGGACCGGCGAGCTCGAATACGCTCGCGCCCGCGCGAACGAACAGGTCCCCTCCACCAACGCGCACGGTGACGCGCTCGGCCATCCCCTGCTCGGTCATCGCCGCGGCCACCGTCGCGCACGCACCGGTGCCGCAGGCAAGGGTCTCCCCCACTCCGCGCTCGTCGACCCGCAGAACGATGAGATCGGGCGCCATCACGCGCGCGACCTCCACGTTCGCCTCACCCGCGGCGTCGCGGGCGGCGGTCGCGAGCGCGGTCAGATCCGCGCTGCCCGGGTCCGCGACGAAGACCACGACGTGCGGATTCCCCAGGCTCACGCGGTACGCGCGCCTGCCGTCGACGGTTATCGGCTGGGGCGAGCGCGGCGCCGCGAGAGCGATCGCGATCCCGCTCCCGTCTCTCCGGGCTCTCACATCGCCGCCCGGGAACGAAAGCGCTAGTTCGGTACCGCCGTGACGATCGAGGAGATACCGGGCGACGCAGCGCGCGCCGTTCCCGCAGGACTCGCCGAGCGAACCGTCCGCGTTGTGGATGGTCACGGGCCAGCAGCGTCCCTGCTCGGCGCCGATCACGAGCACGCCGTCGGCGCCGATCCCGCGCCGGCGGTCGCACAGCTCGCGCACCCGCGCGGCGGGCAGGTCGGCCGGACCCTCGATGACCACGAAGTCGTTGCCGCAGCCGTGCATCTTCGTGAACTTCACGCCGCGGCCTCGACGATCGCAGGGAGCGGATCCGTCGCGGTCGGGTCAAACCAGCGGATCGCCGTATCCCTGCGGAACCACGTCATCTGGCGTCGAGAGTAGGCGCGGACATCGCGGGCCGTGCGAAAGATCGCGGTCTCGAGGTCGATCTCACGCCGTAGTAGCGCGGCCCAGTGCACGTACCCGTGCGCGGTCATGCTCGGGAGGCGCGGATCGACTCCGCGGGTCGCGAGGGCGCGTGTTTCATCGACCACGCCCGCGTCGACCATCTCGCGAACGCGCCGTTCGATCGCGGTCACGAGGACCTCGCGCGGCGGGCGCAGCCCGATGCGCAGCGCCGCGACCGAGGCGCCCCGAACGCGCGGCACCGGACCGCCCGCGATCGTGGCGACCTCGAGATACCTCACGAGACGCCGCCGGTTCCGCGGATCGACGCGCGCCGCGGCATCGGGATCGATGGCGCGAAGACGGTCTAGCAGAGTCACAGGATCCAGAGCGTCGAGGCGCGCGCGGACGTCCGGGTCGTGAGGCAGCGAGGCGAGATCGAGGCCATCGAGGAGCGCGCGGACGTAGAGACCCGTGCCCCCGACGACGAGTGCCACCCGCCCGCGCGCTCGAATGTCGGCGAGCGCGGCGCGGCCGTCGCGCTGGTACTGAAGCACGTCATACCGCGCGCCCGCATCCACCACGTCGATGAGGTGATGCGGGACGCGAGCGCGCTCCTCCGCGGTCGGCTTCGCCGTCCCGATGTCCATCCCGCGATAGACCTGACGGGAATCAGCCGAGACGATCTCCCCGCCGAGCTGCTCTGCGACGCGCATGGCGAGTGCGCTCTTGCCCGATGCGGTCGGGCCGACGATCGCGATCACGTCCGTACCGCGGCCTCCACCGCGCGGAGCGCGTCGCGGGCCCGAGCGACGGTCGCCTCGTCCGGGTCGATCTCGCCGTAGCGAAGATCCTCGAAGGCCGCGACGATCGGCGATGCCATTGCCCACCGCGGATCCGCGCCCGCGATCCGGATCCGGTGCTCGGACGGCGTTTCGGCCGCGGCGCGCCAGCCGCGACCCGCGCGGTCCGCGAGTGCCAGCAGGCGCCAGTAGCACAGCCGAATCGCGGCCGCCGTCGTTCCGTCATCGCGCGGCGCGCGGCGACCGGCGGAGCGTCGCGGGAAGAGCGAGCGGAGCGTCGCGCCGGGTGTCAGGCCCGATGCCGCCGCGCGTTCGAGCTCGGCACCCTCGGGAAGCGTGAGTCTCCGCTCGCGGACCGCCCGTTCGACGAGAACGAGCGCCACGAGGATGACGACGATCGCGACGATGACCTCGACGCCGCCGACGACGAGCGGCCGCGTACGCTCGATCTCGCGCAGCACCGCCGGGTCGTTATACGGGTCAGCGCGAGAGAAGGGTGAGCCGAGGGAGCGCCGGCCGCGCAGCAGCGGCTCCAGGATCGCGTAGACGAGGGCGGCGAGATACCCGAGCGGCAGGAGCAACGTGAAGATGATCTGGTCGAAGGCTGGCGCGAGCGCGGTCCCGAGATCGCCGAGGACCTGATCGACGGCCGGCGCCGCCAGCGCGGCGATGAGTGCGCCGATCCCCAGCGCGAAGACGGCCGAGTTTGCGGATCCAAAACCCGCGGGCCCCGAAGTGCCCCTGGCCAGCGAGAGCTCCTCAGCCGAGCGCGCCACCGACAGTGCCACCGCCGACGCCGCGATGAAGACGAGCGCGAGCGGGACGAGCGGGGTGCTGTCGACGCGAACGGGCGCGACCGACACGACCGCGAGTGCGAGCGCTCCGAACGGGACGGCATTCCGCGCGTCGCTCCACCGCACGGCACCGCGTGCCAGCGAGACCACGCGCCAGAGATAGACCTCCGCAAGGATGACGAACGTGATGACTCGTCCGGCCCACGAGACGATATCGAGCTGATGCGTCGGCAGCAGCACCGCGACGAGGACGCCCGCGACGAGGGTCGCCGCTACGACCCGGGCGCCGCGCGCCTCCGATCCCGTCTCGCGCAGGGCCGCGACGAGCACGAGCGTCGCGCCGATGAGCGCCAGCGTCGTCGGCGTCAGCGCGAGCGGTTCGAGCCCTCCTCCCATATGCACGATCGCGAGGAGGCACGCGAACGCGATCGCCTCCATGACAGCGCGGGCCACGAGGAGCGCCGCGAAGGCGCGAGCGCTAGACCGCCGCACTTCGCTCACGCTGCGCGATAACGTCGTGCGACACGCCGTTGGCGGAGAGGTGCGCGCCGAGCGCCGCCGGTATCTCCGCCACGGACACGATGAGCACGCGGTGATGCGCGCGTCGGAGCGCGACCGCCGCGTTCGCGAGTCCCAGGCCGAGGCGCGGGGTGACGATCACGAGTGTCGCGCCCCAGGGCAGGCGGCCGCGCTCGCGGAGGAAGACCGTCTCGGGCGCGCTCACCGCATACGGACCGAGGCGCGCGAGGATTTCGAGGCTGCGCGTGAGCGACCGCGGCCCTCGTCCGAGAGCGGACCGCGGTCGTTCGTGGGTGAGGTTGTCGATGCCGTTCGTCACGAGCCCGACTTGACGGCCCGCGGCCGCGGCGTGACGGATGAGCTCGGCCGCGGCCGAGACGACGAGCTCGGCGGCCTCGGGGTCGGCCTGGATCCAGTACTGCTCGTACGACGCGACGTTGACGAGAAAGATCGAGTCGAGGCTGGTCGCCGGCTCGTAGAGCTTCGTCTGGAGCTCGCGGAGCCGCGCCGACGCCTTCCAGTGGATCTCCTTACGCGCGTCGCCGCGGCGGTGCGGCCGAACACCGCGGAACCGAAGAGGGTCCGGGACGAGGCCTCGACGGGTGGCGGTCTCTGCCAGCGGACGCAGCGATGCGAGCGCGCGATCGCGCACCGCGAGTGGCATCGGGTACGCGATGATCTCAGGGCGCAGCGCGACGGTGCGCTCGGTCTGGGTGAACCCGAGCCAGTCGCCGGCGCGCAGGCGTAGCGGTCCGATCGCGTACGCGCCGCGGGCCGCGACGCGGACGGGCAGTCGCACCACGACACGCTCGCGGCCACGCATGGGGAACCCAAGGTCGATCCAACCCCGCGGACCGCCCGGCACCGGATTCGGCGGCTCCACGCCCTCGGCGAGGAAAAGACGCGCATCGAGCCATGGCATCGGGAACGGCTTGCGGTTGATGATCTCGACGGTCGCGACGGGAAGCTCGCCGGCCACGATCCGTCCCGGAGCCAGGATCACGCGCGCGTCGACGGCCGCCAGCGCGAGGCGACCGGTGATCTCCACGACGATCCAGGTGATGACCGCACCGAATGCGAGAACGATGACCGCCGGGGCCCGGCTGAGCGCGGCGATGGCGAGGCAGATGACGGCGACCTGCCAGGGAAACTGGCCTGTTCGCGTATCGAGCGGATGACTCTCCATGTCTGTTCAGCCGGCCGACGCGGCGACGTCCTCCGCCGGTACCGGTGTGCGCGCGAGGACCTCGGCGATGATGGCCGCCGTGGTGCGTCCGCGCATCTGGGCGTCCGCATTGAGGAAGAGGCGGTGACGCAGAACGGCGACGGCCTGCGCTTTCACGTCGTCGGGCAGGACGTACGAGCGACCACGTATTGCCGCGTGAGCCTGGGCCGCGCGATACAGCGCGAGGGCCGCCCGCGGGCTCGCGCCAAGGTCGACTCCATCGATACGCCGCGTCCCACGGACGATCTCGACCGCGTATCGGCGGACGGCATCACCCACCCGCACGGCACGGACCTCGTTGCGCAGGACCGTGATCTCGGCGGGCTCGAGGATCGGCTCCAGCGTCTCGGCGCCGACGTTCGCCGGCCCGTGGATCCGGAGAATGGCGTCCTCGTCATCCGCGTCCGGATAGCCGAGGTTCAAGAGGAAGAGAAAGCGGTCGAGCTGCGCTTCCGGCAGCGGAAACGTACCCTCGAGCTCGACGGGGTTCTGTGTCGCGATCACCAGGAACGGGTCCGGCAACCGATGCGTCGTCTCGTCGACCGTGACCTGGCGCTCCTGCATCGCCTCGAGCAGCGCTGACTGCGCGCGCGGAGTCGCGCGGTTGATCTCGTCGACGAGGACGACGTTCGCCGAGAGCGGCCCCGGCCGGTACTCGAACGCGCCGGTGCGCTGGTCGTAGATCGAGACGCCGGTGACGTCGCTTGGCACCAGATCCGGGGTGCACTGGATGCGCCGGAAGGTCAGGTCGAGCGAGCGCGCGACCGAGCGCGCGAGCGTGGTCTTCCCCACTCCGGGCACGTCGTCGAGAAGGACATGGCCCTCCACGAGTAGGGCGCCGAGCAGCTGTTCGGTCACCTCGCGTTTGCCGACGACGACCGCGCCGACGTGCTCGACGAGGCGCTCCGTCGCGCTTCGGACGGTGAGGGTCACCCGAGAACTATGCGGCCTCCAGTTTCCGGACGGACGCTCGATGCGATGCGGGCCCCCCGCGAATCACGCTGGCGGTGACGAGCGCGACGGCGAGGCTCACGAAGGCGCCGACGGCGTGCAGTGCCAGCACGATCGGATCCTGCTCGCGCATCGAGAACGGCGTGAAGGAACGCTCGATGAACAGGATGAGGGCGATACCGATGAGCGCGCGAAGAGCGACCCTGCCGCCGTGGAGTGCGCGCGCGGCGACGGCCAGTGCGACCGCCGCGAAGACGTACACGATCCACCCGGAACCCTCGCTCGATGTCGTCCACGCTTTTCCGCCCGGCACGTAACCTCCGTACAGGCCATCGGCGACGAGCGCGAGCGCCAGCGCGAGCGTTACGCCCCCGATGAGCCGTGCGTTCCGAGACGCGACGGCGCTACCAGGACCGCGGGAGACGTGCGCGTCCTGCTCCGGTTTTGGGCTGGTCGGGCTCGAGTCCTCGAGCGAGAACAGCGTGTCGACGTCCGGTGCCGCGTTCCCGAGGCGCCAGACGCGGAGAGCCGTGACGAGAATGAGCAGCTCCACACCGGCGGTGGCGAAGTGGGTGACGACCGATTCGACCGGCTTCGGTCCGAGGGCGAAGGCTGTGACCGGACGCTCGATCAGAAAAAAGACCGAGAGGCCGATGCGCGATTGGAGGCTGCGCTCGCTCCCGCGCGCGACCATGATCGCGACGACGGTATTCAGGATCGCGAATAGGTAGGAGATCTCGGCGAGGTTGTTGTATCTGCCGGTGAACCATGCCGGGCCCCCGGGGTACACGCCGTCGAGAATGCCGTCGACGACGAAGAGGACCGATGCGAACAGCATCAGGAGGACGACCGGACGGAGCGCCCCTGCCACCCGAGACCCCCTTCTCTCCCGCGGAATCTTATTCCTAGGCGCGACCTCGGCGTGATTCCAGGCGCTCGATCGTCTCGGGCGGCACGAACACGCCGCCGAGGTCGGTGCCGTGCTCGCCCCGACCGTGGAAGTCGCTGCCGCCGGTGGGTACGAGACCGAGAGCGCGCGCGCTCGCGAGGCATCGTGCGGTCATCTCCGGGCTGTGCGCGCCGTAGTACGCCTCGATTCCGGCAAGACCGACGGCGACCAGCTTCGGTAGCAACTCGTCGAGCCCGACCACCGTCCCGGGATGCGCGAGCGACGGGACGCCACCGTGCTCACGTATCAGCGTCACGGCCTCCGTCGGAGTGAGGCCCACGCGCTCGACGTAGGCCGGCGAGTCCTTCGCGAGGAGCGTGTCGAACGCCGCGTCGTAGCTCCGCACGTGACCCTTCTCAAAAAGCGCTTGCGCCAGATGCGGGCGCCCGAGCGCCCCGCCCTGCGCGATCTCGAGGACGCGGGCGAGCTCGACCGGGTAGCCGAGGGCGTTCAGCTTTTCGACCATGAGCTCGATGCGCCGCCCCCGATTCTCCCGCAGCCAGCGGAGGCGGTCCTCAAGGGACCCATCCGCGGGATCGATGAAGTACCCGAGCACGTGTGCGTCGCCCCACTCGGACTCGGTATTCAGCTCCGTCGCTGGGATGATCCGCACGCCCAGGTCCCGGCCGGCGGCGGAGGCCTCGGCGACGCCCGCGAGCGAGTCGTGATCCGATAACGCCTGGATCGTCACGCCGCGCGCGGCCGCGCGCTTCACCACATCCGCCGGTGAGAGGGCGCCATCCGAGCGCAGCGAGTGCGTGTGGAGGTCGATCGTGTAGCCCGCGGCTATGGCGTCCACTCCTGGTCGAGGCGCTCGATCGAAAGCGCGCGTCCCGTTTCGTCGTCGATCTCCACGACCACGCTGTTGAACTGGACGACGCCGGACGCCACCTCGAAGCGCCGCGGGAGGTGGTCGAGGAAGCGGGACACGATGATCGACGGCTCGATCCCGAGCACCGAGTCGCGCGGCCCCACCATGCCGGTGTCGGCGACGAGCGCCGTCCCCTGCGGAAGGATCCGCGCATCTGCGGTCGGAACGTGCGTGTGGCTCCCAAGCACGGCTGAGAACCGACCGTCGAGGTGCCAACCCATCGCGAGCTTCTCGCTGGTGGCTTCGGCGTGCCAGTCGAGGATGCGGATGCGCGGTGCGCGCTCGCCGAGCTCTGCCAGGAGCGCGTCGACCGCGCGGAATGGATCGTCTTGCTCCGCCATGAAGACTCGCCCGAGCGCATTCGCGACGAGCGCTCCGTCCCGGATGACCCAGCCCTTACCGGGATTTCCCGGTGGCAGGTTGAGCGGGCGGATGCAGAAGTCGAGCGTGTCGATCTCCTTGAGGAAGCTGCGCTGGTCCCACACGTGATTTCCGTTGGTGATGACGTCGGCACCCGCTGCGTGGATCTCGCGCGCGATCTCGCCGGTCAGCCCCGCGCCGCCAGCGGCGTTCTCGCCGTTCACGATGACGAGGTCGATGCTCCGCTCGCGCCTGATCGCAGGGACGAGCGCCGTCACGGCCTGACGGCCAGGCTTTCCGACGACGTCGCCGACGAACAGGACCCTCACACCGCGTTCAGCAGGGTAGCGAGTTCAGCTGATCGACGGTCGCGTTGTAGACGGCGACCTTCGCGTCGATGTCGTTCGCGATCGAGTTGTACTGGTCAACGAGACCGATGTACGTGTTGTAGACGTCGGGCGGCAGCTGTCGTGACGGGTACTGCGCGACGATCGCGTCGATCTTCCCCTTTACCACCGCCGCCTGGGCCTTCGCGGCGTCGACCGCTGCGCCTTGCGTCGCGAGACGCGCGGTGAGCACGTTCCGCTGGGAGAGGCATGGGTCCGCGGGAGGTGCTGGGATCTGGGTGAAGCCCATCGTCCGCAGCTCCCGGTCGGAGAATCGGTTCGGGCAGCTCTCGAAGCCGCGTCCGACGAGGCATGTCACCGGGTGCGTCATAAGGCCGTACTGGTCGATCCCCTGGAGTAGCGGGTCCGGTATTTTCTCGAGCCAGTGCCCGTCGGGCCCCGCGCCCGGACCGGAGCAGCACCAGATGTGACCGAGCTCGTGCAGCGCGACCGCGACCGAGTTCTCGGCCGAGACGGTTCCGAACTCATGCACGGCGTACACCAGCACGCGCTGGCTTCCGTCGGCGGCACGGAGGTGGACCGAGGTCCCCTTCGCCGGAATGACGTACAGGACGATGTCGGCAGACGACGGCACGAGGGTCAATGCGCCCAATCCGCGGGTCGCGAGCTTCCACTCGTTCTGGAGGGTCGCTCTCATCCGCGCGATATCGGCGTCGCGCGCCGGCACGAGGCTGGGGTCAAGGCGCTCGCTCACCCCGGGAAGTCCCGCGATCGGGTCGACCGCCTCAATGCGAGCCGCGAAGCCCTTCGCGTCGAGATCCTTCAGGGCGACCGCGAATTCGGCCCAGGACTCGCTCTTGCCGCGCTCGCCCGAGCAGGCGACCTCGTGCCGGCCGTGGCCCGCCGGGATGAGGGGCGTCGCGTACGTCCATTGGACAAGCCCGTCGAGGTCGGCGTTCGCGGCGAGCGTCTTCGGCGGCCCATCCCCGAGACTTCCCGGATCGACCTTGATCGCGAGCTCGCAGCTATCGCGCGGCTGCGTCTTTATCTCGAACGAACCGTACGTCGACGTCACCACGGCGATCGGCGAGGGCGACGCGCTCGGCCGTGCGCTGAGGTCCGCGGTCGCATTCGAAAAGCGCTGCGCGCCAACGGGGGCGCACGCCGCGAGCACGAGCGTCACTGCGGCGACGAGCCGCGGCATTCTCATAGGCCACGTCGATTGTGACGGTGCGATCTAGGCCCGCGGGTTTCCGTGGTGGAGCGTTTCCGCTATTTCGCGTACTCCACCGCGCGAGTCTCGCGGATGACCGTGACCTTGATCTGACCTGGATACTGCAGCGTGTCCTGGATCTTTTGGGCGATGTCGCGCGAAAGGCGCGCGGTCTCGAGGTCATCGAGCTGGTCGGGCTTCACCACGACGCGCACCTCGCGGCCAGCCTGGATCGCGAATGACTTCTCGACACCGGGAAAGCTGTTCGCGACGCTCTCGAGCTCCTGCAGGCGCTGGATGTAGTTCGAGACGATCTCGCTCCGAGCGCCGGGGCGCGCGGCGCTGATTGCGTCCGCGGCCGAGATAAGCGTGCCCACCATCGTCACCGGTTCCACGTCGCCGTGGTGCCCGACCACTCCGTCGATGACCGCCTGCGGGAAGCCGTACCGCTTGAGCAGCTCGCCGCCGATGACGGTGTGCGGGCCTTCAACTTCGTGATCGATCGCTTTGCCGATGTCGTGCAGGAGACCGGCGCGCTTCATGGTCTGCGGGTCGTATCCCGTTTCCGACGCGAGCATTCCGGCGACGTGCGCGACCTCGATCGAGTGACGCAGCACGTTCTGGCCGTACGACGTGCGGAAGTGCAGCCGTCCGAGTAGCTTCACGAGATCGGGGTTCAGACCACCGATGCCGACCTCGTAGATCGCCGCCTCGGCCGCCTCCTTCATGACCTGATCGATCTCGGTCCGGGCTTTGCCGACCATTTCCTCGATGCGCGCGGGATGGATGCGTCCGTCCACGAGGAGCCGCTCGAGCGCGCGCTTGGCGACCTCGCGCCGGATCGGGTCGAAGCCGGACACGACGACGGCCTCGGGCGTGTCGTCGATGATCAGATCGACGCCCGTGAGCGTCTCGAGGGTCCGGATGTTCCGGCCCTCACGGCCGATGATCCGGCCTTTCATGTCGTCGCTCGGCAGGGCCACGACCGTCACGCTGTGCTCGGCCGTGTGCTCGGCGGCGTACCGCTGGAGAGCCATAGTGATGATGTCGCGGGCCCGCTCGTCGGCCCGCTCGCGGGCCTCGATCTCGAGCTCGCGGACCTTCCTGCCGGTGATGTCGCGCATCTCTTCCTCGACCCGGTCGAGGAGCAGGGTGCGCGCCTCCTCCATGGTCAGGGAAGCGACCCGGGCAAGCTCGGTGCGCTGCTCGTCCTGGAGCTGTGCGATTTTCCCCCGCTCGGCCTCGAGCTCCTGCTCCTTCGCACCCAGCCGGCGGTCGCGCTCGTCGACCTGCTCGATCTTCTGGTCGAGCTGCTCGTCCTTCTTGTCGAGCCGGCCTTCGTAGCGCTGGAGCTCGGCTCGGCGCTCTCGGTTCTCGGCTTCGGCGGTCTTGGCGACTTTGAGCGCCTCGTCCTTGGCCTCGAGGATGATCTGGTTCTGCCTGGCTCGCGCCTCGGCGAGCAGACGGTCAGCGTTCGCCCGTGCGGTCGTTTCGGTCGCGAGCGCGAACGAACGGCGCAGGAGAAGGGCGATCCCGAAGCCGACGATAGCCGCGACGAGGGCCACAAGGCCCACGACGAGGATGTCGGGCATGACGGCGATCCTTTCCGTGCCGCGTGTGCGGGGACGCTCGCTCGTGTGGCTGCGCTCGCCCCCGTTTTCGCGTAAGTGACCGGGGGAACGGGGCGCTCCACCAGCCACGTTGTTCACAAAGTTTTGGTGTGGTCAGGATAACGCAGTCTCGTCTGCCGCGTACGAAACGCGTACAGGCTAGGCTCGAACCGTGCCGATCCCGGAGAACGAGACGCGACTCGATGAGGACGCGCTCGATTCCCTTCTCGCCTCGGGCACCGGATGGTCTCGTGACGGCGGCAGCCTCACCAAGACCTTCACGTTCAAGGGCTTCCGCGGCGCCGTGGCGTTCGTGAACCGGGTGGCCGACGCGGCGAACACCGCCAACCATCACCCCGACATCCACCTCGAGGCTTACAAGACCGTTCGGATCGTCCTGACCACACACATTGCACACGGCCTCACCGACGCCGACGTTGCCCTGGCGAGGGCGATCGACGCCGCGGCGGAGCCGCCTGGACGAGGAACCAACCCCACCTCGAGCATGTAAGAGAAGCGTGCGGGTCCTCCTTGCGATATCCGCGCTTCTGGTCGGATGCGGCGGCACGCCCTCGGCGGACGCCGCGCAGGGCTCGCCGAGCACGGCCCCGGCACCCAGAGAAACGGCGGCCGCGGCCGCATGTGCGCCGACCACGTCCCGCGACGCAGCCGGCGTGATCACCGCGAACGGCACGTTCGGAGTCGTAGGCGATACATCGACCCCGTCCGCGACGGCGATGAACGAGCCGCTTCTCGTCGTCCGGCGCGGCGCGGTCGCAGGCGATCGGCTCGACCTGCGTTTCGTGCAGCTCGCACAGTCCGCGCCCGCGACCTGGGTCGAGTACGGCGTCCAGGCGCGAACACATCCGAGCCCGTGGGGCGAGGTGACGTTTGAGGCCGGATGGAAGCCGATCGGTTTTGCTGGCAGCTGCTGGCGCGTGCTCGCCGACGGCGCGGACACCGGACTCGTACTGGAGGTTCGCCCCTAGGGGACGTCGATCGCGAAAGCGGTCCAGAAGCCGAATGGGCGCGGTGTTAGTGGGTCAGGCTCGAGCCCGACGAGCCAATGCCCGCTCAGCGATTCAGGAAGCTGGATGACCTGCGCGGGAGCATTCGAGGCGGGCGACTGCGAACGAGGCTCACCCACCCGCACCCGAATGGCCAATCGCCGTGTCGCCTCATCAGCCGTGATACCGGTGATCTCGAATCGATCGATCCCGGGAAGCTTGCCGGTCGACACCAGGATCCGGCGCGTGCCACGCGCGGCCGCCAGCGCCGGGCAGTCAGCCGTCCGGTCCGCGAGTTGCACTCGCGTGAAGTCGATCGCCGGGCACGCACGCTCCGCGATCAAGGTGGAAATGACCGGGTGCTCGGAGCTACGACCAGCCCCGCGTTGCAAGACCGCCGCGCCGCCGGTCCCGAGCGGGACGACGACGATACCTTTCTCAAAGCTCACGTAGAGCGGTAGCGTCGGCAAATCGAGACCGTGCGAGCTGTCGCGCGGATCGAGTACTTCGGTCACCGTGGCGCCGGTGAGGAACGTAGCTGCCGCAGTGGCGACGACCGAAAGTCGGTCTTCGTATCGCGCGATCACACGTCCACTGGAAACATCAGTCAGCTCGCTCGCGGGGAACCGTCCGTTATCCCAGCCCTCGTAGGAAACGATGGCCCGGTCGGCCGAGAGCAAACGGATACTGCGTGCTCCTCGAAGTCGATCAATCCAAGGCAGCGTGATGCGAGCCGCCGGATCGAGCGAGAAGAAATCGAACCAGTGATCGGACGACTTAGACGGAACGACGACGAGGTTCCAGTCGTTGAGAATCATGGGGGTTGTCAGTTGCCCCACTTTGATGTGGGGAAGACTTCTGATGAGCGCGAAGGTGCGCGGGTCGCGCTCTTCGAATGTCCCGGGCGGTGACATTGTGAAAGGCTGGTACGCGTAGCACCGATCGGCGACGGCGATGCATTCGGCGTCGGTAGCCCACAAGGTGTCGAGGGTCCGCAGGTCAAGACCGCGCGTGCCCGACCCCTCCGCAATGACGACGCCCGCGTCCTCGAATAACACGACGTGAGTTGGCGAGAACGAGCCCGGGTCCGACTGTCGAGCGACGACGGTTCCGTTCGAATCGAGGCGAACGACCGTTCCGCCCGCTGGCTTGAATGCGATGCCGGGACCGGGATGCGGCAATCGTCGGCTTGGCGCTCGATCCTGGACGACGATCCAGCCGCCGTCCTTCAGCGGTTCGATATCGAGGATCACGTTGGCGTACGAGTCCGAATCCGCAGGCAAGAGAAGCGTTCCGGCGAATCGCCACACGGCGGAGCCGGGATCGGCCGGATCGGACTGGCGGAGCGTGACGCTCGGCAATGGCCCTGACGCCTGCAATGCGACATCCGGCCGCGCGATCCTCTGCGGCGCCGTCACCGAGGGCGCTGAAGCCGATGAGACGCACGAGGCAGTGACAAGCAACGACAGGAGGCACGCAAGCCCGCGCATCAAGTCGCCAGTTTCACTCCTGCGCGCTAGGTTCCAGGTCGCCATCGGGTCTCGCTATCACCTCGTCGATGACGTCGTACCCGAATCCGCGCGCGGCCAGGAACGCGTGGATCTTTCGCTTCCGCTCGCGAGGTTCGAGCGATTCCCAGCGGCTCAGCTGTCGCGCGATCGCGCGGCGCGCGCGATCGCTCTCGCTTTCCGCGGGCAGGTCCCCGAGCGCCGCGTCGATGGTCTCGCGCGCCACACCCTTACTCGTAAGCTCGCTCACGAGCGCGCGGTCCCCCTTCGGTCGGAACCGCGAGCGTTGCTCGACCCAGTATTTGGCGAAATCGAGGTCGTCGACGTAGCGCTGCGCGCGGAGCTTGTCGATCGCGCCGTCGATCGCTTCGTCGTCGTACCGCTTGCCGCGCAGGTGACGGCGGATCTCGGCGACGCTTCGCGGCCGGCTCGCGAGGAACTCGACGGCCGCCTCGTAGGGGCTGCCGAGCGGCTTCGCCCGGGGGCTAGCCTTCCTCACCGTTCGGACTGCTTGTCTCGTTCCCCGCGACGAGGCTGCGTTCGCGCACCTTCGTGTCGATCTCGGCGGCGACGTCCGCGTGATCACGCAGGAACTGCTTCGCATTCTCGCGGCCCTGCCCGATGCGCGTCTTGCCGTAGTTGATCCACGCGCCGGACTTATCGAGGATGCCGGTCGTGATGCCCATGTCGATGAGACCGCCCTCGCGGGAGATGCCCTCGTTCGCGAGGATCTCGATCTCGGCGATGCGGAACGGCGGCGCGACCTTGTTCTTCACGACCTTGACCTTCACGCGACGGCCGATCACGACGTCGCCCTGCTTGATCGGCTCGATCGGCCGGATGTCGATGCGGATCGAGGCGTAGAACTTGAGCGCTCTGCCACCAGAAGTGGTTTCGGGATTACCGAACATGATCCCGATCTTCTCGCGTAGCTGGTTGATGAAGATCACGGTGGTCTTCGTCTTGGAGATCGTGCCGGTGAGCTTTCGGAGCGCCTGGCTCATGAGCCGCGCCTGCAGACCGACGTGCGCGTCGCCCATCTCGCCCTCGATCTCCTCGCGCGGCACGAGCGCCGCGACCGAGTCGACGACGACGATGTCGACCGCGCCCGAGCGCACGAGCGTGTCCGCGATCTCGAGCGCCTGCTGGCCGTTGTCGGGCTGCGAGATGAGAAGGTCGTCGGTGCTGACGCCGCACGTGCGCGCCCACGCGGCATCGAGCGCGTGCTCCGCGTCGATGAAGGCGGCGGTGCCGCCGCTCTTTTGCGCCTGTGCGACAGCGTGGAGCGCGAGCGTGGTCTTGCCGGAGGCCTCGGGACCGTAGATTTCGATGACCCGACCGCGAGGAAAGCCGCCGACGCCGAGGGCGAGATCCACGGCGAGCGAGCCGGTCGAGATGACGTCGATCTTCTCTCCGGCATTCGCGCCGAGCTTCATGATCGAGCCCTTGCCGAACTGCTTCTCGATCTGTTGGATCGCCTGCTCGATCGCTCTGGACTTCTCTGTCACAGCCACCTTCTGCTCCTTAGCGCTCCCAAAAAGAGCGGCGCCGGCTTGCTTCACACCGGCGCCGCCCCGCTCCCCTCCGTTTTTTCCGGAGTGGCTCACCAGTTCTCTTTTTCTTTCCGTTTCGGCTTCACGATCTCGAAGGTCATGGGCTGGACCGGTTGCGCCACGCCCTTCTTCTTCAGCTCGCGCTCGAGCTGTTCCTTGGATTTCTTTTTTCGGTTCTTGTCTTTCGCCTCGCCTCGACCCGTCGGCATCGGTCCCTCCATCACCCCGCGGGAAGCTTCGCGGGACCGATCGAGCATAGCGTGAGCGGAGCGCCCAGACTGTCGGCCATGCCCGCACGCCCGCGACGGCCGTCAGCCAGAGTCACCACCCGCACCGGCGACGCCGGCGAGACGTCGCTCTTCGGCAAGGAGCGCGTCCGCAAGACGGACCCGCGAATCGCGGCCCTCGGTGACCTTGACGAGGCCCAGGCGGTCCTCGGTCTGGCTCGATCTCTGGCACCGCGGTCCGACTTGGGCCGCGAGCTGCTCGCGCTTCAGCAGGGCCTGTATCTCGCCATGGCCGAGGTGGCGACGCCACGAGACGATCTGAGCCGTTTGAAGCAGCGCCTCGACGGCGCGGCTGTCGCAAGCTTGGACCAGGCGCTCGAGATGGTGAAGGAGCGGACGCCCATCGAGGGACGATTCGTGGTCCCAGGCGAAAACCGCCTTTCGGCGGCCCTGGATCACGCCCGCACCGTCGCCCGCCGGGCGGAGCGCCAGGTCGTGCAATGCGTCGACGAGGGGTACGTCTCGGGCGAGCATCTCCTTCCCTGGCTGAACCGGCTCTCGGACCTCCTCTTCGTGCTGGCCCGCGCCAGCGAACGCGGCTCTCGCACCAAGGGGTGACCGCCGACGAGAGCCCGTGGCTCGACAGAGCGCCCTGGGGCATCGCACCACACGTCGCGGAGCGCCTCCGGACGACGGCGGTGGAGGTCGCGCGCGAGTGGGGCGTTCCGCTGGGCGAGCGCATCACCGCCGGCCGATTCTCGTTCGTGGCCTACGCCGGCGACGATGCGGTCCTCAAGGTCGTGCCCATCGAGGACGACGAGGCCGATCACGAGGCGGACGCCCTCGCGCTCCTCGGCGGGGACGGCGCGGTGCGGCTTCTGCGTCACGACCGCGCACGTCGGGCGATCCTCATCGAGCGTGCGCGACCGGGTGACGATGCGTCGTATCTCTCGGAGTACGAAGCGATCCGGGTCGCGATCGCGGCGGCGCGGAAGCTCTGGCGGCCGGCCGAGAGCGGGCGCCCATTCCGGTGGATCGGGGACCTCGTGCCGCGCTGGCTCGACAAGGCCGGCGATCACTACCTCGTGCGCCAGGCGAGGGAGATCTACGCCACGATGCATCCGAGCGATGCGACTCTCGTGCACGGCGACTTCCATCACCACAACCTGCTCCGCCACGGCGACGAGTGGGTCGTCATCGATCCCAAGCCGATGGTCGGCGAGCCCGAGTTCGATGTCCCGACCTTTCTCTGGAATCCCATCGGCCACCAGCCGACGCGAGAGGGAGTCGAGCGTTGGATCGGAGCGTTCGCCGATGCGGGCCTCGACGCGAATCTCCTACGCAAGTGGGCGATCGTGCGAGGGACGTACCTCGGGCTGCCGCTCTCACGCGGCCTGACGGCGGAGACCTCGCCGCAGCTCCTCGTGGTCCGCGCCCTCCTCTAACGATTCCCGACCCGCCGCCCGTTCGACACCGGCTTCGTTTGCCGCGGGGCGCAGACTCGCGTCGTGCGTAAAGTCATCCTCATCCTCATGGTGACAGCGACGCTCGCCGTCGCGGGCGGCGCGTACGCGTGGAATGAGCTCGTCCCGGGCCCGCCGATGACCATCGCGATCGTGCCTGGTGACGAGGTTGTAGTCGCGCCGACCGCCCAGTTCCAGTTCGCTTCGGACATCCGCGACGCGCGGAACCGCGTGGTCGGTACGAAGCCCGCGTGGTCATCCGAGGCTTCGATCGACGAGCGCGGACTCTTCACCGCACCCGACCGGGCGGGCGTGTACTACGTGACCGTCGCGATCGGCGAGCTCGCCGCGACGACCAAGGTCACCGTCAAGCCCGGCTCGCCGCGGACGGTCCGGGTGCTCCCGGCGGCCGCGACCGTCAAGCCGCGCGACACCGTCGCATTCTCCGCGAGCGCGTTCGACGAATGGGGCAACAACGTCCCCGTCACGCCGAACTGGCGCGTGACCGCGGGCAACGGCACGGTCGACGACCAGGGGATCTTCACCGCCGGCGCCGCCGGGATGTCGACGATCACCCTGGACATCGAGGGCATCACAACGTCGGCGACGGCGACCGCGCAGTGCGTGGCGCCCCGCACCGAGGTGGCCGGCGGCCTGACGTTCACGGTCGTCTGCGGCGCAAACGCCGACGTGTGGCTCAACGGTGGCGGGCTCGACGCCGGAAGCGTCACGAGGACGATCGACGAGTCAGTCGTCGCGGTCGAGGCGGCCTTCGGTCGCGCGCTCCGGCACCGGCTGAACGTGAACGTCTTCGCGACGAAGGCCGGATTCGACCTCGGCCTGAAGCAGCTCCTTCGCGTCGAACCGACACCGCTCGAGGAGGGTGTGTTCATCCCTCCCGCGATCGTCGCGATGGACTGGAGCGGTAGCGACGCTCCGGAGGCGATCGCGCGCCACGAGATCACCCACCTGGTCGTGAGCGAGGCCGCGGGCCGCCGTGTAGCGGTTCCGTTCTGGCTGCACGAGGGCCTCGCGACGCTGAACGAATTCCCGGTGAGCGCGGACACCGCGCTCCGGAGCCGGTACTGCACGGCGTCGGCGGCGAAGGCCAGCCAGATGCCGACGCTCTCATCGATCGCCACAGGGGCCGCATGGCGCGCGTACGTGAACGACGTCGGGGCCGACGCGTACTACCTCGCTGCTCAGGTCGCCTCGTTCGTGGTCTCGGACGCGAAGAGCGAATCCAACCTGCTCGACAAGATCGGCGGAGGCCTGCCGGTCGAGAGCGCCTACGCGGCGGCGAGCGGTCGCGCCTTCGATACCTTCACCTCGGAGCTGAGCGATCGAGCGCTGGCGCTCGCGGACGGATTCCCGGGCATTGCGACGACGACCCGCGAGTCCGACGGCAGCACCGTCTACGTGCTGTACGGGCAGCCTCCGAACACTCGGGTCAACGTGAGCATCGGCAACTCGCGCTTCGGGGGATCGAGCTCCCCCACGACGAACGGCTACGGCTGTTCGGCCGGCCTACTTGGAAGCTCCTGGCCGCACGGAACGTATCTCGCCACGGTCAGCGGACCGGCCGGCCGCGCGACCGCGACCCTAGTGCACTAGCGCAGCCAGGGCGGCGCTTCCCAGCGATCCGGCAGCACCGTGACTTTCACCGGCATCTCGGCCGCGGTCTCCGAGACCGACTGGATCTGATTGATCAGCATGGGTCCGTAGGGGCAGAACGGGGTCGTCAACACCATCTTGATCTCGGCCTCTTCGGGCGTGAACGCGACCTCGCGGATGAGATCGAGGTCGATCACCGAAAGTCCGATCTCGGGATCGAGCACCGACTGCAGAGCGTTCAGGATCTTCTCCTGCTTCTCGGCCTCGGCCACGACGGGTGTCGCCTTCTTTTCGTCGGTCACTTTCTCTTCGGTCACTGGTTCTCCTTTTACCGCCGCACCCAGGCCACGAGGCTCAGGACTACGGTCAGCAGAACGCTCAGTACGATCGACGTCGCGAGGGGCGCGTACAGGGTCCACCCGTTGCCGCGGACGGTGATATCCCCAGGCAGGCGGCCGACGAGTGGAACGCGGTCGGCGACGACGAGCAGGAGCCCGAGAAACAGCATCACCGCGCCGGCGAGGACGAGCACGCGACCGAATTGGCTGAGTTCCATACGCGTCAATTGTCTCACCTGAGCGTCACGAGAAGGACCCGATCGTCATCTGCGGTCGGCGCGCCCCGGCCGTCGCGATTCGACGTGAGGACGAGGAATTCGCCGCTGGGCATCTCGAAAACATCGCGCAGCCGGCCGTACTGGTTGGTGAGCAGTTTTTCCTGGAAGAGGACGGTACGTCCGTCGGGGCCGAACACGACGCGATGGAGGTGCTGGCCCCGCAGCGCCGCGAACAGGAACGAGCCCCGCAGCGGTCCGGGCCTCGTCGCGAACGTCGCACCCGACGGCGCCCACGTTTCGACACGCCCGCTGTCGAGCAGCGGATCGCGGAACCGCGGGTCGCCGGGCGCGCCGCGCACCGTCGGCCATCCGTAGTTGCCGCCCCGCACGATGAGATTCACCTCGTCGTTGCAGCAATCGGGGAAGAGATTCGACGGGCCATGCTCGGTCTCATACAGAGACCCGGTGTCCGGGTGCCACGCGATGCCCTGCACGTTGCGATGGCCGAGCGACCACACCGGCGATCCGGCTGTCGGATTGTCGGACGGGATCGAGCCGTCCCTGTTCAGCCGCAGGATCTTGCCGGCAAGCGCGGCCGGGTCCTGTGCATTCGCGCCGTTCTCGGCGTCGCCCGTGGTCACGTAGAGCTTGCCATCAGGACCGAACTTGAGGCGACCGCCGTCGTGATTGTTGTTGCCCGGGATGCCGTCGAGGATGACGGTCTCCTCGGTGCCGCGCGCGTTCTGCTCGCGCATGCGAACGACCTTGTTCCGTGTCGCTCCGCCAGGGGCCGCATAGCTGTAGTAGAGGTAGACGAACCCATTGCGAGCGAAGTCCGGATCGAGTGCGATGCCGAGCAGGCCCTTCTCGCCGTCGGCGCTCGTGCTCGCGGGGAGCGTCGCCCACGGGTCGGCCCGGAGTCCGCCGCCCGGACCGAGCTGAACGATCCGCACGCGCCCCGGACGCTCGGTGACGAAGAGCCGGCCATCGGGCGCGAGGTCAACGGCCCACGGGGCGCGCAGTCCCGACGCGACAAGCTGCACGTTCTCGACGATCGCCGGACCGATCCGTGGCGACGGCGTTGGGGTCGATGTCGTGGTGGATGGAGCCGCGGTCGTTGGAATCGGGATCGTGGTCGTCCTCTGCGAAGAAGAGGCGGGCGATGGCGGCGAGGCACAGGAAAGGAGAAGGAGAGCGGCGAAGAGTGGGGCGCCGCGGCGGGCGGACCGGTGGGACCAATTGAGCAGCGTCGGGGTCTTCTGAGCGAGCGGCCCCTGGCTCGCGGTCCACCGCGATCCCACGAGGGGCCGAGCGAAGAGGACCCCGGCTCTGCGGAGACCGCGACCCCGGCGCAGGACCCGCCGCGGCGTCACTCTGCCGTCATACGCGCGCCGCTCGCCACTCACTTAGTTGTATGGGGGGCATAGGAGCGGCGATGAGGTAGCCCTGCGCGCCCGAGAAGCCGAGCTCGACGATCCGCGTCCATGTCGCCTCGTCCTCGACTCCAACCGCGATCGTCTCGATGCCGCGCCCGCGAGCGGCGCTGGCAACGGCGCGGACGTACTCAAGCGCACGGTGGTCGCGGCCCATACGGGTAACGAGACCGCGGCTGACTTTGACGATGTCGATCGGAAGCTTCTCGACGAGGTGCGCGTCTTCCTCCGTCGCGTCGTCGAGGGTTACGCGGATCCCCTGTGCCCGCATGAGCTCGAGGACGGGGATCGGCGGGTCCGGATCGCGAGCGAGCGCGCGAGAGTTCGCCTCCATGATCAACAGCTCGGGACCTCCAGCCACCCTAAGGGTCAGTTCCATGTAGCGGCCGAAGTGCGGGTCATGGAGATTGTCGACGGAAAGGTTCACCGCAACGGTGAGGGGTGCGCCGTCCCGCCGCCAAACGTTCGACTGAAGCAAGGCCTCCCGAAGGACCCAGAAGGTAAGTCGGCGAATGAGCCCGGTCGTCTCTGCCTCGGGAATGAACTCCAGAGGCGAGACGAGACCGCGCTCGGGGTGCCGCCATCGCACGAGGGCCTCGACGCCGGAGAGGCGCCGGCTCGGAACTTCGACCATCGGCTGGTAATGAAGGACGAGCTCGTTCTCGCTGATCGCGCGCTCCAGCTCGAAGCGCGTCACTCCTGTTTTTCCCAGAGCGTCCCGTTCTTCGGCACATCGAGGCCCAGGTGCCGATACGTGCGTTCCGTCGCGACGCGGCCACGCGGCGTGCGCTTGAGGTAACCCTCCTGCAGCAAGTACGGCTCGTACACATCCTCGATCGTTTCCGAGTCTTCGCTGACCGCGGCGGCGAGCGTTTCGAGCCCGACCGGGCCACCGCCGAACTTGTCGGTGATCGCTCGAAGAAGACTCCGATCCCGGTCGTCGAGGCCCGCGTCGTCGACCTCGAGGGAGGCGAGCGCCTCGCGGGCGACCGCGAGCGTCACATTTCCGTCGTGGCGCACCTGGGCGTAGTCGCGCACCCGCTTCAGCCAGCGGTTCGCCACGCGTGGCGTCCCTCGCGCGCGAAGGGCGATCTCGCGCGCGGCCGCCGGTTCGATCTCGACCTTCAGGATGCGCGCGGACCGGTGCACGACCTGCTCGAGCGCCTCCGGCTTGAAGAGGTCGAGGTGGTAGATGGCGCCGAATCGGTCGCGAAGAGGCGCGGAGAGGCGGCCGATGCGCGTCGTCGCGCCGACGAGCGTGAATCGCGGCAGGGGAAGCCGCAGCGTGCGGGCACCGGGGCCCCTGCCGAGAATGATGTCGAGGTGGAACTCCTCCATTGCGGGATAGAGGATTTCCTCGACCACGCGCGGTAAGCGGTGGATCTCGTCGATGAACAGCACCGCGCCGTCTTCGAGGTTCGTCAGGATCGCCGCGAGATCGCCGGCGCGCTCGATCGCGGGCCCACTCGTGATCTTTATCGGAACCCCAAGCTCGTGCGCGATCACGCCCGCGAGCGAGGTCTTCCCCACCCCCGGTGGCCCGTAGAGCGCGATGTGCTCGAGCGACTCGCGCCGCGCTCTGGCCGCTTCGATGACGATCCGCAGCTGCCCTTTGACCTTGTCCTGGTTGATGTACTCGTCGTCCGACAGGCGCTGCGGGCGCAACGAGGCTTCGAGCGAGCGCTCCTCGCCGGGCAACGCCGTCGGCGCCGCCTCGCGCGGCGGGCGCTCGGGCTTCCTCAGCGTGGCCACGATTGCACGATCTCGGCGATGCGTTCGCCCGCCCTCGTGAGCGGCACCATCTCGGAGTCGGCCGAGGTTCGGAGCTTCAGCTCCACCGCGTTCTCCTTGAGATTTCGCTTGCTCACGGTGACGCGAAGAGGGATGCCGATGAGATCTGCGTCGGCGAACTTCACGCCGGCGCTCTCGTCGCGATCGTCGTAGAGCACCTCGACGCTCCGCTTCTCGAGATCGGAGACGAGCGCCTCCGCCTCGGTCCTCACGTCGTCGTCGTTGACCGGAAGGGCTACGACGTGTGCGTGGTACGGCGCCACCTGCGACGGCCACACGATGCCTTTGTCGTCGTGGTGGGTCTCGATGATCGTCTGCACGGCTCGGCCGACCCCGATCCCGTAGCTGCCGCCGACGAACGGCTTGCGGGTGCCATCGTCAGAGAGGAAGGTCGCGTTCATCTTGTCGGAGTAGTAGGTCCCGTAGGCGAAGATGTTCCCGACCTCGACGCCGCGCTTGATCTGCAGCGTTCCGGTCTTGCAGCGCGGGCAGATATCGCCCTCGCGGACGTCCGACGCGTCGACCCGTTCGCCCTCGAAGTCGCGTCCCGGCACGACGTCGCGAAGGTGGGCGTCTTTCTTGTTCGCGCCGACGATGTACGCGCGGTCCCCGATGCCCTCGTCGACCAGAACGCGAGTCTTCAGGCCGACCGGCCCCACGTAGCCGGGCACCGCGCCTGCCGCGACGAAGTCGGCATCGTTCGCGAACGTCACCTCGCCGGTCGCCAGCGCCTTGCGCAGCTTGGCCTCGTTGACCTCGCGGTCACCGGGAAGCACGACCGCGACGACCTTGCCGGACTGGTCGCGCAATAGAAGCGTCTTGAGGAACGCATCCCGGGGCTGCCCCAGCGACGCCTCGAGGGCCTCGATGCTCCGGGCCCCGGGGGTCGCGATCTCGCTCGGCGCGGGAACGCCGTCGGCGCGGGCGGAGCTTCGCTGCATGTACCGCGTCGCCTTTTCCAGGTTCGCGCGGTAGTCGCAATTCGAGCAGATCGCGATCCGGTCCTCGCCAACCTCCGTGAGCACCTGGAACTCGTGTGCGACGTCGCCGCCCATCGCGCCGGTGTCGGACTCGACGCTGATCGCCTCGAGACCCATCCGTTTGAACGTGCGCTCGTAGGCGCCGTATTCAGCGGCGTAGCTCTTCTCGAGACCCGCCTGGTCGACGTCGAAGCTGTAGGCGTCCTTCATGACGAACTCGCGGACGCGGAGGAGCCCCGCGCGCGGTCGAGCCTCGTCCCGACCCTTGGACTGGAAGTGGTAGACGATCTGCGGCAGCTGCCTGTAGCTCTGGATCTCCTGCATCGCGTGCAGATGCACGAACTCCTCGTGGGTGTAGCTCACCATGAACTCGCGGCCGTTGTGGTCCTTCGTGCGGAACGTGATCGGCTCGAGCGCGTCCCAGCGCCCGGTCTGCTTCCACGGCTCCGCGGGCGTCAGGACCGGCATCTCCATCTCCTGCGCGCCAATCCGGTTCTGCTCCTCGCGGATGATCTGCTCGACCTTCGTCGCGACACGGAACCCGAGCGGCAGCCACGAGTACAGCCCGGCTGCGAGGGGCTTGGCGATCGCGGCGCGCAGCATGAGGCGATGCCCGGGCGTCTGAGCCTCGGCGGGAGCTTCGCGCAGGGTGCGGCCAAAGAGCTTGGACTGTCTCATCGATGAACTCCGAGGGTCATATTGAGGTAGAAGGTCCGAAGGCCGGCGCGAGACGCGCCGGCTAACGCGGGAATCGGTGCGGCGACCCTCGGTCAGGTGGCATCGACGCGAGTCTACCCGTCCTACGGGCGAGCCTTCCACCCGTAGGTATCCTTCCCGGCGTTGGGGGCGGGTTTTTCCCCGCAAGGAGCACAAGGATGCGGAACGTCATCGCGCTATCGCTGCTAGTCGTGCTGGCGGTCGCCGCGTGCACACCATCGAGCTCGGGAACGCCGAGTCCATCGGGTGGTGCGGCGAAGAAGACGACGCTGCGGCTCCCGGAGGCCGCGAAGATCGTGAACACGATGGATCCGGGCATCAGCTCCGGAGGCGCGGGCCTCGAGCAGATCCAGAACATGTTCGAGGCGCTCGCCTACGTCGACCAGGTCACCGGTGAGATCAAGCCGGGCCAGGCCGAGAAGTGGACGATCTCGCCGGACGGTCTGACCTACACGTTCAACCTTAGGGCCGGACTCAAGTGGTCCGACGGTCAAGGTTTGAAAGCATCCGACTTCGAATACGCCTGGAAGCGCGCGACCGACCCGGCGACGAAGTCCCGCTACGCGCAGACCCTGTGGCCCGTGAAGGGCGCAGAGGCGTTCGGCACAGGCAAGGGAACCGCCGACGGGATGGCGGTGAAGGCCACCGACGACAAGACGCTCGTCGTTACGCTCGAGCGGCCGGCACCGTTCTTCATGCACCTCGTGGCAACCTGGACGGCGTACCCGGTGCGTAAGGACACGATCGACAAGAACGGCGACAAATGGACGCTCACGAAGGACACCTACATCTCGAACGGCCACTACCGGCTCGTCGAATGGAAGCCGGAGCAGAGCATGACGGTCGAGAAAAACCCCAACTACTGGGGTGAGAACAACGGACCCGACACCATCGTCTGGACCCTCTACGACGATGTCGCGACCAAGTCGGTCATCGCCTACGAAGCCGGCGAGATCGACCGAGCGGTGCTCGTCGGGGCCGACATCACCCGTGCGAAGGCCGACCCGACGCTGAGCAAAGAGATCAAGAAGTTTGAGCGGCAGGGCTCGCAGTGGATCGTCCTCGACTCGACCAACCCGCCGCTGAACAACGTCAAGGTCCGGCAGGCGCTGAGTATGGCGACGGACGCCAAGCGCCTGAACGAGGTCGTGCTGAAGGACGCGTACTTCAACGCGGTCTCCATCGTCGCGCCGGGGGTTCCCGGGGAGAAGCCCGCAAACGCGCTCGGTTACGACGCGGCGAAAGCAAAACAGCTCCTCTCCGAGGCCGGATATGCCGACGGGAAGAACTGGCCGGCCAACGTCAAGTTCACCTTCGCCTCGGGAGCAGCGGAGACGAAGGCGATCGCCGAGGCGGTGCAGGGCATGTGGAAGTCCGCGCTCGGGATCGACATCGTCCTCGAGCCGATGGAGGACAAGGCGTTCGACAACTGGCGGACGACGCGAAAGGACCAGCCGTTCAACATGTATGTCAGCGGCTGGGGATCCGACTACGAGGACCCGAACAATTGGTACAACCTGCTCTTTGACTCGAAGGCCGACTTCTTCTACGCGCATTGGAAGAACCCCGACTTCGACAGCCTCGTGGCTCAAGGCCTCAAGGAAGTCGACCCAGCGAAGCGCACCTCGATCTACGAGAGCGCCGACAAGATAATCAACGCCGAGGCGCCGTACATCACGGTGTACCAGTGGGCGCGCTTCGACCTGATCAAGCCGTACATCACCGGCCTCAACCACTACCGCGTGCTCGGACGTATCCAGGGCTACCTGGTTCGCGTGAACAAGTAGTGATGTGGCGGGGGCCGGCACCAGTCCGGCCTCCGCTTCATCCGGGCTGACCAGATATATATGACGACGTACATCCTGCGGCGGCTCCTCTGGGTCATTCCCAGCCTCTTCGTCGTATTCACGCTCACGTTCGTCCTCGTGCACGCGACGCCCGGGAGCCCCTGGGACGAGAGCGACAAGCCACTACCGGAGGCCGTGAAGCAGAACCTCGCGCATCAGTACCACCTCGACGATCCGCTTCCGAAGCAGTACCTCGACTACCTCGCGAATGTCCTGCGCGGAGACTTCGGTCCCTCCTACCGCAGCGTCGAGCGTTCGGTCTCGGAGATCATCGGCGCCACCCTCCCCGTCTCGGCGCAGCTCGGTCTGGCCTCGATGTTGTTCGCCATCGTCGTGGGCGTCCCGCTCGGAGCGCTCGCGGCGGTGAAGCACAACACGTGGATCGACTACGTCTCCTCCCTCATAACCGTGACGGGCCTGGCGACGCCTCCGTTCGTGCGCGTGTCGCTCCTCATCGTCTTCTTCTCGCTCGCGCTGGGATGGCTTCCCACCGGCGGGTGGGAAGGGATCTTCGACGTGCGCGCGATCATTCCGATCCTCGCGATCGGCCTCGGCCCGGCCGCGATCCTCGCGCGCTACACGCGATCCAGCCTCCTGGAAGTGAACGGCCAGGACTTCATCCGGACGGCTCGCGCGAAGGGACTCAGCGAGACCGCCGTGGTAGTCCGCCACGCGCTGAAGAACGCCCTCATCCCTGTGGTCACCGTCGCCGGCGTCACGCTCGCGAATGTCATCACCGGGGCGTTCTTCGTGGAGCGGATCTACAGCGTTCCCGGGATCGGCCGCCAGTTCGTCGACAGCGTGAGCGGCCGCGACTATCCGCTGCTGCTCGGCATCGTGCTGGTTTTCGCGCTGCTCATCTTGCTCGTGAACCTCATCGTCGATCTGTCATACGGATTCCTTGACCCGCGGATCCGATACCGATGACCACCCGCGCCGCGACACTCGAGACTCCGGTCCCGGTGCGACGCCCGGCGAGCCTGTGGGGGGACGCGTGGCATCGCCTCGTCCAGAATCGCGCCGCGGTCGTCAGCCTCGTCTACATCGCCCTCCTGCTCCTCATCGCCGTCTTCGCGAACGTCGTCGCGCCGTATCCATTCGAGCGTCAGGACCTCGACAGCACCGACCTCGGGCCTGCCGCCGGCCACCTCTTCGGGACCGACGGCCTCGGCCGCGACGAGCTGAGCCGGCTGGTTTTCGGAAGTCGAATCTCGCTCGCGGTCGCGCTGGTGGATGTCCTCATCGTGCTGCTCGTCGGCGTGCCCCTCGGGCTCGTGGCGGGATTCTTCGGCCGCTGGGTCGACGTTCTGATCATGCGCACCGTCGACGTGCTCCTGGCCTTCCCGAACCTGCTGCTCGTCATCGTGGTGATCACGTACTTGCGTGCCGTGCTCGACCAGCCGCAGGGACCCCTCCTTGCCGTGATCGGCAGCCTCGATGGGATCACCGGCGGTCTGCTCGGGGTCTTCATCGCGCTCGGTCTCGTCTCCTGGCTGACCGTCGCGCGTCTCGTCCGCGGCCAGGTCCTCTCGCTCAAGGAGAAGGAGTTCGTCGAGGCGGCCCGGATGACCGGCGCGACGAACGCGCGGATCATCTTTAGCCACCTCCTGCCCAACACGCTCGCGCCCGTGATCGTCGCCGCGACGTTCGGCATCCCCGGCGCGATCGCCACCGAGGCCGGGCTGTCCTTCCTCGGACTTGGCGTGCGCCCGCCCCTTCCAAGCTGGGGCATCCTCATTGCCGAAGGGGTACGCAACATGCGCGCGTTCCCGCATGAGCTGCTCTTTCCGGCGGTCGTCCTCGCCGTGACGCTCATCTGCTTCAACTTCCTCGGCGATGGTCTCCGCGATGCGCTCGATCCGAAGCTGAAGGTGGATTAGCCGCGCAGGACGATCAGACCT
>Ga0070698_100000175_pt1 | contig 59995 bp, 56 predicted proteins | sample KBSK1502metaG_FD_65477 | JGI IMG/M metagenome (GOLD analysis project Ga0070698, IMG submission 65477) | Corn, switchgrass and miscanthus rhizosphere microbial communities from Kellogg Biological Station, Michigan, USA - KBS K1-50-2 metaG | ecosystem: Host-associated > Plants > Roots >...
CTGCATCCGGTCGCCGCAACGCTGACGGCAACAACGACCGCGAACAGGATGCCCTGTGACAAAAGCTTCCGCATCGTATCCCCTTTCAACCTCTCGAAGCGTCGTTCTGGCCGCCGGGATTGACCGTGCTGCCGTTTCAAGCGCGCCTTGTCCCGCGCATGAGCGCGAGTCACACCCAAATGTGGGCGGGCCAGCGCCCGCCAAATATTTCCGTAAGCGCGCCAGTATAGTGATCCGTTTTCCGGTCAGTCAAGCGTTCTGGCGCCGTTTCCTTGACCCCCCTCAACCCCACTCCTATCATGGGGATCGCGGCGTTCCGTTTCGCCGATACGTACCTTAGACACCGGCTTCAATGATTCGTTTCGAGACGCTGCTCGAGAAAGTGCGGAGCTACAGTCCCGAGGCTGACCTCGAGCTGCTTCGGCGGGCGTACGTCTTCTCCGCGCTCGAACACAAGGGGCAGGTCCGCCATTCCGGCGAGCCCTACCTGGTGCACCCCCTCGAAGTGGCCGATTTCCTGGCCGACATGAAATTGGACGTCGTAGCGGTTGCGGCTGGTCTGCTCCACGACGTCGTGGAGGATACGTTGACCACCCCGGAGCGTATCGCCGAGCTCTTCGGGCCTGAAATCGCCCATGTTGTCGAGGGGGTGACCAAGATCGGCGCGATTCCGTTCTCCTCGAGCGAGGAGCGGCAGGCCGAGAACTTCCGCAAGATGCTGCTCGCGATGGTCGATGACATTCGCGTCATCCTCGTCAAGCTCGCCGACCGGCTTCACAACATGCGTACGCTCCAGCATCTGCCGGAGGAGCGCCGGATCAAAATCGCCCAGGAGACGCTCGATATCTACGCTCCGATCGCGAACCGGCTGGGGATGAGCAAGGTGAAGAACGAGTTGGAGGAGCTGTCGTTCCGCTACCTCGAGACAAAGGCCTTCGAAGGTCTCCGCGCGAAGGTGGAGGCGAAGCGGAAGACGGCCGAGGCGGTCATCGACGACCTGACCCGAACCATCCGGGTGAAGCTCGCGGACGCTCAGGTCCCGGTCACTCACCTCGACGGTCGAATCAAACGCCTGTACAGCATTCACCTCAAGCTGAAGCGCCAGAAAATCGACCTCGAGCGCGTGTACGACTTCGTCGCGTTGCGGATCATCACGCAGTCGGTCAAAGACTGCTACGCGGCGCTCGGGATCATCCACCAGACGTGGTCGCCTGTGCCGGGCCGCATCAAGGACTTCATCGCGATGCCGCGGCCGAACGGCTACCAGTCCCTGCACACGTCGGTGATCAGCGAGAACGGCTTTCCATTCGAAGTGCAGATTCGCACGGAGGAGATGCACCGGCGCGCGGAGGAAGGGATCGCCGCACACTGGAAGTACAAGGAAGGCCGCGTCGGCGATCATCGCGACGAGCGGTACTTCCAGTGGATGCGCCAGCTGCTCGAGGTCCAACAGGAAGTCCGCGATCCGCAGGAGTTCCTTCAGAACCTGAAGATCGATCTCTATCCCGAGGAGGTCTACATCTTCACGCCGAAAGGCGAAGTGCGATCGCTGCCGAGAGGCGCCACGGCCGTCGATTTCGCGTACACGATTCACACTGACGTCGGCAACCAGTGCACCGGCGCACGCGTCAACGGCAAGATGGTGCCGCTTCGCACGCGTCTCCAGAACGGCGACATCGTCGAGATCGTCACGCAGTCGGGTCACAAGCCAAGCCGCGACTGGCTCAGTTTCGTCGTCAGCGCGCGCGCGCGCAACAAGATCAAGCACGTGCTCCAGGGCGAGGAGCGGGTGCGGAGCATCGAGCTTGGTCGCCGGCTGTTCGAGAAGGAGGCCCGCCGATTCGGTCTCAATCCGAAAACCGTGCTGGAAAGCGAGGAGCTGACGAAGTTCGCGACGGAGTACGGCGCACAGAAACCCGAGGAGCTGCTCGCACACATCGGCTACGGCAAGTTGTCGCCGCGCACCGTGCTGCAGAAGTCGGTGCCTGGAGGACAGCTGAAGGAGCGCCCCCAGGACTCGGCTGTCGTGTCGGTCGTCAAGCGCGTGCTTCGGCCGGGCGCGAGCGACAAGATCAAAGTCCGCGGCACCGACGACATCATGGTGTTCCGGGCGAAATGCTGTAACCCTATCCGCGGAGAGAAGATCGTCGGCTACATCACGCGCGGAAAAGGCGTGTCGGTCCATGCGGCCACGTGCTCGAACGTGTTGAATCTGATGTTCGATCCGGAGCGCCGCATCGATGTCGAATGGGATACGACCACGTCGGATCAGGCGCCGTATACCGTCCGTCTCACCATGCAAGTGGAAGATCGGAAGGGCATGCTCGCCGAAATCAGCGCCAAGGTTTCCGACATCAACACCAACATCACGAACATGGAGGCCCGCACCGGCGACGATCGGCAGGCGCGCATCGACATGACGGTCGAAATCAGCGACGTCAAGCACCTCGAGCGGGTGATCAAGTCAATCAAGGGCGTGCAGGGCGTGCTGGGGGTTGAGCGGACGGCTAGAGCCTAGTACCGCCGGGCGGTCTCAAGACCCCGCCCCTCCACTGCTTGCCTGGCGGCGCGGACCCTTTGGGTCCGCAGCTATTCGATCACCGCAATCACATCGATCTCGACGCGCGCATTTCTTGGCAGCGCGGCAACCTGCACCGTCGATCGGGCTGGCGGCGGATCGACGACGTGGCGGGCGTAGACGGCATTCATCGCAGCGAATTCATCCATATCCGCGAGGAAGACCGTGGTGCGGACGACGTGCGCGAAGCTCGCGCCTGCGGCCGCCAGCAGCGTGCCGATGTTAAGCATGACTTGCTCGGTCTGGGCCGTGATACCGCCATCGACCAGCGAGCCCGTTGATGGGTCGAGTCCGACTTGTCCGGAGAGGAACAACAGGTTACCCGCGCGGATGCCCGGGCTGTACGGACCGATGGGTTTCGCCGCGTCGGGCGCCGAAACCGGCAGACGCACGTCAGGCTGCCTTGGTAACCTTGCCGGAGCGGAGGCACCGGGTGCAGACCCGAATCCGTTTCGTCGCGCCGTTGATGAGCGCCCTTACGGACTGAAGGTTCGGCTCGAAACGCCGGGGTCCCACGTTGTGGGCGTGGGAGATCGTCCGCCCGACAACCGGTCCCTTGTCGCAGATGTCACACCGCTTGGCCATGATTTCCTCTGCAGATTCCGCAAGATTCCGCACAGATCCGCCCGTTGGCGGCCAGTGCAAACTCCAAATTGTAGTTGATGCCTAGGGAATGATCAACGACGGCTGCTCCCCGGCGGGCGGCGGGGTCGAGCGGTTGCGGCGGAGCAGGCGAGCCATGAGCGTCAGATACGCTGCATCCCCCGGCTCGGCCTTGCGCGTCTCGCGGGCGCCTCGCTCGATAGCGCGCAAGACGATTGCCGCCTCCCCGTCGTACACCGTTGCTCCCTGCTGGCGCATCTCTGCGAGCATCGTCTTCAGTTCCGCACCAAGCCGCTGGGCGGGTAGTGACGTAGCGGTGTGCTCGTAGATGACGCCTCGCGCGGCAGTTTCGAGCGTCGACGCCACTGAGCTGGCCGCCTCCGCGACGTCGTCGTCGACCAGGCGAGTGAAGCCTTGCGGCACGTGGCGCGAGATCAGATTCTGGAACAGGAAGAACAACTGATACTGGCGCTCGGTCAGCGACTGAATGGTCGGAAGCAGGATGGCGACGTCGTGTTCCTGCTGGCGCTTGACGACCGCCGCTGGATGCTCGCGGGCGGATGTGAGGTAGACGCAGTCGTCAGGGCACTGAATCTCCACCAGGCGCTTGGTTCCGCAACACACCGCGCAGATGGTCTGATGAAGCGCCGGGCACGCGCGTCGCTCCTTGCGTGTTCCGCATAGTGGGCAGGACATCTCGTCAGTTTCGCATTATAATTCCTTCGAAATCCTCCAAATCTCCAGGAATAGCCTTGCATGGCGGAAGCGCTTCTTCGAAACGAGTCGCCCGCAGAGTACTTCAAGGAGCTTGTCGAAACGGCGATGGAGCGTCAGCGCCTCGCCGTGCGCGACCTTACGTCGTTCTACCTGGTCAACCTCCTCACGGGCTTTGTCCACTTCGATCGATCCGCGACGCCGAGCGACGAGCCGCTGGGCATCCGCCTGGCGCGCGCGCTGCAGACGGGCGGCAGCCGTCAGCGCGACGGTCTCCGCGAAGTTGGCGATCTGTCCCTCTTCATCTCGGGCTTCTTCGCCGACAGCCTGAATCGCAGTCTTGTCGATGTCGACTACTACATCCAGCTTGGAGAATGCGCGTATGGATCGCTGGCGAGACGCGGTGACCTCGCGTTGGGGGACGTGTTCGACGAGCTGGCAGGAAAGTTCGCCGCCTGCGTCGACGTCCTGAGCGAGGTCAGCGAACGGAGTGGCCTCACGTCGAATCGCGACGTCTTACGGCTGTACGAAAAATGGCGGCGAACCCGAAGCCGGCGCAGCGGCGATTTGCTCGTGGAGCGTGGAATCGTTCCAAATTCCTCTGCCGGCAGTCGATTCATTCAGTAGCGTTCACAAGTCGACTCGGCGGCCGCACAAACGTCGACACATTGTCGATATCTCGACAACTCGCTCTGTCCGGCCCGGCAGGCCCGATACAGGCGAAGAACCCGTTGCCAGTCGACGTTTACGCCCCGCACCGCTCAGGCTGTGCTGCATTTTCGCAACATCCACGTGCTTTTCCGCCGTCCTTGTCCGGAGGCACAACCTCCGGCCCCTGACCGGCGTCTAAAGCCGTGACCGCTGGAAAGGCGGTTGGGCGAACCCTGGTTCGTTGGGTTAAATTGTTGATTCTTTTGCTTTTGGCCGTTGTTTGACGAAATAGACGCCCCCGGAACGCTCGGGTTCAAGGCACTGGAACCAATCACTCGAGCCAGACGTCTAACAAGGGCATCGGAATTGCACATGCGGGCGCATCAGTTGGTCACCCAGATTTGGGTGATTCGGAAGGAGCGGCAGGAATAATGGCGACGACGAAGAGCACAAAGGTGGCGGCCAAGACGAGCCGCTATAACGAACTGAAGAAGATGCTCGAGGAACGCCGCCGCGAGTTGTTAAGCGCAGTCCAGGGCAAAATTCGCGACGTGCGGGCCGAAGGCGGCAACGACCGGGATGTACTCGACCAGGGCGAGAGCTCCGAGGTGGACATCCAGGAAGACATTGAGTTCGCGCTCATCCAGATGAAGTCTGAGACGCTGAACAAGATCAACGAGGCGCTCCATCGTCTTGACGATGGGACTTACGGCAATTGCTTCGAGTGCGGTGAGGAAATCGCCCATCCGCGGCTCCGGGCTCTTCCGTTCGCGGTCCGCTGCAAGGATTGCGAGGAAACTCGGGAGAATACCGAGCAGCGCGAGCGTGCACTTGCCCGCAAGAGCGGCTCGTCGGGCCTTTTCTTCGACATGTCGAGCTAACCGGGTCTCGACCGGATTCGTGCCGCGTCAGCGGCGCGAATCCGGGCGATCCGGCCCTCCCAGCTCCGTTCGCGCCACCTCCCGGCGCCGCTCGTCCACGATGGGGGCTGTATCATCCACCGTGAGTTGTATCCATGAGTGAGCGTGACGAGCCCCTCGAGGTAGAAGAACTCTCGACCGGTGACCGTCCGTTGAACCTTCCGGACGAGCTCCCGATCCTTCCTCTTCGCGACACCGTCCTCTTTCCAAACTCGTTCATGCCGCTTGCGGTTGCGCGCGAAAGCTCCGTGCGGCTGATCGACGAAGCCATCTCGGGCGGCAAGCTGATTGGCGTCTTCACGCAGCGTGACGCCACCGTCGAGGAGCCACAGCAGGGGGATCTGTACTCGATCGGCACGGCGAGCCACATCCACAAGATGTTCAAGCTGCCGGATGGAAGCCTCAGGCTGATCGTCCAGGGACTCGCGCGCCTGCACCTCGACGAGGTCTCCGCGGTGAAGCCCTATCTCCGGGCGCACGTGAGCCTCGCGCCGGAAACTGGTGCGGATGCCGAGCATCTCGAGATCGATGCGATGCTCCGCAACATCAGGACGAATTTCCAGCAGGTGGTTTCGCTGTCGCCGCTGCTGTCCGACGATCTCCAGACGCTCTCGACGAACATCACCGACCCGGGACGCCTGGCCGACTTCATCGCGTCGAGCCTGACGACGATCAACACGGCAGTGAAGCAGGAGGTGCTGGAGACGCGCGATGTGCGCATGCGGCTCGACGCGCTCAACCGGATCCTGATCAAGGAGCTCGAGGTCCTCGAACTCGGATCCAAGATCCAGTCGCAGGTGCAATCCGAGGTCGGCAAGAACCAGCGCGAGTATTTCCTTCGCGAACAGCTCAAGGCGATTCAAAAAGAGCTCGGCGAGGGCGACGATCAGACGCGCGAGGTCGAAGAGCTTCGCGACAAGATCGAGGCGGCAGGGATGCCTGAGTCGGTGAAGAAGGAGGCGCTGCGCGAGCTCGATCGTCTCTCGAAGATGCCCGTTGCGGCCGCTGAATTCACCGTGTCGCGTACCTATCTCGATTGGCTCGTCGCGCTCCCATGGCAGAAGCGCACCGATGAGGTGATCGACCTGCCGAAAACGAAGCAGACGCTCGACGCCGATCATTCCGGTCTCGAGAAGGCGAAGGATCGCATTCTCGAATACCTCGCGGTGAGAAAGCTCAATCCGCAGGTCAAGGGCCCCATCCTCTGCTTTGCGGGACCGCCGGGCGTCGGCAAGACCTCGTTGGCACGGTCGATCGCGCGATCGCTGGAACGCAAGTTCGTCAGGGTGTCGCTTGGCGGCATGCGCGACGAGGCAGAAATTCGCGGGCATCGCCGCACCTACATCGGCGCGCTGCCGGGCCAGATCATCCAGGGGCTTCGTCGCGCCGAATCGAAAAATCCGGTCTTCATCCTCGATGAGATCGACAAGCTGGGGAACGATTTTCGCGGCGACCCGGCATCGGCGCTGCTCGAAGTGCTCGACCCCGAGCAGAACGTGAGCTTCCGCGATCACTATCTCGATGTGCCGTTCGATCTCTCCGAGGTGCTCTTCATCACGACGGCCAACGTGCTCGATCCGGTTCCGCCGGCGCTGCGCGACCGCATGGAGGTCCTCGAGATTCCCGGATATACCGAGGAAGAGAAGCTCGCGATTGCGTGCGAGCACCTCGTTCAGAAGCAGATCGGCAACCACGGGCTCACGCCGGATCAGCTGACGATTGGTGACGATGCGCTGCGGCTGGTCATTCGCGGATATACACGCGAGGCGGGTGTCCGGAATCTCGAACGTGAGATTGGGGCGCTCTGCCGCAAGGCCGCGCGCCGTCGGGCCGAAGGCGACGAGCGTCCCCTGGCGATCACACCGGAAGTCGTCGTGGCGCTGCTCGGTGCGCCGCTATTTCTCGACGAGGAGATGGAGGAGCGCACCAAGGAACCTGGCGTGGCGATCGGTCTCGCCTGGACGCCTGCCGGAGGCGACGTCCTGTTCATCGAGGCGTCTCGGATGACCGGCCCCGGAGTTCTGACGCTTACCGGCCAGCTGGGCGATGTCATGAAAGAGTCTGCGCGTGCCGCGCTGTCCTGGTTCCGCGCGCATGCCGCCACGTATGGCGCCGATCCCGATTTCTTCAAGACGTCGGAAATCCATCTGCACGTGCCCGCTGGCGCCATCCCGAAGGATGGGCCCTCAGCGGGTGTCACGATGGTGACCGCACTCGCCTCGGAGCTGACGCGACGTCCCGTGCGCGGCGACATCGCGATGACCGGTGAGATCACGCTGTCGGGACGCGTGCTGCCAGTCGGCGGGATCAAGGAAAAAGTCCTTGCCGCCAGGCGCGTCGGCATCCGCGAAGTGATCCTTCCGCGCCAGAATGAAAAGAACATCAACGAGGATCTCACCGAGGAGCTGCGGCGTGAGCTGACCGTGCATTACGTCCAGAGCGTTGACGAAGTCCTGCTCCTGGCGCTCCTGCCGGCGGTCGCCGCCGGCGATCAGAAAACCGAGCGCCGCCTCCAGCCGCCGATGCAATAGCGGACGTGCGGATTGTCTATTCGCCGCGCTATGGCATCGACATCGGTCCCCACGTTTTTCCAACCGCAAAATACGAAGCCATCCATCGCGAGCTGAGCGCCGCTGGTGGATGGACGTGGGTCGAGCCCGAGACCGCGTCGTGGGAGGATCTCGCGCTGGTCCACACCGCGGAGTACCTCCACAAGGCGCGCACCGGCACATTTACTGCCGAAGAAATCGCGGAAATCGAGCTGCCCTGGTCGCCGGCCATCGTGGACGGCTTCCGGTTGATGACCGGAGGCACCATTGTGGCCGCACGGCTTGCGCTGGAGACCGGCGTGGGCATCCATGTCGGTGGCGGTTTTCATCATGCGTTCGCCAATCATGGCGAGGGTTTCTGCATCTTCAACGACGTCGCCCTCGCGATTCGCGTGGTCCAGCGCGAATGTCACGGCCGGACTCCGAGCGCCGCGATCGTCGATCTCGACGTCCACCACGGCAACGGCACGTCGATGATTTTCGCCGGCGATCCATCGGTCTTCACCTTCTCGATGCATCAGCAGCACAACTACCCGATGTTCAAGCCCCGCAGCGCGCTCGACATCGGGTTGCCGGACCGAGTGACCGATGACGAATACCATGCGAAGCTGAGCGCCGCATTGCCGACGGTGTTCGCGTCGAAGCCTGACGTCGTGTTTTACCTTGCGGGCGCGGATCCGTTCGAGGGCGATCAGCTCGGCGGGCTGGCGCTGACGCGGGCGGGCCTTCTCGAACGGGATCGCCTTGTCTTCGACGCCTGCGCGGCCGCCAACCGTCCCGTCGTCGTCACCTTGGCCGGCGGATATGCTCGCCGGCTCGAAGACACGGTCGCCATCCACCGCGCCACCATCGAACTGGCGGCGCGGACCTTCTTCTAGGCGGCGCGGACCTTCTATGTCCGCGTGAGTACCCAAGACAGCGCAGGAGCGGGTCTTCAGACCCGCCCGAGCAGTGTCAATCCCGCAACCGTCTTGAGATCGATGATTTCACCGGATCGGATCATCGTGCGCAGCTGCTCGACACCAAACGTGCGCTTCTCGATGTCCTCATCTTCGTCCTGCTCCGCCTTCTCGTCGGCCGGGCCCGGCACTCGCAGCCCGCTGGCCTTGTAGAAGTTCATTTCTTCGTCGCAGTAGCCGGGTGTCGGACAGAACGCGCCGAGCCGATCGAGCTGCTCCGGAATCAGTCCGATTTCCTCCTGGCATTCGCGGGCCGCGGCTTTCTTCGGATCCTCATTGGGCTTGAGCGAACCGGCCGGGAGCTCCCACGCCCGTCGTCCGATCGCGTGGCGGTACTGCTTGACGAGGATGATGTCGCCTTCCTTCGTCATCGGGAGAAGGACCACCGATCCCGGGTGCCGGACGATTTCCGCATCGAGCTCGCCGCCTTTCGGGGTCGTGATCGACTCGACGGTGACGGTGAAGATCCGCCCTACGAACACTTTTCGAATCGAGCGGGGAACGACAGGCTTCTCCATTTCATTCCTCTTCGCGGTCGCCCCACCCCGGGAGCGATTCCAGTACGTCCAGCAGGTCAGGCGGCAGATTGGCGCTGAATTCCATGTGGCGCCCGTCGCGCGGGTGAGCGAATGCCAGGCGCGTCGAGTGCAGGAACGGCCGCTGAAGCCGCTGGACCGCGCGGATGTCGCCTGGAACGCGCCGATGCACGCCGCCATAGAGCGCATCGCCGACAATCGGATGTCCGATGGCGCTGAGATGGACCCGAATCTGATGCGTGCGTCCCGTGTGGATGGCAACCTGGCACAGCGTGAGTCCAGGCAGGTGAAAGGCCCTCGTGATCCGTGTAACCGCCTCGCGCGCGTGTCTCGACCGCGATGACATCTTCTGACGATGGACCGGGTCGCGCCCGATCGCGGCATCGATGCGGCGTCCCGCCTGCACGACGCCCCAGACGAGCGCGATGTACTCCTTCTCGACCTCGCGATCGTGAAACTGGCGAGACAGTTCCTGAAGCGCTGCGTCGTTTTTCGCGACCACCATCACGCCAGAAGTCCCGCGATCCAGTCGATGCACGATGCCAGGACGGAGCTCGCCGCCGACTCCGCCCAAGTCCGTGATGTGATGGAGCAATGCGTTCACGAGGGTCCCCGAAGCGTGGCCCGCTCCGGGGTGCACGACCATACCTGGCGGCTTGTTGATCACCACGAGATCGGCGTCCTGGTACAGGATTTCCAGCGAGACGGCTTCCGCCTCGATGGACGAGGGAGCCGCATCGGGGAGACTGACGACCACGCGATCGCCGGCCCGAACGGCGAGATTCGGGCGCGCATCGCGCGCGGAAACATGCACGTGGCCGTCGGTGATCAGCTTCTGGATCTGCGACCGTGAATGATCCCCGAGGACCGTGACCAGGAAGCGGTCGAGCCGCTGCCCCTCCGATTCAGGCGTGACGGAGAATTCGAGCGGCTCCACAGTTTTCAACCACCAAGGATACGAAAAACACGACTTACGCCGCGGCCCGGCGCCGTCGCGTCGCGCGCTGCGGGGCCTCGGGCGTCGTACGCCGCAACCAGATCAACATCGCGATGGCGAGTGGCGCCAGCAGCAGTGAGATGAACTGCGATGTGGACACGCCGAACACGCTGCCACGCGGATCGTTGCGGAAGATCTCGATGATGAAGCGTGAGATCGCATAGAGGATCATGTAGAGCCAGAACGTGCGTCCGGGGAAGCGGCGTCCGTGACGCTCGGTGGTGAGTAAAACGATCAGAATGAGCAGCTCCGCGCCAGCCTCGTAGAGTTGCGTAGGATGCAGCGGAATGCCCAGGGGGGTTCCGGAATTGGCCTGGGCCAGCGGATTGGTGAAGATAACCGCCCATGGGAGGCTCGTCGGTTTCCCATAACAGCAGCCGGCCGCAAAACATCCGAGCCGCCCGGTCACGTGACCCAGGGCGATGCCGGGCGCAAACGCATCGCATGTCGTCCAGAACGGCATCCCGTGGCGATGGATGTACCAGAAGGCCACGCCGACCGCGCCGATCAGCCCGCCATAGAAGACGCCGCCGGAGCGGGCGAGAGACAACAGGTCGGCTGGCGACTGGCGGAACTGCGCGAAATCGGTCACGAGCAGCAGCAGCTTCGCGCCGACGAGCGCGGCGATGATGATGTAGATTCCAAGGTCCAGGACACGGTCCGCGTTGAGCTTCCACTTGCGCGCCCGCGTGATCGCGAGTCGAAGGCCAACGAGGTACGACACCGCCAGCAGCACGCCGTAGGTATAGACCGTCACCGGCCCCAGGCTAAACAGCTCTGGATACATGTCGGGTCCCCACCCCCAGCAGATCGAGAATCATCAGCGCAACACCGACTGTGATCGCCGAGTCAGCCACGTTGAACGCCCAGAAATGCCAGCCTGACCAGTACACGTCGACGAAGTCGACCACGTACCCCCACGAAATGCGGTCGATCAGATTGCCCGCCGCTCCGCCAAGGATGAGTGCCAGCCCCGTGCGCGCCAGCCACTGCTCGTACGGCAGCGACGCGGCATAGACCGCGAGGCCACCCAGGGCCGCCAGCGCCACGCACGCAAGCACCGCTGTCTTGAATGGGAAGTCGGTGCCATTCATGAACCCGAACGCTGTGCCGCTGTTATGCACGCGGGTGAGATCGAAAAATCCGGGGATGACCGTCACGCTTTCGTTGAGCGCCATGTGCTGTCGGACCAGCGCTTTCACGCCCTGATCGAGTACGACGATGAACAGGGCAATCCAGAGCTCGCGCTGCCTCGTGGGAACAGCCACCACCTAGGAGTTCACCGGCTCGGCCAGCGCATCCACGCAGCGATCGCAGATGCCCGACCAGTCGGGCTCGGTTCTCACCGACGGGACGAAGCGCCAGCATCGTCCGCACTTGACGCCGTGCGCCTTGTCGACATCGACGCGGATGTCGTCGGGGCCGTCGCTGGAACCAATATTCAGCGTCAGATCCGAGACGATGAAGAGCATCGGGAGGTCGTCGCGGTTCTGTTCCAGCAGTGCGGCAATCGGCCCTGACGCGCTCAACGTGACGCTCGCGCTGAGCGAGTTGCCGATCACCTTGTCCTTTCGCTTCTGCTCGAGCGCGGCGTTCACCTGATCGCGCACCTGCATCAAGCGGTCCCATGCCGTCACTACGTCGGGCGCCAGGAGCCGTTCAACTTGTGGGAACTCTTCAAGGTGAATTGATGTGGATTGCTGTCCCGGCATGTTCCGCCAGAGATCGTCGGCGGTCACCGGCAATATCGGCGCGAGCAGCCGCGCCAGGCCGTCACACATCAGAAACATCGCCGTCTGGGTCGACCGGCGTTCGGGCGAGCGGGGCGCGAACGTATACATCCGATCCTTCGTCACGTCGACGTAGAAGGCGCTCAGATCGACCGTCGCCAGCGTGTTCAGCGTCTGGAACACGGTCGGGAAGTCGTATGCCTCGTAGGCACGGAGCATTCGATGTGCGGCATCCCCGAACTTCGCCAGCGCGTAGCGATCGACCGGATCGAGGCGCTCGATCGGGACCTGATCGGCTGCTGGGTCGAAGTCGTAGAGATTCGCCACCAGGATCCGGCAGGTATTCCGCAACTTGCGGTATGCCTCGATGACGCGGGTGAGGATCTCTTTGCCGACGCGGAGCTCCTCGCTGTAGTCGCTCATCGCGACCCACAGGCGCAGGATCTCGGCGCCACTTTCCTTGATGACTTCCTGCGGCGTGACGGTGTTCCCGAGCGACTTCGACATCTTTCGCCCGTCGACGTCGATAAGGAATCCATGGGTCAGTACTTCCCGGTACGGCGGCCGTCCCCGCGTGGCGAGCGCCACGAGCAGCGAGCTCTGGAACCACCCGCGATGCTGATCGCTTCCTTCGAGGTACATGTCCGACGGCCAGGTCAGGTCCGGATACCTGGGCAGCACCGCCTCGTGGCTCGACCCCGAGTCGAACCAGACGTCCAGAATGTCGCCCTCGCGCTCGAACGACGTGCCGCCGCATGAGGGACACGTGAGCCCAGCCGGCACGAACTCCTCGAGCGGCCGCTCGTACCACGCATCAGCGCCGTACTTGTCAAAAACGGACGCCGCCTGGTTGACAAGGGCCGACGTGAGGATGGCCTCGCCGCATTTCGTGCAGTCGAGCGCAGGGATCGGCACACCCCATGCGCGCTGGCGCGAGATGCACCAGTCCGGCCTGTTCGCGACCATGTTGAAGATACGATCGCGGCCCCACGCGGGGATCCAAGTCACCTGGTGATCGATCGCATGGCTCGCCGCGTCCCGCAGCGTCCGCGTCGTCCCGTCCTCGCACGGGATTATCGGGTCACCGTCCATCCTGACGAACCACTGCGAGGTCGCGAGAAAGATCACCGGGTTGTGGCAGCGCCAGCAGTGCGGGTACTGGTGCGAAAACACCTCGCGGTGCCACAGGCGTCCGCGTTCCTTGAGCGCCAGCTCGATGTTCGGATTGGCGTCGAAGACGCGCTGGCCCCCGAACAGCTCTACCGTGTCGAGGAAGTGTCCCCCAGGGCCGACGGGTGCATAGATCTCGAGGCCGTACTTCACGCCCGTCAGGAAGTCATCGGCGCCGTGGCCCGGCGCGGTGTGCACGGCGCCCGTGCCCTGCTCGAGCGTGACGTAGTCGCCAAGGACAGCAATCGAGTCGCGTTCGTAGAGCGGATGGCGGAATCGGAGCCCTTCGAGCTCCTCGCCCTTCACGCGAGCGACCGGCGGTCCGAACGGCCGTTCCACCGTCTTGCTGACGGTCTCCGCAAGCTTCTCGGCGACGATCACCGCGCGGCCGTCCACGTCGTATGCCGCGTAGTCGAATTCCGGATGAAACGCGATCGCCAGGTTCGACGGGATCGTCCAGGGCGTCGTCGTCCAGATCAGGACCGACACCTTCCTGTCTTTGAGCGCCGGCACCCGCGCCGCAAGATCCGTCGCGCTCGAATCTGCGAGCGGGAACTCGACGTAGATCGACGGCGAGGAATGATCCTCGTACTCGACCTCCGCCTCGGCGAGCGCCGTGCGGCAGTGAATGCACCAGTGCACCGGCTTCTTGCCCTTGTACACGAGCGACCGCTCGACGAAGCGGCCCAGCGCACGGACGATGTCCGCCTGGTACCTGAAATTCATCGTGACATACGGGTGCGCCCAGTCGCCGAAGATGGCGAGGCGACGGAACTCGTCGGTCATGATGTCGACGTAGCCCTGGGCATATGCCGCGCACGCACGGCGGATGTCGGCACGTGACATCTCGCGTTTCTTCGGTCCCAGCTCGCGATCGACTTTGAGCTCGATCGGCAATCCATGACAGTCGTAGCCGGGCACGTATGGCGCGTCAAAACCGGCCATCGTCTTTGACTTCACGACGATGTCTTTCAGGATCTTGTTGAGCGCATGGCCGAGATGGATATGGCCGTTGGCGTACGGAGGACCGTCGTGGAGGACGAACTTCGATGCGCCGCGCCGTTTCTCGCGGATCTGCCCGTAGAGGTTCGTCGCCTCCCATCGCGCGATCGCTTCCGGCTCTGCGGTCTGCAGGTTCGCCTTCATTGGAAAACCTGTGCGCGGCAGGTTGACCGTCTCCTTCCACTCGGGCATGCCGTCAAATTGTACCCCGAGGCGGCGACCTATAATGCGGCATGGACGCGCGCGACGAGGGATCCATCACGGCATCGTCGGTGATGCAACCCGCTGATGGCATGAACGGCACCGTGCATGAAGAGGTGCTCGACAACGGACTGCGCGTGTTGATCCAGGAGGTCCGTACCGCGCCGCTTGCGAGCGTGTGGTGCTGGTATCGCGTCGGCTCGAAGAACGAGGTGCCCGGCCTGACTGGCGTATCCCACTGGGTCGAGCACATGAACTTCAAGGGCACGACCAACATTCCGCGCGACAAGGTGAAAGGGATCATCGAGCAGTACGGCGGGTACTGGAACGGCTACACGTGGATCGACCAGACCACCTACACGGAGACCGCCACCCGCGACGTGCTCGACCGGATGCTGTTCATCGAGTCCGAGCGGATGGCGAACTGCCTGTACGATCCCGCCGATTGTGAATCCGAGCGGACCGTCATCATCTCGGAGCTGCAGGGCGGTGAGAACGACCCCGACCAGCTGCTCGATCAGGAGCTGACCGCGACCGCGTTCCGCGCGCACCCGTACCGACATCCGACCATCGGCTGGCTCGGCGATCTGCAAACGATGACGCGAGAGGATCTCTACAGCTACTACCGTCGTCACTACGTGCCCAACAACGCGACGCTTGTCATCGTCGGCGACGTCAACACGAAGGATGCGCTGCGGCAGGCCGTCCAGTATTTCGGTTCGATCAAGCCGGGCGACGTCGTGAACCGTCCCTTGACACGCGAGCCGGAGCAGCTAGGCGAGCGCCGGGTGACCGTGTCGCGTGAAGGCACGACGGCGTACCTGAAACTCGGGTTCCACGCGCCGTCGGTCCACGACACGGATTTTTTTCCAATGCTGGTGCTGGATGCGGTGCTGACGGGTGCGAAGGGCGTCAACCTGTGGGCGAGCTTCCGCACGCCGCCGCCCCAGCGAAGCGCACGGCTCTATCGGGCCCTTGTCGACGGCGGTTTTGCATCGGCCGTGAACGGTGGTCTGGTGCCGACGCAGGAGCCGTTCCTGTACACCATCTCGGTAACGGCGACGGAAGGCACGCCGCTTGCGGCGGTCGAAGAGGCGGCGCTCGCGCAGATCGATGCGGCGCGGCGACACGGGATTACCGCGCAGGAGCTGCAGAAGGCGAAGAATCAGCTGCGGGCCCGGTCGGTCTTCGAGGGGGACAGCATCTCCAACATTGCGCACCAGCTCGGGTACTTCGAAACGGTCGCGAGCTGGCGCGTCGTGCCGTCGATCGGCCGGCACATAGATTTGGTGACGTTGGACGCGGTCGGGGAAGCCGCGGCCAGATGGCTCCGTCCGACGAACCGCACCATCGGATGGTTCGATCCGCAGGCCGCCGGCAATGCCGACAGCGCGCCGATTGGCGACCCTTCGATCCTTCGACAGGCTCAGGATCGTCCCGAGGAGAGTCAAGGGACGACACGCTCAGGGTCGTCCCGACCAGAGTCGAAGGACGAAGGGGCCGGCGTCGGACCCGCTTCCTCGCGATGACGACACTCGAGCAGCGAGGCCTCGCGCCCGTGCGATCACGGCTGGACAACGGCGCCGTGGTGATCGCGAAATACTCCGGCGCGACGCCCGCCGTCACCGTGCACGCGTCGTTTGAGGCAGGCACGATCTTCGATCCGGCCTCCGAGCACGGCGTCTCACACTTCGTCTCGCGAACCATCGATCGCGGAACAGCTGCGCACACCGCTGACGAGATCGCGGAGTGCTTCGACAGTCGCGGCGTGTCGCTGGCGATCACGGTCAACCGTCACGTCCTGTCGCTGGTCTGCACGTGCCTGGTCGAGGATCTCGACACGACCCTTGCGACGCTGGCCGATCTCGTGATGGAGCCCGCGTTCCCGGACGCAGAAGTCGAGACGCGCCGCGGCGAAATCATCACGATGATTCGCCAGGACGAAGACAGTCCCGCCACCATGGCGAATGAAGGCCTGCTTGCCCTGCTGTATGGCGACACACATCCGTACGGGCGACGCCCTCGCGGCAGCGTCGAGAGCGTGGAGCGCATCGGGCGCCCGTCGCTGCACGCGCTTCATGCCGCGAGGTTCAGGCCGGGCGCCCTCTCACTCGTGATGGTCGGCGACGTCGACGCCGCACGTGCCATCGAGTCGGCACACCGCGTGTTTGCGCCCTGGCGCACAGGACCGGCCGCGGATCTCGTTCTGCCGCCGCCACCGCCGGCAAACGCGCGCCGCGTCCGCGTGATCCCGATGATGAACAAGGCGCAGGCCGATCTCGCCTGTGGATTCACGACGATCGTCCGGTCGGATCCATCGTTCAACGCGTACTGGCTGATGAACAACATCCTCGGCGAGTACTCGATCGGCGGACGTCTTGGTGAGAGCATCCGCGAGAAGCAGGGGATGGCGTATTACGCGTTCAGCGCGCTCGACGCCAACGTGATTCCAGGACCGCTGGTGATTCGGGCAGGCGTCAGTCCGTCCAATGTCGATCGCGCGCTTGCGTCGATCGACGAAGAACTCCTCCGGATGGCGGCTGAGGGGCCGACCGATCAGGAAATCACCGAGTCTCGACAGTTTCTGATTGGCTCGATGCCGCGCCGGATCGAGACAAACGCCGGCATCGCAAGCTTCCTGCAGATGGTGGAGTTCTTCGATCTGGGGATGGACTACGACATCCGGGTGCCGGAGCTGCTGCGTACGGTCACCCGCGAGGACATCCACGCCGCCGCACGCGCGGTGCTGGATCCCGCCAAATTGTCGATCGTCATTGCTGGACCGTATCTCGGGGCTGCATAGGCGGGTCTAAAGACCCGCCTCTACGTCTCCAAATCGAACCACGAAGATCCGACGTGCACGAAGCAATTCATTTCTTCGTGACCTTTCGTTCAGCCTGGTGGCCAGTTCAGCGTCCGCCCTGCAAGGAGATGCAGGTGGATGTGGAAAACCGACTGGCCAGCCTCGCGATTGCAATTGAACACGGTACGGTAGCCCCGCTCGGAGTACCCGTGCTGTTTCGCCAGCGCCGCGGCCGCGCGGAACATGGATCCCACGAGCCCATCGTTCTCCGCCCTCAGGTCGTTGATCGTGGCGATGTGCTGCCGCGGAATGATCAGCACGTGGAGCGGTGCCTGCGGGTTGATGTCCTTGATCGCGACCAGATCGTTGTCCTCATGGACGACAGCGCCCTTGATGTCGCCGGCGATGATTCGACAGAAAAGACACTCGCTCATGTCACGAATATAACTCCCAACCTCCAACTCCCAATTCCCAAGGCGAATCCAATGCATCTTGGGAGTTGGGCGTTGGGCATTGGGAACTGATCATTGGGAGTTCGTCGTCTTGTGAATGACGACTGTTCGAGCGATCCCTTGAAGATCGTCGCGGATGCGATCGAGCCGCAACGCCGGCCGCCCGTCGACGAGCCGCCGCACGTCGTCCTCCTGTCCGTACCCGAACTCCATCACGAACCATCCGCCGGGTTTCAGCTTCTGCACGGCGGCATCGAGGACGCCGCTCACGTCGCGCAGCCCGTCAGGACCTCCGAATAGGGCGACATCGGGCTCGTGCCGTACGTCGCGCGCCAATGCCCGCCTGTCGCCATCTTTCACGTAGGGCGGGTTGGCCACGATCAAGTCAAAGGGTCCATCGACGCCATCGAGGTATGACGTTTCGACAAAGGTGACGCGATCATCGACAGCCAGGCGCCGTGCGTTCTCGCGCGCGATGTCGAGGGCGTCACCCGACAGATCGGTGGCGACGACGGTCGAGGCGGATAGCTCGCTCGCAAGCGTCACCGCCAGGATTCCGCTACCGGTGCCGATGTCCGCGATCCGCGGCACCCGCGTGTCACGCATCAGCGGAATGCTTTCTTCCACGATGAACTCGGTTTCAGGACGCGGCACCAGGACCGCGGGAGTCACGAGGAACTCGCGTCCCCAGAATTCGCGGCCCTTGAGGATGTAGGCAGTGGGCTCGCGCCGCTCTCGGCGCGCGATCCATTCGGAAAACAGCGGTTCGAGCGCGGCGGGGCTGGTGTCGCGCTGGTTGGCGAGTAGCGTCGCCCTGTCCCATCCGAGAATTGCGCGCGCATACACGTCAACGTCGACCGCCGCATCGGCCGGCGACACGCCAGCCTCGATGAGGCGAGCTCGCCCTTGCGCCAGTTTTTCGAAAAGCATGTCGGGGTCTGACCCCATTTACACCGCGGTAGCTTCCTTGAGCTTTTCGGCGTTGTAGAAGGTCGTGAGCTGATCGATCAGCTCGCCGGGGTCGCCTTCGAGGACGTCGTGCAGACGATGCGTCGTGAAGTTGATGCGATGGTCGGTGATGCGGCTCTGCGGAAAGTTATAGGTGCGGACCTTTTCCGATCGTTCACCCGTGCCCACCTGGCCACGCCGCTCCTTCGCCGTCGCCTCCTGTTGCTTTCGCATCTCCATCTCGTAGAGGCGCGCGCGCAGCACTTTCATCGCCTTCGCGCGGTTCTTGATCTGCGACTTCTCGTCCTGCTGCGAGACAACGAGACCGCTGGGAATGTGGGTCAGCCGCACGGCCGAGTACGTCGTGTTCACGCTCTGGCCGCCAGGGCCGCTCGAGCAGAAGGTATCGATGCGCAGATCCTTCTCGTTGATTTGAATATCCACTTCCTCGGCTTCCGGCAACACGGCAACGGTGGCCGTGGACGTGTGGATGCGGCCGCTCGCTTCCGTCGCCGGAACGCGCTGCACCCGGTGCACGCCGCTTTCGTACTTCAGGCGGCTGTACACGCCGCGCCCTTCAATGGAGGCGATGACTTCCTTGAGCCCGCCCGTCCCGCTCTCGCTCGTCGACATCACGTCGATCTTCCACCCCTGTCGCTCCGCGTAACGGTTGTACATCCGGAAGAGGTCCGCCGCGAACAGCGCCGCTTCATCGCCGCCCGTGCCTGCGCGGATTTCGAGGATGACGTTCTTCTCGTCATTCGGATCCTTGGGTATGAGCAGGACTTTCAGTTCCTGAAGGAGTGCATCGTGCTTGACCTGGAGCGCCTTCAGCTCCTCGCGCGCCAGATCGCGCATTTCCGCATCGTTTCCGTTGACCAGCTCCTCCGCGCCGGTCATCCCCTGGCGCACGCTCTTGTACTCGCGGAACTTCTGCACGAGCGGCTCGAGTTCCGACAGCGCTTTCGCGGACCTCCGGTACTCCGACGGATCAGATTGGATCTCGGCCGAGCCGAGCCGTGTCATCAGCTCGTCATACCGGTTCTCGACGTTGAGTAGCTTGTCGAACATGTTTTTATCGGGCCGCCTGAAGACGGCCTCTACGCACGGCGCGGACCCTGTCAGGTCCGCGATGGTGAGCCTTGAAGGCTCGCCCCGCATTGTCCATTAACCTCCCGACACGGGAGGCAGAAACGCTATCTCGTCTCCATCCTTGACGGTCGCCATCATCCGCGAGTACTCGGCATTCACCGCGACCGACATCGTCTTCTCGTACTCGCGCAACGCGGGCCACTCGGCAACCAGCGCATCCCAGACCGCGTGAGCGGTGGCTGGTTCCGGAATCTCTCGAATCAGCTCGCCCGCACCGGTGAGATCTCGCAGCCTCGCAAACAGCCGGACGGTCACGCGCATGCGGTGCGGTACGCCTTCACCCGCGCTGCCTCATCGTCGGGATCCGCCGTCGCGCCTTCGAGCCAGACGTCGCCGCCATCGAAGTGCTCGCGCTTCCAGATCGGCACGATCTGTTTCACCCGCTCGATCATGTACCGGCATGCCGCGAACGCATCAGCTCGATGCGGTGATGCCGCGGCAATGACGATGCTGGCTTCGCCGATCTCGAGACGGCCAATCCGGTGACGCGCCGCCAGACGAGCGTCGGGCCAGAGCCCTTTCGCTTCATCGACGATTCGCTGGAGCGCGCGAACGGCCAGCGGCTCGTACGCTTCGTATTCGAGGAAGCGTACCCGCCGTCCCTGGTTGTGATCGCGAACCAGGCCCGCAAACGTCACGACGGCACCGTCGCCAGCCGCGCCAACCAGCGCGATCAACGGCTCGATATCGAGCGGATCGGCGGTCACCGCCACCGCAGGCACGCCCATGCACTCAGTATAGCGGGCAGGACGACGAGCCACTCCGTCAACGCCCAACGCCCAATTCCCAACTCCCAAGACGCGCTTCGGGGAGCATTCTCCTTGGTAGTTGGGAGTTGGAGATTGGGATTTAGAGTCGCCCTCCCTTATCAAGATCTAGACGCCAGAAATGGTTCAGGGGTCCCGCACCTCGGCCAAGACCTGGTGCGTGGCGAATAGCGCCGGCCACGAAATGCTGTGCCAGTGGAATCGCCTCGTGCAGCGATCGGCCGAGCGCCAGGTGCGACGTCAGCGCCGCGGAAAAGGTGCATCCGGTTCCGTGTGTGTGACGTCCGGCGACCCGCGCCGCTGCGTAGTCTGTGAAGACCTCTCCGTCGTACACAAGGTCGACAATCTGCTCGGAATCAATGTGACCCCCCGTGATGACGACGTAGACCGGGCCGAGCGCCCAGATTCGGCGCGCCGCTTCGCGTCGATCCTGTTCGGTTCTGATCGTGACGCCGGACAGCAATTGCGCCTCCGGAACGTTCGGGGTCACGACGTGCGCGCGGCGGACCAGTTCACCCTTCATCGCCACGAATCCGTCGTCATCGAGCAACGGTTCGCCGCTGGTCGCCACGATCACGGGATCGACGACGAGGAACGGAATCTCCAGATCGTCAACGGCGGCAGCAACCGCCTCGACGATCGCCGCATTGGCGAGCATGCCGGTCTTGGCGGCGTGAACGCCAACGTCCGACACGACGGCTTCGATTTGCGCGGTGACGAGGTCGGCGGCCAGCGCCGCCGCCGCCGTGACGCCCAGCGTGTTCTGAGCGGTGATGGCGGTCACGGCGGTCGTACCGAATATGCCGTGCGCGGCAAATGTCTTGAGGTCCGCCTGGATCCCTGCGCCGGCGCTCGAATCGCTCCCGGCGATGGTGAGCGCCGTCCTCAACGCCTACCTGCCAAGGACGAGCAAGTACTGAAACGGAAGGTTCTCGCGTGAGAGGACGCGAAGCCCCGCCGCCTGCGCATCGGCTTCCACCGCGGCGCTTTCCACGCGCACCCCTTCAGTCGGCGAGGGTCCCGGCCCGCCCTGGCCTGGCTTGTAGTTGACGATGCCGATGCGCCCGTTTGCCTTGAGCGCGCGGGCGAGGTTCCGAAGAAAAGTGACACGGTCGTCGACGTCGACTTCCGAGTACATGTCGACGACGAGGATCGCGTCGATCGCGCGTTCCGGCAGGCGTGGATCGGTGCTGGTGCCGAGGAGTCCCTGGACGTTCAACAGTCCTTCCCGGCTGACGCGCCTGCGAATCGCTTCGAGCATCTGTCGCTGGACGTCCTCCGCGTAGACCGTCCCGTTCGGCCCAACGCGCCGCGCAAGAATGATCGTGAACCAGCCGGCGCCGGCTCCGATGTCCGCGACCGTCGAGCCGTCGGCGATTCCAAGCGCGTCCATGATCTGATCCGGCTTCTGCCACGCATCGCGATCGGGGCTCTCGAGCAGCCCGAGGTTCTCGGGCGGGAACAGATGCCCAGTCCGTTGTGGCTGGGCGCCTTGGGGGTTGGGAGTTGGGACCTGGGCGTTGACCGCGAGAGCGGCCGCGAGAACGAACGTGATGACACGGATCACCGTGCCTTCTCCTTGCCCCCGCCGTCGGGCGCCTGTGGCGCGCCTTGGCGAGGCTTCGCCGCAGCTTCCGCGGAATCACCGACAACGCCCGGTTGCGTCATCGCTTCCACCGACAGAATGCGATCGAGCTGCGTTGCGTCGAGAAGGCCGCGGTCGAGCACGAGCTCACGTATCGGCTTCCCTGTCTTCACCGACTCCTTCGCGATCTCAGCCGTCCTTGCGTACCCGATGTAGGGATTCAGCGCCGTGGCCACGGCCGTGCTGCGATCGAGCAGCTCACGGCACCGTTGCCGGTCCGCCTCGATACCATCCACGCACCGCGTGCGCAGCACCTTCATCGATTCCCGCAGGATCGTCGACGCGTGAATCGCGTTCCATGCGATGACCGGCATCATCACGTTGAGCTCGAGCTGACCGGCTTCCGCGGCCACACAGATCGTCGTGTCGCAGCCGATCACCTGGTAACAGACCTGGTTCACCATCTCGGGAACGGATGGATTGATCTTGCCGGGCATAATCGAGGAACCAGGTTGCACGGCCGGCAGCACGATCTCGCTGATGCCCGCCCTCGGACCCATGCTGAGCAGGCGCAGATCGCTTGCGACCTTGGACAACTCCACCGACAGTCGCCGCATCGCGCCCGAATACGCGAGCACGTCACCCATACTCTGCGTCACGCGGAAACGATTCCGTGCGGGGACGAGCTCGAGCCCCGTATACCGGCTCAAATTCCGAATCGCAAGCTGTGTATAGTCTTCGCCGGCATTGAGCCCCGTTCCGACCGCCGTGGCGCCTAGGTTCAGCTCGCGCAATTGCTCCGACGCGTTCGCCACATCATCGGCGCCGCGTGCGATGCATGCGGCATACCCGCCGAACTCCTGTCCGAGCGTCATGGGTACCGCATCCTGCAGATGCGTTCGCCCGACTTTCAAGATCGTGTCGAACTCGCGCGCTTTTCGGTCCAGAGATGCGGCAAGCGCACGCGCCGATTCGACGAGTGCTCCGTGCACGAGGAGCAGCGCAAGCCTGGTCGCGGCCGGAAACACGTCATTCGTGGATTGCGCCATGTTCACGTGATCATTCGGGTGCACGAGCGTGTACTCGCCGCGTGCGCCACCAAGGATCTCCGCCGCGCGATTGGCGAGCACCTCGTTGGTGTTCATGTTGTGAGAGGTGCCGGCGCCCGCCTGGTACACGTCGACGACGAATTGATCGCGCAGCGAGCCTGACAGTACTTCGTCAGCCGCACGAACGATGGCGTCGCCGACGCGCGTATCAAGCCGTTCGAGCTCCATGTTCGCCGCTGCCGCGGCTTTCTTGACGAGCACGGTCGCGGTGACGAGGTCCGCCGGTGCGCCAAGGCCGCTGATGGGGAAGTTTTCGCGGGCGCGGACGGTCTGGATGCCGTAGTACGCGTCGGCGGGTACGGCGTGTTCACCGAGGGGGTCGCGCTCGGTCCGGAACTGCATGATGGTGCGCGTGCAAAATTATACTTCCCGGTCATGTGCGGAGCGTCGAAAACGCCTGTATTTGTTGGCTGTTTGCGAAGTCTCGTCGTGTTTGTCTAATGGTTCGGTCTGTCGCCTGTCCATGACCGGCAGCTGAGTTGCCCGTTACACGAGACGGTGACCGCCGCGCGCGACCCATTCCTGTCGTGTGTCGTCAGGCGGCTTCTCTTCAGGCGAACCCTTCGCCCTTCGTCTCATCCCCGCGCGAGGATGCCACAGTCGCACGCTCGATGGCACCGATAGCCGAGGTGCGCCGCTGATTCTCGTTGGCGGATCGTGCATGAGGTCTTCAGGCCGGTGACGTGCGTGAGATCGAAGGATCCAACGATTCACCGTCCACGCCCTGCGCGCCGCCAGACCTCGAAGCTTTCGTGTGACGTGTTCACAGTTGTACATCGCGCCAATTTCGTGACTTGTATATTTGCGCCCCGCACGTCGGCCCGTGCTTTTCGCGCCTCAAGACTTCGAGGAGACTTAATGAGAACTACTCTACTCGGCACTGTGAGCGTTGTTCTGCTGGCGCTCATCGCAAACTCGGCGCAGACCTCGGCGTCGGGCACGGGCGACACGAGGGACGGCAAGCGCCTTTTTGAGAGGGAGACGTTCGGCGGCAATGGCCGCACGTGCCGAACCTGTCACAGCGACGACACAGGTACAGTCTCGCCGCAGAACGCCGCGAGGCGGCTCCGGAACGACCCTCAGGATCCTCTTTTCGTTCACGATGGCAGCGACGACGGCCTCGGCAATGGCGTCACCCGGATGCTCAGGGAAGCGACCATTCTGATGAGGATCCCGTTGCCAGCCAACGTGAGGCTAGCCGATGACCCCGGCGCGACCTCCGTGATTCTAAGGCGTGGCATTCCAACCACGCTGAACACGCCCGCGCTCGATCCGGTCCTCATGGTGGATGGCCGCCAACCGAATCTGGAATCCCAGGCGGCGGGCGCGATTAGCGACCACGCCCGGGGCGTGGTGCCTTCTGCGGCTGAACTGCACAACATCGCGGAGTTCCAGCAGACGAGTGCATTCTTCAGTTCGCTGGCGCTGCAGCGGTTTGCCCTCGGGGGCGCAGCCCCCCGGCTGCCGAAGGGGGAAACGGCATCTGAAAAGCGCGGCCGCCGCCTCTTCGAGGATGTTCCGCCGGACCCAAACGACGCCCTCAAGGGTATTTGTGCGCAATGCCACAGCGGGCCCCTGTTGAACCAGACCAACGAGTTCGCGCCCCTCTTCATTGGACTACCCATACCGACCGGCACGCGTTTCCAGAGTGTCGGCGTGTCCGAGTTCAATGCCGCAGGCAATCCTGTGAGAGATTTCATCTTCAACCCGGGACCCGACCAGGTCGTTCTTCAGAGCCCCGATCCGGGGCGGGCGCTCATCACTGGAATCGTGGACGACCCGATGTTCATGAACGTGAACGCGTTCAAGATCTCACCGCTGCGTGGCATTCGGCGCACGGCTCCTTACTTCCACGACAATTCCGCCAAGACCCTCGAAGATGTGGCCGCGCACTACGCGACGTTCTTCGAGTTCGTCACGGGCGGTTTCATTGCTCTGACGACGCAGGACCAGAAGGACATGGTGGCATTCATGAAGCTGCTCGACTGAGCGCGATGCGGCACGTCCGTTCGGACTGACTCACACCGACGATCCCGACGAGTTGAAGAATGCGGTGTCGGGAACCACAGGGAGCCGCCGAACGGGGGTAAAATTCCCGGATGCTTCCCCAATTCTTCGACAGCGTGCTTTCACTGGTCGTGAAGACCTCCACCGACCTGCCGCCCGACGTCCGCGCCGCAATGAAAGTGGCGATGTCGGAGGAGCCGGCGTCAACCCAGTCGGGACAGGCGCTGTCGATCATCGCGGAGAACATCGATCTTGCCGCCGATTGTGAAGGCGCCATTTGCCAGGACACCGGCATGCCGACCTTCGAGGTGAAGACGCCGATCGGCGCGAATCAGGTCGAGATGAAGAAACAGATCCGGGATGCCGTGGCCGAAGCAACCAGGCGCGGCAAGCTGCGTCCCAACTCCGTCGACTCGATTACCGGCGAAAACTCCGGCACCAATCTCGGGCCCGGCACGCCGATCATGCACGTCGAGCAGTGGGAGCGCGATGAGATCGAGGTCAAGCTCATTCTCAAAGGCGGCGGCTGCGAGAACATGAATGCTCAGTACTCGGTGCCGGTGGAGCTGCCCAACCTTGGACGCGCCGATCGGACCCTCGAAGGTGTCCGCAAGTGCATCCTCCACGCGGTCTGGAACGCACAGGGCAAGGGATGCGCGCCCGGGGCGGTCGGCGTCTGCATCGGCGGCGATCGTACCTCCGGCTATGTCCATGCGAAGGAGCAACTCTTTCGTACGCTCGATGATCTGAACCCGGACCCGCGGCTGGCGGAGCTCGAAGCGTCGATCATGGGTGAGGTCAACAAGCTCGGGATCGGGACCATGGGATTCGGCGGACGTGTCTCGCTGATCGGCTGCAAGATCGGCGTCCAGAATCGCCTGCCTGCGAGCTTCTTCGTGTCCGTTGCCTACGACTGCTGGGCGTTCCGGCGCCTGGGTGTTGTCCTCGATGCGAAGACGGGCGGGATTACGCGCTGGCTGTATCGTGATCCGGCAAGCCCGGTACTCGCGATGGCCGACCAGGCGGGGTTCCAGCGCACCGGGCGCGAGGTCGTGTTGCAATCGCCCCTCTCCGAAGAGCAGGTGCGATCACTGAAGGTGGGCGACGTGGTGCTCCTGTCCGGTCCCGCTTACACGGGGCGCGACGCCGTTCACGCGTACCTCATGAAGCACGATCCGCCCGTCGATCTTCGCGGCGCCGTTCTCTACCATTGCGGGCCGGTTGTGGCGAAGGAGGGCGACGGCTGGCGTGTCACCGCGGCGGGTCCGACGACGAGCATTCGCGAGGAGCCCTACCAAGCCGATGTCATCAAGCGGTACGGAGTGAGGGCCGTCATCGGTAAGGGCGGAATGGGGGCGAAAACGCTGGCGGCCCTCAAGGAGTCCGGCGCGGTGTACCTCAACGCGATCGGTGGCGCGGCCCAGTTCTACGCCCGGACCATTACGAGCGTCGACGGCGTCTCATTAATGGAGTTTGGCACCCCTGAAGCGATGTGGCACCTGACCATAAGGGACTTTCCGGCCATTGTGACCATGGACTCCCACGGCAACAGCCTCCACAGGGACGTCGAACAGGGATCTGCACGAGAACTGGCCATAATTGGGGCCTAGCTTGCCCGGGTCGGGAACGCCCGCTTATACTTTTCAAGGGGCTCTAGGCCACCTATCCCCAGGGAGAACCGAAATTATGGTGAATGTGTCGACGGCGGCAGCCTCGAAAATCAGCGAGCTGCTCACGGAAGAAGGGAAGACCGGCAGCGGCCTGCGCGTCTTCGTCCAGGGCGGCGGGTGCTCGGGTTTCCAGTACGGGCTGATGATCGAGGAAAGCGGCGGCTCCGGCGACCAGGTGTTCGAGTCCAATGGTGTCAGGCTCTTCATCGATCCCGTCAGCATCAGCTACCTCAAGGGCGCCGAGGTCGATTTTGTCGACACGGTAACGGGCGGCGGCTTCACGATCAAGAACCCGAACGCGACGTCCACGTGCGGGTGCGGCAGCTCATTCAGCGTCTAACACGTCAACGCTAGCGGCCGGCGCGCACGAAAAGGGTCATGAACACCAGTCTTCCTGATCTGAGCCGGCTGAAGCCAGACGGTGGCAAGCGTTCCAGTAAACGGGAACAGATTGTCAATGTGTTCCTGCGCCAGGAAGGGCACCTGAGCGCTGATGACCTCGTCGACCTCATTCGCCGCGAAGACCAGCGCATCAGCCGCGCCACCGTATACCGCACGCTGCAGTGGATGGTGGACGCGGGCATTGCGCGCAAGGTCGACTTCGGCGAGGGGCGCTTCCGATTCGAGCACTCCTACCGCCAGCCCCGTCACTTCCATCTGATCTGCAAGACCTGCCACCGGTCCTTCGAGTTTCTCAGCTCCGATATCGAGGCGCTGGTCGAGGAGGTGGCGTCGGCCCGCAGTTTTGCCCCGTCGCAGAGCGTCGTGCAGATCTACGGGACGTGCGATGAATGTCGCACCGGACGCCACGGCAACGTGGAGCCCGGCCATACCGATCTGCTGTTCGCGCGTGACGCGCTGCGCATTGCCATTGCCACCGAGCGCAGCGGCCTCGAGTTCTACGCGCGCGCCGCGCGCGTGGCGCGTGATGCACGCGGACGGAAGGTATTCCATGATCTCGCCGCCGAGGAGAAGGAACACCTCGGCAAGCTCGAGGGACGGTATCGCGAGCTGCTCGAGCGCGACCCGGAGCTGGAATCGCGCCCCACCTTCCTGTTTTTCAAGGGCGCCGCGAACGGCCTGTTTGCCGAGGGCGCCGACCGCCTGTTGAGCGGTGTGAACGATCAGCAAGCCTTGCTGATCGGCATCCGCTGCGAACGCAACTCGCACCGCTTCTTCAAGAAGTACGGCGAGCGATTCGAAGACTCCGAAGGCAAGCAGATCTTTCTCGAGTTCGCCGACGAGGAGCGCGAGCATCTCGACCTCCTCGTGCGCGAGTACCGCGCACTCGTCAAGCGCCAGGGACGCAGTCGGAAGCCCCTCCCGCGCCACGGCTCCGCTGCCTCGAGTCGCGCATCGGCGCGGTGACCTCTCGACCAATGCTCGAGGTCATGCCGAGCCTTGTCGAGGCATGATGGTTCGACTTTCGCTCACCATCACCCCGAGCAACGTCGAGGGGTGACCCTTCGACATGCTAGGGTCATCCCGAGCACAGTCGAGGGATGACCGTCGACCTTCATCTCCACACGACCGCATCCGACGGCCGCTGTACGCCGACCGAACTCGTCGAGCGCGCCGCCGCGGCAGGCGTGACGGCGATGGCCGTCACCGACCACGACACGACCGCCGCAGTCGCCGAGGTGCAGTCGGTAGCAGGCACCTTCGGCATCGAAGCCATCAGCGGGATCGAAATCACCGCCGTCGAGGCGGGCCGCGACGTGCACCTTCTCGGGTACTTCATCGACCCGGACAACGCGGAGCTGGCCGCATTTCTCTCGCGGCAGCGCACCCAGAGGATCGCGCGCGTCGAGGCGATGTGCGATCGCCTGGCGCAGCTGGGCATGCCGATCGACATGCGTCCGGTGCTCGCGCAGGCGCGGGAAAGCGGAGGTCGCTCCATCGGGCGCCCGCAGATCGCCCGCGCCATGGTCGCCGCCGGCTACGTCGCCGACATCCGCGAGGCGTTCGATCGATGGCTCGCGATGGGACGTCCCGCGTTCGTGCCGCGTGCCGGCGCGCCGCCCAAGGAGGTCATGACCATCGTCCGCGGCGCCGGCGGCCTGACATCGCTGGCCCATCCCGGCCAGACGGCGATCGACGCACGCATTTCCGAATATTGCGTCGCCGGTCTCGACGCGATTGAGGTGTACCACCCCGATCACGATGCGGCGTCCACCGAGAGGTATCGCGAGCTGGCGTCGCGCCTGATGGTGCTGAGCACCGGAGGGTCGGACTTTCACGGCGATCCGTCGCACGGCCTCGACCCTGGCTCGGTGACGCTGCCCGACGACGCGTGGCTTCGTTTCCGCGCTGCCGCGCCTCATGGCTGATTCACACGACATCGTCATCGACGTGCGCGGCGTCCAGAAGGACTATCACGGCCTGCGTCCGCTGCGAGTGCAGCACCTCGAAGTCCACCAGGGAGAATCGGTTGCGTTGCTTGGATTCGATCAGGCGGCCGCCGAAGTGTTCGTCAACCTGATCACGGCCGCCACCATCCCCGACGCAGGAGAGATCCGCACCTTCGGTCAGCCCACCACCGCGATCAAGGACGCCGACACGTGGCTCCAGTCGCTCGATCGATTCGGCATCCTCAGCGAGCGCGCAGTCGTGCTCGACAACATGACGGTTGCAGATAACCTGACGATGCCGGTGACGATGTCGCTTCACGATGTTCCGGATGCGATGCGTTCAAAGATCCGCGCACTTGCCGAGGAAGTCGGTCTCCCGGCCGCGCAGTTCGAGCAACCCGTCGCGGCATTGAGCCCGTCGGCGCGACTGCGGCTGCGGCTCGGCCGCGCACTCGGACCTGACCCGCGGGTGATTCTGTCGGAACACCCAAACGCATCGCTGGCGCCCGGCGATCTTGCCTCCTTTGCAGCCGATTACGCACGCATCGTCACGTCGCGCGCTATCACCAGCATCGTCTTGACCGCCGACCGCACGTTCGCCACTGCCATCGCTTCGCGCATCCTCACGCTTCAGCCGGCCACCGGCGAGCTCAAGCCGCTCGCCGGATGGCGCCGTTGGTTCAGTTAGGGGTCAGACTCGCACATGACCCGACTCACGAGTCAGACTCGTGCACGAGTTGACTCAAGGTCGGCAGAAACTGCACGCGTGGAACGGAACTTGATTCAGCAGGAGCAGGGTCGTCCGGCGACGGCCTGCGGAGGTAACGACGCGTGGCGAACGGTACGATTAAGCGCTTGGTCAAAGATCGCGGGTTTGGCTTCATTCGCGACGAGGGAGGCCAGGAGTGGTTCTTCCATCGCAGCTCGGTGACGGAGGGCGCGTTCGAGCAGCTGAACGAAGGCCAGCGCGTCAGCTTTGACGAGGAGCCGTCAGCGAAAGGCCCGCGCGCAGGCAACATCCGATCTGACGCTTGAGGCTTGGGCCGCGGCACTCGGCGATGCGGTTGAGCAGGCTTCGGCGCGCGTGCCGAGGCTCTCAGCCTACGTTCCCAGACCGAGCTCATAAGCGATGAGCTTGGCACCCTCGTCCAGCACCCATCGGAGATTACGACGTGTGGCCCACCAGCGATTCGGATCCGCATCTTCGTAGCGCGTTCCGTGCATCTCGACCTCCACGCCAGTGCCGCCCATCTCCCGGCGAATCGCAAACCCCGCTCGTCTCAAATGGTATTTCGACGTGACGACGATGATCCGGCGCCAGCGGTTCTTCACAGCGAGCTCCCGAAACGTCTGCGCTTCCTGCGCGGTGTTGTCATGGACACGCAGCGGCAGGACGATCGCATTCGCCGGAACACCCAGCCTCACAAGAATCTCGCGTTGCTCGATCGCCTCGGCGGGGACGTTGACGCCGCGTGCGGCTAGCGCTTCGTACGAGGCTTCAGGCACTCGGTGCGTCAGCACGATCCAGGGGGCATAGCCTTCTTTGAACAGGTCGGCCGCCTCCAGCGGGCGATCCATGCTCGTGCCGGCAAGCACGGCGATCGCGTCTGCCTTCTGAAGCGGATCTTCCTTCGTGAGAAAATGTCCGACCTGCGTGAATCCGTACGCGGCGAGGACGAGCGTAATCAGCGCGACGGCAACAAGCGTGCGGCGTAACGTTTGGCGTGGGGGAGAGCTCGGGGCCGGCAAGGGGACGCGTGCAAATCCCCGGCCCCGCCGGGGGCCGGGCCTCGTAATACGGGGGTTACCCTTCGATCAGTCGAACGTCACCGGCGCGGGGGCCCTTCGTTGAGTCCTCTGCCGTGAACTCCACGCGCTGCCCTTCGCGAAGAAGCTCGAAGACGGCGCCCCGGACAGAGCTGCGGTGGAAAAAGTGTTCGATGCCGCCCTCATCGCGAATGAATCCGAACCCCTTGTCGATGAGGAGACGTGCGATAGTCCCGGTCGGCATAGCCGTGTCCCTCCGATGCGCGAAAGCCTGAGACAATCTCAGGCGCTTCCAGGACCGCTCGATGAGCGGACGTATGAAGCCATGAAGGAACCGCGGCCCAGACGCGCGCCGGCGTAAGCTCGGCAAGTGTAGGGAGTGCAGGCACTGAAGTCAAGGCATGCCCGAACTCCTTTCGACTGTGTTAGTTGATGGGGCTCCGATGGTACCCTCAGCATCTCGATGAAGACCATACTCCTTTCAATCGTGGTGCCCGCGTACAACGAAGCAGCACGCATTGCGCACACCATGTCGCAGGTGGCGGCAGAGCTCGATCGCCTTGCCATCGATGCCGAGGTGGTCGTCGTGGATGACGGCAGCGCCGACGCGACGGCGTCGATCGTCGCAGACGCCTCGCGCTCGGACTCCAGAATACGGCTCGTCCGTGCGGCGCACGCGGGCAAGGGCGCCGCGGTGCGTCGCGGGATGCTCGAAGCGGCGGGCGCGTGGCGGTTCCTGGCGGATGCGGACCTCTCGATGCCGATCTCCGAGTTACGGCGATTCAAGCCCGCCTTCGCCGAAGCCCGCGGAGAGGCAACGGCGTCCGACGCGACGCACGCCGACGTGCTCGTGGGGTCGCGAGAGGCGGGCGGCGCCACGCGCATCGGCGAACCCTGGTCGCGTCATGCAATCGGCCGCGTCTTCAACTGGTGCGTGAAGCTGCTCGTGCTGCGCGGCGTCGACGACACCCAGTGCGGGTTCAAGCTGTTCAGCGCCCACGCTGCGGAGACGCTGTTCCCGCTGCAGCGCCTTGACGGGTTCGGTTTCGATGTCGAGATCCTCTTCCTCGCGCGGCGCGCGGGATTTGGCATACGCGAGATTCCGGTGACGTGGGAGTACGGCCGGGAGAGCAAGGTTAGTATCGCATCAGGTGCGCGCGGGTTTCTCGATCTCGTCAAGATCCGGTGGAACCAGCTGCGCGGCGCATACCCGCCTCCGGTGCGCCCGGGGCGTCCGCTCGCCGACCCCGCGCGTCCTGCGAGCTCCAAAGAAAGTTCTTGGTGAGGCGTCGCGCGATCGCGTGGACCATGACTGCGATCATGGCGATCGCGGTGTGCGACAGCCTCGCGAAGATTCCCGTGCAGGTGACGGACAGTCTCGTCCCGATCCTCCAGGCGCAGCAGACATCCTCCGTGACGTCGGCGTTCTTCGGCAGTTTCGGCGCCGCGTATCTGCGGCCGATGCGGATCGCCCAGATCCAGGCGCTCTTCGAGCTCTCGAACGGCCATTACTTTCTCGCGTACAAGGCGTTTCACATCGCGATGGTGATCGCGTGTTTCGTGCTGTTCCTTCTTGCGATTGATAGAGGAACAGCCGAAGGACTCGTGGCGCTTCCGTTTGCGCTTACGGTCCTCGTCGGCCTCCATACGTTCCGCGGGATGGTGTGGGAGGCGTATCCCATCAACCACTTCCTCGAGATCGCGGTGTTCTGCCTGCTCGCGCTCGTGCTCGCCAAAACACGCGGTGGATGGTGGGTCGACTGGGCGGCGGCGCTGACGTTTGTCATGGCGTCGCTCACGCTCGAGTCGGGGTTGCTTGTCTGGGTCGTCATCGTCACCGCGTGGACTGTCGGATTCCGGGGCGTGTCGAAACGGGGCGTGATCGCACTCACGGGACTGCTTGCGCTGTATTTCCTCGTGCGCTTTCCATATCTCGGTACGGGGGCGCCGACGCTTGCGGAGCGGAGCTCCGGTTTTGGCTTCGGCCGGCTCGAGCCCGGCGAGCTCGTGCGCCGCTTCGAGGCGTGGCCGTACGGCTTCTATGCCTATAACGTGGCGAGCTCGCTCATCTCGGTGTTGCTCTCCGAGCCGCGCGGCGGGATGTGGACGGCGCTTGCCGATCTCTCGGTGCGCCGCGTGTCACCGGGCACCGTTGTCAACCTGCTGTCGTCTGTCATCACGACCGTCGTCATCGGCTGGTTCATCCTTACGGGCGTGCGCAGGTGGCGCGTGTCGCAAATTGATGACGCCGATCGAATCTGCGCGGTGTCCGTGGCGGTACTCGTGGCGAATGCCGCGATGAGCTACGGCTACACGAAGGACGAGATCATGAGTCCGGGCGGCGTGTTCTATGCGCTAGCCGCTTTCGTTGCGATGCGCGAGCTCCTGGTGTGGATCGGTCGGCAGCCGCGCGCGCGCTGGAAGAGCGCGGTCTGCGGTTTTGCGCTGGCGGCAGCATCAACCGGCTGGGCCGTCCGGACCGTGGGTCTTCACTACCAGATGCAGATGATGGCTTTCGCGGTCCGAAATGAGTGGGTGTATGTCGACGACTGGCTTGCCAGGCAGCGGGCGGCGCCAGCGACGGCGGAAGGCACGCAGATTGTCAACACACTCAGACACGATGCGCTCGCGCGCACGACGGTAAATCCATACCTTCAGGCGCAGGCACCGCGTGCGTTGAGGCTCTTTCCATGAGGCGGTGGCCGGTGCTCTGCGTCGGTTTGCCGGGAACGCTGGTCATCGTCGGATTGGCGGCGTGGCTGGTTGCGTCGTGGCTTGGCTTGTCGTTCGCCGTGGCGGGCAACGGCATCACACTCTCAGAGGCGGCAATGTTCGCCGATCACGCCGACGTCGTGCGGCTGATGTCCCAAGGCGCGGACCCGAATGCCCGGGCACGCGTGCGCTCCGGGCTTCTCGACTTCAGCGAGCACGTGATGTCACCTCTCGAAGCAGCCACGCGGTCGCGCCAGTCGGGAATCATGCGGTTGCTGATTGATTCCGGCGCAGGGATTACGGCCACCAACTACCCGGATTTATGGTGTTCGGCGAACCGAGTGCCCAACAACCAGGACGTTATCGTGTTCCTGGACGCCCATCGGCCCGCGGGACTCGCTCCAAACGGGCCTTGCCAGCCATAGCTTGCGCAGAAGGCAAGTGAGGCCCGTCCGTGCGCTCGCCGTGTTACGCCGGAGGGCGGGCTGGCGACCGCGAACGGCCGCGCGGGTTCGGCGCGGTCACCGCCGCTTCGAATCGTGCGGCGATCGGAGCGAATGCGGCCGTTGGCCCTTCCCAGTGCAGCTGGTCGACAGAATCGAACAGCGGGATGTCGGATCGGAGCGTCGCGAGATCGCGGAACAGGAAGGCGCGCTCGCGCAGGCGCTCGAGCGCCTGCGCCAGCGCCGCTGGATGAGCGGCGTTCACTCCCCATGTGCGCCAATCCGGCGGAATCGATTCAAGATGACCGTACTTCGCGAGCACGGCGGCAGTGGATTTTGCGCCCCAGCCCGGCAGGCCTGGATAGCCGTCCGCGCTGTCGCCCACGAGGGCCAGGTAGTCGGGGATTGAGATCGGGGGCACGCCGAATTTCACAATGATGCCGGCTTCGTCGCGGATCGTGCGTGTCCGGCGGTCCATCTGCACGATACGTGTGCCGCGCACGCATTGCGCCAGGTCCTTGTCGGGCGTGCAGATGATCACACGTTCGACGCGTGGGTCTCGAGCCGCCGCGGCGGCGGCGGAGGCCAGCGCATCATCGGCCTCGAACTCGATCATCGGCCAGGTCGCGATTCCAAGGGCGGCGAGCGCCTCTTCGAGCAGTGGGAACTGGGCGAGGAGGTCGGGGTCGATTCCCTCGCCGGTCTTGTAGTCGGGCCAGAGACGGTTGCGGAACGATTCGATCACATGGTCGGTCGCGACTCCCACGAACCTGGCGCCCCCAGTGATCATCCCGAGAACGGACGCGAGGACGCCACGTACGCTGCCGACCTCCTGACCGTCCCGGTCACGTGCGGACGGAAGAGCGTAGTAGTGCCGGAACAGCTCGTAGGTCCCGTCGATGAGGTAAACGTCCAGCGCAGGCTCCTGGATGAAAATATCATCAGAACCCAGACGAGATGTCGACCGAACCCCCGACCGGCTTCGCGCTTGCGCCCCCAATCGAACCGATGCTCGCGAAGCTTGCCGAGAAGCTTCCCACGGGGGGTTCGTTCTTGTACGAGCCCAAATGGGATGGGTTTCGCGCCATCGTTTTTCGCGGGGTAGCCGAGGTCTTCATTCAAAGTCGCGATTTGCGACCGCTCGACCGCTACTTTCCTGAGCTCCATGCGGCCTTTCTCGAGAGGTTGCCGGACGGCTGCGTTGTCGACGGCGAGATCGTGATCGCGACGCCTCGCGGGCTCGATTTCGACGCGCTCCAGCTTCGCCTGCATCCCGCTGCGTCGCGGGTCGCGAAGCTCGCGAAGGAAACGCCGGCGCAGTTCGTTGCGTTCGACGTGCTGGCCATAAAGGGAGCGGATGTGCGTTCCCTCCCGCAGGGCCCGCGCCGCGTCCTCCTCGAAGAGCTACTCGCGGACGTCAAACCGCCGATCCACCTCACGCCGATGACGCGCGATCCAACAGTGGCGTCGGAGTGGCTCTCGCGCTTCGAGGGAGCCGGCCTCGACGGCGTGATCGCCAAGCCCGAACACGAGATCTACCAGCCTGGCAAGCGCGCGATGATCAAGGTGAAGCACGCACGCACGGCCGATTGCGTCGTGGCTGGCTTTCGCTGGCACAAGAACGGAAAGAACGTGCTGGTAGGCTCACTTCTACTCGGGCTGTACGACGACAGCGGAGCGCTGCATCACGTCGGCGTGACCTCGTCGTTCACGATGGCTGTCCGCAAGGAGCTCGCGCTCGAGCTCGCGCCGCTGCGTGAGCGCGCCTACGATGCGCACCCCTGGCGCGAATGGGCCGAAGCGTCCGGCGTCGAGACGACGCGCATGCCCGGAGGGCAGAGCCGCTGGAGCGCCGGCAAGGATCTGTCGTGGGAGCCGCTGCGCATAGAGCGAGTCTGCGAGGTCAAGTACGACCATATGCAGGGGCCGCGGTTTCGCCATGCGGCGGTCTTTCAGCGCTGGCGCCCGGACAAGAGGCCGAGCGACTGCGGCTATGACCAGCTCGAAGTCACGACGCCTTACGAGCTCGAGAAGGTCTTCGGGGCGGGGAGGATCGAAGATGCGCGACCCACGTACTGAGATCGAGGAGGTCGTCAATCGCGAGACGCGTGCCTGGGATACGCTGGACGTCGATCTGCTGCTCACGGTGTTGCATCCCGACATGGTGTGGCCGTGGCCCCCGCATTCGCGCGCCCACGATCCGATCGACTGGGTACTCGTGCTCGGTCGCTTCGATCGCGAGCGATGGCGTCGGGGCTGGCAGGAACTGTTTGATACGCACCGGCTCGTCCACAACCGCCGGGTGATCCGGCGCATCGAGGTTTCCCGCGAGGGCGATGGCGCGTTTGCCGTCGTCGATGTCGACACGCTCTGGCGCAGGCCCGGCGGCGAGGAGCAGCACTGGGACGGCCGGGCCTGCAAGATCTACACGCGCGTCAAAGAGGGCGAGTGGAAGCTGATCGCGCAAACCGGACTGCTCGACTACGCATTTATCCATTGAAACTGCTGGGTCCTCGGAGATAACGTTTTCGTTACGGTCTTATTCGCCGAGCCCTGCCAGCGCGGTAGTTGCTTCTCTGCGTCGCGCACGATTCGGGCTCACCACACAAGGAGACTCCCGTGCGAACGCTGCTCGTCTGCGCACTGCTTTGCATTGCGATTGCTCCCCCGGTCATTGCTCAGACCCAGATCACGACCGGCGTCATTCAGGGGGCGGTAACCGACCCGACTGGCGCTGGCTTGCCTGGTGTAACGGTCGAGGCGCGGAACCTTGCCACGAATCTCTTGAGGACTCTGGTGACCAGCGGCGACGGTCGTTTCGTCCTTCTCCAGTTGCCTTCAGGCACTTATACGGTCACCTTCACCCTCCCGGGGTTTGCAACGCTGGTGGAGGAGAACATCGCGCTGACCGTTGGCCAGGCCGTGACGCTCGCGCCCATGATGAGGGTGTCGGGAGTGGCGGAGACTGTGAGGGTCACGTCGTCTGCGGGCGTCGTCGAAACCACACGGACGGCCGTGGCTGACACGCTCAATCAGATCACGGTCGAATCGACGCCAATCCTCGGTCGCAAGTTCGAAGATCTGCTCACGTTGACGCCCGGGGTGAGCGTCGTGCAGGGGGCGGACGGTGATGAGATCACGTTCGCCGGCCAGCGCGGTGTGTTCAACAACATCAGCCTCGACGGTGGCGACTTCAACAACGGGTTCTTCGGAGAGCAAGTAGGCGGTCAGCGCGCGGCGATTGACATTACGCTCGAGGCGGTCAAGGAATTCCAGGTCATTGCGAGCGGCGCTCCGGCCGAGTTCGGCCGTACCGCAGGTGGCGTGGTCAACGTCATCACGAAGTCGGGTACCAACGATGTGCACGGGAGCCTGTTTCATTTCCAGCGGCTCGAGGCGCTGACCGGGGACCTGTCGGACGGGACCAAGCTCGAGAAGTTTCACCGCGAACAATTCGGCGGCACGATTGGCGGACCGGTGAAGAGAGACAAGGCGTTCTACTTTTTCGCCGTCGAGGGGATCACCGGCAACTTCCAGCGACCGAATCTGAGCGCGCAGGTGGGACCGACGGCCTGTCCCGTCCCGAGCCCCACCGTTCAATTGAACGAGTCGCTGATCAACTCGAACACCGACTGTCAGCGAACGGGACTGCTGAGTTTCTTCCGCTCACGCCTTGCGCAGGACGAAGGGCTTCCCCTCGAACATCCAATCACGACGGTCGCGACCCTGGCGAAGCTGGATGTGCAGGCCAACACCAACAACAACGTGTCGGCATCATGGAACTTCAATCATTCACGAAAAGAGAATGAGACGTTCGACGTGGCGACCTACGGCACGTCGGCGAACGGTATCGAAGGCGATCCAGCCCATATCAACGTCGCCAACCTGAACTGGTTCACCACGCTGTCGTCGAACACCCTCAACGAAGCGCATTTCACTTACTCCCGGGAGACGCGCCCGAGGACCGCGGCCGCGTCCAAATTGGCCGCCGACACGGGCATGGGCTTCGGTCCGTCGTTCCGGTTCGGCAACCCGTACTTTCTGCAGCCGGCTGTCGACGAGCTGATCTGGCGCACGCAGATGAAAGACAATCTCTCGCTCGTCCGAGGGTCACATACCGTGAAGGTCGGCGGCGAGTGGATGCACACGCTCAACGATCAGGTATTCCGAGGATTCTTCACGGGTCGGTACCTGTTCGACAGCGTGCCCGGATTCCTGCGATATGCCTCGCCCGCGGCCCCCGGTGGATTCGGTCCAGGCACGGTCGGTTGTTCGAATGGCTCGTTCGTCACCGCTCCCGCGCCGTGTCCCGCCGGCACGACAGCGACCGGCGGGCCGCTCCTGTTCTATCTGCAAGGCGCCGGACGGACAGGCCCAGCGACCGATGCCGCGGGGGCGTCGAGGATAGCGAACGAGGAGCTCTCGCTGTTTGCGCAAGATGAGTGGCACGTTCGACCCAACCTGACGGTCAATTACGGCTTGCGGTGGGATGCGCAATTGATGCCCGAGACGGTCGATCCGACAACGACCGCCTTCGGACGATTTCTGAGCGACCCCGCCTTCCCTTCGGACGGCACGATTCCGGATCAATGGAAGATGTTCCAACCTCGCGCAGGTTTCTCCTGGAACGTGGATGGCGATGGCAAATCAGCTGTCCGGGCGAGCGCGGGGATGTATTTTGCGCGGCAGAACATGTTGAGCCAGGTGGGCTCGGTCACGACCAACGGGCTGCAGCAGCAGACGATCTTCGCCAGCACGGCGAACATGACCGCGTTTGGCGCTCCGACACCAACGTGGCCAGGCGTATTGGCGCCCTCCCCGCTGCCCACCGGGCAGTTCCCGCTGTTCACCGGCATTCGCGTGTTCGACAAGGACTACAGGAACCCGCGCGTGTATTCGTTCAACGTGGGGTACGAACAGGAGCTGGTCCCCAATCTGGCCGGCTACGCAGATTTCACCTGGAACGAGGCCCGTCACCTCACGCGGTTCCTGAACTACAACCGCATGAGCCCCGTGTGCTGCGATCAGGGTCCGAATACTGGAAACACGTTCGTCTACACCCCGAGGTGGGGGCCGCAGTTGGACGAAGTGATGGTGACGAACAGCCGCGGCGAGTCGCGCTATCGCGGCCTGACGCTCGGAATCCGCAAGCGATTCTCGCAGGGCTATCAGCTCGAGGGCAACTACGTCGTTTCGAAAGATGAGGACAGCGACTCGAACGAGCGCGATCCATTCAGCGATCGCAGCTTCAACTTCTTCGATCTCGGCAAGGACTGGGGTCCGTCGGATCGCGACATCCGCAACAAGGTCAACGTGTTCGGCTACTTCTTGGTCGGCGGGGTGCAACTCAGCTCGCGCGTGCAGTACCGTGGCCCGCAGCCGATCACGCCGTCGCCGCGAATCCTCAACGGTGTCGACCGCGGACGGAACAGCGCGCGGAAGGACAACGAATTTTTTACGTTCGACTGGCGGGCGGCGCGCCCGGTTCGCTTCGGGGCACGTTACGAGATCACGCCGGTGATCGAAATGTTCAACACGTTCAACAACGCCAATAACATCAACCCGTTGAGCACGCCCGCACTCTTCAACTTCGATGGCTTCCTGCGCACGGGCGTCGGTGATCCTCGGCAGGTCCAGCTTGCGGTGAAGTTCACGTTCTAGCGCGGGCGCGGAGTGCCGCGAGCGCTGACTCCGCTCCAGTCGTCGGGAGCGTCGTCTGGATCGAGCGTTTCCTGACCCGGTCGCAGGTCGACGGGCACGTGCTGCAGGTTCACGCGAATCCGCGTCCACGTGCGAAACCGGCCACGCATGGCATCGACGAGCACGTCTTCGGGGGCCAGATGCGCGGCTGCCTCGGGGTGACGCGATCGCCAACGCTCGAGCCCTGCGAGCGCATCGTCTTTCCGCCGCGCGCGGCCGATTTCGATCAGTGGACGGCTCGGCGTACGCCTCCGCGACGGCTGCACGCGCGCCGGTTCACCGGGCTGTTTCTGGTAGTGAGGCGGCCACGGTGCATCGCCCAGCCCCTCGCGCTCCTGGCGCGCCGATAGCTCGAGCACCCGTGCGATCGAGCACGGTTGCCGATCCATGTCCGCATGCCGATCGCCGATCTCGGCGAAGCGCGAGGGCATGGTGCCGAGCGTGAAATCTCCAGGGTCGCAGGTGTCGACCTCGTCCCAGGTGAGCGGAGCTGACACGCGCGCGTCAGGCCTCGGCCGCACCGAGTAGGCCGCGGCAATCGTCCGGTCCTTCGCGTTCTGGTTGTAGTCGATGAAGACGCCGTGGCGCTCCTCTTTCCACCATTTGCTCGTCGCCAGGTCCGGCACGCGTCGCTCGACCTCGCGCGCGACCGCGAGGGCGGCCCGCCGAACCTCGTCGAACGTCCAGCGCCGCTCGATACGGACGTACACGTGGATTCCGCGCGACCCCGATGTTTTCGGCCAACCGACGAGGCCGAGGTCCTCCAGGGTTGCGCGTACAACACGCGCCACGTCGCGGACGTGAGTCCACGTCACGCCGGGGACCGGATCGAGGTCCACACGGAGTTCGTCAGGATGGTCGAGGTCGTCGGCGCGTACCGGATGCGGGTGAAGCTCGAGACACGCCAGATTCGCCATCCATGCGAGCGCGGCGGCGTCGCGGGGCACCACTTCTTCGGCGGTGCGGCCGGACGGAAACTGCAACGCAACCACGTCGATCCACGGGGGCCGTGCGCGCGGCGCCCGCTTCTGATAGAAGAACTCGTCATCGATGCCGTTCGGATAGCGCACGAGCACATTGGGCCGCCCGCCGGCGGCTCTCAGCGCGCCGTCCGCCACCGCGAGGTAGTAGCGCGCGAGGTCCAGCTTCGTGTACCCCGGTTGCGGAAAGAGCACTTTTCGCGGACTGGAGATCGCCACTTCACGTCCCGCGACGGTCAGGAGCTCTCGTTCGGTCTGGCTGGGCACGGACTGGAATTGTTCCGGACGCGTCGTCTGCTATTGACGGCATGCCTACGAGGTTGGCAGTCCTTTTCCTGGCCCTCAAATCGCACCTTGCTGGCGCGCGGCCTCGATTTCATTGTCACTCAGACCGAGAACGCCACGGAGAACCTCTTCGGTGTGTTCTCCCAAGAGCGGCGAGGGCCGGACGTCCGCAGGTGAATCCGACAGCTTGATCGGATTGCCTACCGTCAGGTACTTGCCGCGTTCTGGATGGTCGACTTCCACCACGGTTCCAGTCTGACGGAGGGAGGGCTCCTCGGCGATTTCCTTCATCGAGAGAATCGGGCCGCATGGAACGTTCAACGGATTGAGCGTCGCCATCACCTCCATCTTGTTCAAGGTCATCGTCCACTTCTCGATTTCCGCAAACACCTGAGCCAGCCTGGGAAGACGCGCGTCAGGAGTGTTGAAGTTCGGGTCGTCCAGCCAATCGGCGTGGCCGATCACCTTGGCCAGCGTCGGAAAGGCCTGCACCTGCGCGATCACGTAGATGTACGCATCCGGATCGGTCTCCCACCCTTTGCACTTGACGATCCAGCCCGGATGGCCTCCGCCGGAAGCGTTGCCGGCGCGCGGGACGGCGTCGCCGAATGTTCCGTTGGGATACTGGGGATACTCCTTGAGCACGCCACCGCGCGCGAGCCGCTGCTGATCCCGAAGCTTCACCCGGCAGAGGTTCAGCACGGTATCCTGCATCGCGCATGTGACCCGTTGCCCGCGCCCGCTCTTCTCGCGATGAAACAGGGCGGCCAGAATGCCCGCCACCAGATGGATGCCGGTGCCGGAATCGCCGATCTGGGAGCCGGTCACCATCGGGAAACCGCCAATCTCGCCCGTCGTCGAGGCCGACCCGCCGGTGCACTGCGCGACGTTCTCATAGACCTTGCAGTCTTCGAAAGGACCGGGACCGAATCCTTTCACAGAGGCATAGATCATTCGCGGATTGAGCTGCTGTATTTTCTCCCAGGGGAAGCCCATGCGGTCGATCGCACCCGGCGCGTAATTCTCGACCATCACGTCGCAATGTTCGATCAGCTTTGTGAAGATTTTCTTGCCTGCTTCGGTTTTAGGATTCAACGTGATCGCACGCTTGTTACAGTTCAGCATCGTGAAATAGAGACTGTCGACTCCTGGAATGTCGCGCAGTTGCGTGCGCGTCGGATCGCCTTCACCAGGCTTCTCGATCTTGATGACGTCGGCTCCGAACCAGGCCAGAATCTGGGTGCAGGTCGGTCCCGATTGCACATGCGTCATGTCCAGGATCCGAACACCCTCCAGCGCTTTCCCCATGAATTACCTCTTCCCCTGAAATGTTGATGCTATTCGTGTGGGACGAGAATTCTATCCTCGGTATGAACGTTTTGAGAACCCTTTGGTGTGATATGCGGCGGGGGTGAATCGCATTGCGCGAATACGACACCTGATTTGACGTTCGGCCGGAGGCACACGGGAGGTGGCCACGCGCCGCATCGACAGCGTCCTCCCGACTAGGCACCAGGCGTGCGAACAGCGTCCGGGGCGGAGACGTGCTGCGCCAGAGGCGGAGGCCAGGAAGAAGCGCTGGAAATAAGCGAGCGGTGTTCGCGGAGGCTGGGAAGGGCGACCTGTGCGGCGGGCGACGGCCCGCCGCACGGTCATGAGCACGGTTCTAATTTGTCGCGCCGCTGCCGGCGAATTTCGCGAAATCCGCCCACGGGTACACACGACCCCCGTGGATGGGTGCGATGGTCGTGACGTCCAGCTTCAGTCGCTGCACGTTGTTGTAGAAGGTTCTGCTCGCTGGGCTGACCGTGGTCGGGAGCGGCGCGTTCGGCGCGGGCGGCGTGAACAGATCCGCTTCGACCACAATCTTCTCCTTGGGGAGATACGCGATCAGCATGCCTTGAGCGTGAGCGAGGCCCTGGACGTTGTAGATCTCCATGACCTTCGTCCCATCCGTTAACACGTATTTCTGGCCCACCGTCTCGAACGTGTAGCCCTCCGCGACTTCCTCTGGTGGAGCGAGGGCCAGCCGGTCGGGTTTCAACATCCACGGCTTAACCGTAAGGACCTCTGCGTAGTAGGCGTGATTCGCTTGCTGCAGGACGATCGTTACACCCTCCTGCGCAACGTAGGCGCGGACGCCGCCCAGATGATCCCAATGGTGATGCGTACTCACCAGGTACCGAATCGGCTTGTTGGGAATCAGTCTCTTCACTTCCGCGATGACGGCGAGTGACCGATCCTCGTTGAGCGGTGCCTCGATGACCGTGATGAAGTCACGGAACTCGACGGCGATGCTGGAGTGCGTTCCGCCGCCGACGTACCACACGCCATCCGCCGTTTTCGTCGACTCGACGCGGACCGGCGGGATCGTCGCGGAACGAACCGCGTCGGGCACGGTCAGGGCGGCGCCAGTCACGTTCAGCTGCACGGTGCTGACCGTGAGACCGAACTGATTGTGCCCGCCGCTCACGTTCACGCCCTCGCCTTCCAGATCGTCATCAAGATCGTGGTGCGCATGGAACGTGGTGGGGAACATCACGCCACCACCGAAATCCTTGTAGTTGGTGAGGACCAGTTCGTAATACAGGTCTCCGACGACGGGATTGGGGAAATACGTCTGGATCCGTTCGACCAGGTTCCTGTCGTTGATCCCGCACTGCACCCGGTACTTTCCGAGCGCCATGAACACGACGGCTCTGATCCGACCCTTTCCTTGCTCATTGCGCGTGATGACAATCGGGTTGGCCCCTGGCTCCAGAGCGGCTTTGAGACAGCCGTGCGGGGTGAGCCAGACCTCGAGCTGCCGTTGTTCCGCGTCGGCGGGCGCCGGAACCACCGTCGTGCCGTTCAGGTTCCAGGCGTAGTTGCCGCTGACCATCTGTATCGTCCGTTGATCCCCGATGAGTGGGTTGGTAACTACGGGAGCATTGCCTCCACCTGCAGGTCCGCCCTGGCCGGTTCCCTGCCTCAACGTGTAATCGGTCTTGGAGGATTTGGAGTCGTAGTCGATGGTTCGGGTATAGGTGGTCAACTGATTCGCCGGCCAGTCCATCGCCGGGGAATAGTTCTGGCCCGCTGCAGCGACATAGCCGGTGGTGCCGGAATACGTGATCGACTTCAGGTTCTCGGCGCCCATTGCCTTGAGCGACGTCTGCAACAGCGTCCGGGCATCCGGTTCCTGGGCGATCCCGGCCGCGCGTATCAGGGTCAGCAGAAGACCGACACAGAGAATCCACAATCTGCCGTTCATATCTCCTCCTTTTTCCAGACCGATGATGGTCGGCGCAGCGCGCCTGCGGAAGCAGGCCAGCGCAGGGCCGGCGCGTCCGGTGTGGCGTGATTTCGGCTGACCACGTCCCTCGACGATGCTCGGGACGCCCTGAGCATAGTCGAAGGTCGAAAGCACGAAGCGAATTGGTCCCAGCGACGACGCGTGCGTGGAGCGGCCGAAGAATGATGGAACCGCGGGGCACTGTCAAGGTAGAAGGAGCGGCTGGCCGAAGATGGGTATTGTGTCGCACTCCTTGGCTTGCCGCCCCCGAAGATCGCTTGATCCGTGAAACAAATCCCGACCTGGCAACGACCGTCAGAGGGTCCGACGCGCTGTCCGGTGCCGTAGAATGCCCCCCACGGTGGCGCTCATCCGCGCGGCACGGGTTCAACGCAGGATGATCTTCTGGAGTTGCGTATGAAAACGGTCATGGTCCTTACCGCAATCCTGGCTCTATGTGGCTTCGCGCCCTCCGTGGTGTTCGGGCAGCACAGTATGCCGGGCGGCACGCCGATGACGTTCTTCGTCACCAGCGAGCCCATCGGCGACGGCGGCAATCTCGGGGGGTTGGCCGGCGCAGATGCGCACTGTCAGAAACTGGCCCAAACCGTCGGCGCTGGCGACCGGATTTGGCGCGCCTACCTCAGCACGCAGGCCCGCCCCGGTCAGCCGGTCGTCAACGCACGCGATCGGATCGGACCCGGGCCTTGGTACAACTTCGATGGCGTGATGATCGCCCGCGATCTCGCCCACTTGCATGGAGACACGATCGATCTGGCCCGGATGGGCAACAACCTGACGAAGCGTACGGGGCTCACAGAAAAGGGGCAGATCGTGCCGGGACTCAACGACTACCAGGTTCCCCGAGATTCCGATTGGGAGTTCACCAGGACGACTCCCTATACCAACCGACACGAGATGCTGACCGGTTCGCAGCTCGACGGCCGGGCGTTTCCCCCAGGCGTCGACTACACGTGCAATAACTGGACGAGCAACAGTGACCCCGCTCCCGGAGGACCGCAAGTGCTGGAAGGTGGCCCAGGCAGGCCGAATGCGCAAATCGGATTTCCCGATCGCAATGGCGGCGGCAACGGCTCGTGGAATTCATCGCATGGCACGACCGGTTGCAGTCAAACCGCGCTGAACAGGACGCATGGTGTCGGCATGTTCTACTGCTTCGCGACGAACTGAGAAGGCTCGTGAAGAATTTATTCCTGTGGATATCGATGGTCGCCCTTGTCGTGTCGAGCACGGCGGTCGCACAAGACCGCAGAATGCCGGCCTCGGACCGCATCCCCTCGAGCCTGATGACCTTCTTCGTGACCAGCGAGCCTGTCGGAGACGGAGGGAACCTTGGTGGGTTGGCGGGCGCGGATGCGCACTGCCAGACGCTTGCCACCGCCGCTGGTGCAGGTGGCAAGACATGGCACGCGTACCTCAGCACGCAGGCCCGGCCCGGTCAGCCGGCCGTCAACGCACGAGACCGTATCGGCACCGGCCCCTGGTTCAATTCGAAAGAGAGGCTCCCGGACTATCTGGGCCGCCGGCTCTACCGACCGATCCTCCAGTCTGAAATACACGGAGACACCCTGGACGAGGCACGGCGTGGCAGCAACCTGACGAAGGAATTCGCCGTGACCGAAAAGGGCGAACTCGTCAACGGCATTGGTGATCCCTTGCCGACCCGCCACGACATCCTGACTGGCTCGCAACCGGATGGACGCGCCTTTACCGACGCGGCAGACCATACGTGCAATAACTGGACGAGCAACGGCGCAGGCTCCGCGCAAGTGGGCCATTCCGATCGCGTCGGCAACGGGAACCAGTCGTGGAACTCCTCGCACGCCACGACGGGTTGCAGTCAGAAAGATCTCGTCAGCTGGGGAGGCGTCGGGTTGCTCTACTGTTTCGCAGTGGATTAGTCTGCTCCGGTTATTGCGGCAGCCAGCCGTCATACACGTGGGGCGTCGGATGAATCAGTTCAAAGCGGCTCTTGAACTCGGCATTCACGCCTGCCTTTTCCAACTCGATGTAGTAGTCGACGGTCGATCCCGCAACCAGATTTCCAACATCGTTGCGCTTCGGTGAAAAGTCGGGGCTGTCGTAAGAGCGCAGAAGGTGCGGAAGCTTCTCGTAGAGACCAACTGAAAAACGTGCGGCGAAACGAATGGGATACAGCGTGCCGTCAGCGAGGTTGACGATCTTGCTCGATGGGCCGGGGAGATCGTGCACGGCGAGCATGTCCCGAGTCCGCTTGACGTTCCGGACATGCGGGCCGTCCGGGATCGTCGGCTGTGCCAATTGAACTTGGTTACGCAGGGTTAACATCGCTGTCGCGGGCATCCGCCGGCCCATAGAAGTGCTGTTCGTCGTTTTCACCGTTCGGTAGGGGACGTACACCTCTGGCGTCGGCAGATACCAGCGAATCTGAATCGAATACGAAATGCGGACCCCGGGCTTACTAACCGGACCGGTCACGGGCACTTCGATCTGCTTGGGATAGCCCTCAATGGCGGCCTTTCCTGGCTCATAATCGACTTTGATGCTGCTGATCGGCATCACGTGCTCCTGTTCGCGGCCGCGTCGACGTGGGTTTGAGATCGATAACGCGATGCGCCGCGCGCAGGCGATGATAGTCGAAGGGCCGAGGAATGGATCAACGCTGCCAACCGTGGTCGGCGAGGTGATCTACGTTCGCGTGAAACGACTTACGGTCGGGCAGCACGCGACCGGGCGGAGCACGTCGGCCAGCGAAAGGCGCTGGGACGACGGGCATCCTCTAACCTGAAAGCCTCAACCGCATTGAATAGGGTGCACACTTCGAGATTGAAAAGAAGTTAATTGGCGCTCTTATGTCGGTTGATGTGGATACTCGCGCCGGTCCATGTTTCCGCGACCAGGTCCACCAATGTCCAACGTACGGTCGGCTGAACGCTTCTCGACGAGCGCCGTACGCTACGGCGCTCCATTCCTTCTCGTTCTCGCGTCTCTGCTGGTTCGACTGACCTTCCAGCGATGGCTCGGTGTCTCCGTGCCATATCTGCATTTCTTCCCGTCAGTGATGATCGCAGCGTGGTTTGGTGGGCTTGGACCGGGTGTAGTCGCCACGCTCTTGTCGGCGGTAGTGGCGCTCTATTTCTTCCTGGCGCCGCACAGTTTCATTGCGGTGAACCGTGCCGACGCGATCACTGTTCCAGTCTTCGTGGCGATGGGCTTTGCCATTTCGTGGCTGTTCCAGTCGGTGCGGCGGTCGGAAGGCGCTCAGCGGCATGCCGCGTTTACGGCCGTCCAGCGCGCGCGCGAGCTCGAAGCGATCTTCGAAGCGATGCCTGACGGCGTCTACGTCGGCACACCGGAAGGTATTACGCGCGTGAACGCTGCAGGGCTGCGTGTGCTCGGGGCTCCGTCGCTGGAGGCGCTGAACGTGGGGAGCCACGCGCGCGGCGAGAAGTTCGCTCTTCGGCGTGCGGCGACAGGCGAACGGATTCCGGGCGAAAGCCTGCCCTTCTCGCGTGCGTTGCGGGGGGAGGCCGTGGTCGAAGAGGTCATCGCGCGTCGCGCCGACACAGGCGAGGACGTCTTCATCCGGACGTCCGCTGCGCCGATCCTCGACAACGATCGTGTGGTCGGAGCAGTCGCGGTCAATGCCGACGTGACGGAACAGCGGCGGGCCGCCGAGCGACTGACGGAGACATCCGCCGCGCTGTCCCGAGTCAGTCGGCGTCTGGAGGAGGTCGTCGCCGATGTTCCGGGTGTCGTGTGGGAGGCATGGGGCCAGCCCGACGCCGCTTCGCAACGGATCGATTTCGTCTCCAACCATATCGAGATAATGCTCGGGTACGCGCCGGCCCAGTGGACATCGACCCCCAACTTCTGGCTCACAATCGTTCATCCGGAGGACAAAGAGCGGGCAGCTCGGGAGGCGCTCGCGATCTTCAACGGAGGAGTGGGAGGACGGCAGGAGTTCCGTTGGGTGAGTCGCGACGGGCGTGTCCTGTGGGTGGAAGCGCACTCGTCGGTGATCTTGGACGAGCAACGGCGGCCGGTCGGGCTGCGAGGCGTGACGCTTGACATCACCGGACGCAAGCAGCTCGAACAAGAGAGGGCGGCACTCTTGCTCCGTGAGCGGCAGGCCCGTGCCGATGCAGTCGCCGCGGATCGTCTCAAGGACGACTTTCTAGCGACCCTCTCGCACGAGCTGCGGACGCCGCTGAACGCGATCCTCGGATACTCGCGCATGTTGCGCAGTGGGGTCGTCGATCGGGACCGTCAGGCTCGCGCGCTGGAAATCGTCGAGCGAAACGCCACCGCCCTGGCACGGATGGTCGCCGATGTCCTGGATGTCTCGCGCATCGTCGCCGGCAAGATGCAGCTGAACGTGCAGCTGATCGATCTGCCGATGATTGTCGAGGAGGCAATGGCGACGATCCGGCCGGCGGCGGAAGCGAAAGGCGTGCGCCTGCAGACCGTGATGGACTCCGACACCGCGCCGGTTCTGGGAGACGGCGATCGTCTTCAGCAGGTAATCTGGAATCTGCTCTCGAATGCCGTCCGCTTCACACCCCGCGACGGCCTGGTGCAGGTGCGAGTGCTTCGGATCGACTCACACCTCGAGATCGTCATCAGCGATACCGGCGCCGGCATTGCGTCAGAGTTCCTGCCTCATGTCTTCGAGCGTTTTCGGCAGGCCGACAGTCGTCTATCGCGGGAATATGGCGGGCTCGGCCTTGGCCTGGCGATCTCACGTGAGCTGATTCAGCTGCATGGAGGCACCCTCCGGTGCGAGAGCGACGGCTTGGGAAAGGGCGCCACTTTTTTCGTAAAGCTGCCGCGATCGATCCCTTCTCCTGCAACAGGTTTCGACATGGCGAACGAGCGTCGGCGCGTGAAGCCGCGCGAGCCGGCGACGACGGCCATGGATCTCCAGGGGCTACGTATTCTCGTCGTGGACGACGATCCGGATGCCCTGACGATGATGCGTGAAATCCTCGAGGCGGCAGGTGCCACGGTCATCAGTGCAGATTCAGGTCGTGCGGCGTTGACCGCGCTGGACGAGAGCACACCTGACGTGATGGTGAGTGACCTTGGCATGCCAGGAATGGACGGTTTCGAGCTGCTTGCCCAGTTGCGCCAGTCAGCGAGCGAATCCCGGAGAAACATTCCCGCGGCCGCCGTTACAGCATATGCGCGCTCCGACGATCGGATTCGTAGCCTCAAGAGCGGATTTCAGATACACCTTTCCAAGCCGATCGATCCGGGAGAGCTCGTGGCAACGGTCGCGGCGCTCGCGAGCCGGGTGGATACCACGGCGAGCTAATCAGTGTTCAACGGCTCTTCACTCGAACTGAAAAAGCTGTGGATCCGCTCCAGGTCGACGTCGGGCGGTTCACCAACCAGCAGCGTCTCACAGCGCTCTCCTGCGGAGGCGACTTCTTAGACCAGACGCCTGCGCACGGCCGTCATCACCGCCTTCGTCGACTTGCCGCCCTTCGCCTTGAGATCCTGCACCGCGTCCGAAGGCGGTTCGATCCCGAGCCGATCGACGACACCTTACCGGCAAACTGATGTAAGGTGCTGCCCCACGCGGACGTGGGGCAGAGTCGCGCGCAGCTTTACTTGCAGCTCTGAGCCACGACCTTCACGGATTCGACGACCACCGTCGGCGGACGAACGACTTTCGGATCCGGCGCGCTGTCCTTATCCGCGTTCGGAGGTTCCTGTACCGGCCCCGTCACTTCAACGGTCTTGTTGACGTTCGCCGACCAATCTGTTTGCGACGATCCGCCAAGCACGTACATTGTTGCCGACCCGCCCTCGGCCTTGCCCAGGACGTATGCAGTGCCGCCGTCAGTCGTCTTCGCCTGCACCACACAACCGGTGAGCGTCGATTTGGGCGCCTGCTGTGCAGCCGGTGGTTGTGCTGGCGCCTGCTCTCTGGCTGGTGGTTGTGCGGGCGCCTGCTCCTGCGCGAACACGCTCACAGTAGTGATCAGCGCACAGGCAGCTATCGTCGAGGTGATATATCGCATGGGAACTCCTTGTGAATGAGTTTCCTTACTGTCGACCGTCCGCCGCCTATCAGCAGTATTCCTGCCAGTCCCACAAAACGCGGCGCCGACGCGCGCGGTGCTGACGAGACGGCGAGCGCGCGGAGTCCAAGACGTGAAAGTTCTTCACGATGCCAGCTCCACAGCGTAGCGTATGGCCGTGCCGCGGCACGCCTCGTCCGTTCGTTGAATCGGCGTCTATATCGCTGAACGGAACGGTATAGCGCCGCCGACACAGGTGCCACCCCGACGCACACAGTCCGACGACATCGACGTCCACGATTGCACGCTCGAAGAATGGCATGACACGTGGCGTGTAGAGGTATGGTGTTGGTGTGCCTCGCGTGAACGACGTCTTTGCCGAATGGCTGACCGGCGTCGTGGATGCGCGAGCGGCACGATGGTGTCGGCATTGTCCATGGAGATGAGGGTCAGCGAGCTTTCCCAGGTTCCTGTGATCGACGTTGGCCCGCTGGTGCGTGACACGCCGAAGCGCGCGCGCACCGCGGAGCAGATCGGGGAGGCCTGTCGTGACTGTGGATTCTTCTACATCGTCGGACATGGCGTCGACGACACGTTGTGCCAGGATCTGGAGGCGCTGAGCCGCCGGTTCTTCGCGCAGGACGAGCCGCAGAAGATGCAGATCGCAATGTCCCGGGGCGGCCGCGCCTGGCGCGGGTATTTTCCCGTGGGCCGCGAGCTGACGTCCGGCAAGCCCGATCGGAAAGAAGGCATCTACTTCGGAGCGGAGCTGCCGGCCGATCACCCTGCCGTGCGGGCCGGCAAGCCGCTTCACGGACCGAACCTGTTTCCCGACATCGCCGGCTTCCGCGAGACCGTGCTGCGTTACATGGATTCGCTGACCGCGCTCGGGCACGCGCTGATGTCCGGGATCTCACTCGGCCTGGGTCTCGATGAACACTATTTCCGGCAGCGCTACACCGGCGATCCGCTCGTCCTGTTTCGCATCTTCAACTATCCCCAGGCGACCATCATGGAGGATGACGAGAGGCCCTGGGGTGTTGGCGAACACACCGACTATGGGCTGCTCACCATCCTGCGGCAGGACGACACCGGCGGCCTGCAGGTGAAATCCCGCTCTCGCTGGATTGACGCGCCGCCGATCCCCGGGTCGTTTCTGTGCAACATCGGCGACATGCTCGACCGTCTGACGCGCGGGATCTATCGCTCCACGCCACATCGCGTGCTCAACACCTCGCAGCGAGACCGGCTATCGTTTCCGCTCTTTTTCGATCCGGGGTTCGACGCCGTGATTCGACCGGTGGAGGGCCTCGAGAGGCGCGCCTTCACCGATGACGCCGACGAGCGGTGGGATCGCGCCAGCGTGCATGACTTCTCCGGCACCTACGGCGACTATCTGCTCAACAAGGTCTCCAAGGTGTTCCCCGAGTTGCATCGGAAAGTCTTGTAAGGGTGGTTATTGGCCCACATTCCGACATCCCGCAGCGACTCGAGGATCCCCACAACCGATAAGTGCCCCCTGCGGAGGCCACTCCTAGACGAGACGCCGGCGGATGGATGTCATCCCCGCCTTCCTCGACTTGGGGGCCTTTGCCTCGAGATCCTTCACCGCGACCGATTTCTTCGCCGCCTTCCGAGCCTTTGGCGCCTTCGCCTTCTTCGTCGTCTTGGCCATATGTTCTCCAGATGCTGACGCGAGCACTGCCGGTCGCGGATCAGAGACCCGGACGCATCTGCTCACGATCCGCGAGGTCGCTCCTGCCCGGTCCGCGCTTGCTGGGGGAAGGTCCTTCACCTCCACAGACGTCTTTGCAGCCTTGCGGGCCGGCTTCTTACCCTTTGCTCTCGCCAGGGTCTTCCCGCGTCGTCGCCTTTGCCATCGCAGGCCCTTTCATCCTCGCAGCGAGCGCTATTCTTGCACAACGTATCGGTTCATGGTGCCGCCGCCGTCGTGTTCGCGCGACGCACACGTCCTTTCAGATGCCCGTACAGCCCGACGAGCCGAATTGCATCGAGCAGCCAGCATGTCGGATCGGTGAGGGGTCGCAGGCCCAGCGCGTACGCCTGAGAACCGGCGCTCACCAGCCCAAGCCGCGCGTCCATTGCCACGAGCCGCTCGTACCCACCGAGATCGAGATTGTTCGCGCGCCGCCATGCAAGCGTGGCGGCCCGACGCTCCAGTCCCCGCTTCCGTCGAAATTCGTCTGAGAGCGACTGCAGCGTCACGGGAAGCTCAACGCGGCCCCGTTCCATCTGCTCGTCGAGAATTGCCCACAACGTTGCGATTCGTCGGTAGACGCCGATTTCGACGCTCGACGGTCGCGTCCGGCGGAAGCGACAATACGCGTCGTCGAGACGCATCATGTCGAACATGCATCGTCGCTGCGAGTGCTTCGCCGCGCGCCGGCCGTGCCTTCGATCGTAGTTATCGACGACTCTACGAATCCGAGCCAATCGCTCCTCGAACCGCACGCGAGCAACGGCGTCGAGGTCGCGCGCCGCGGCCCAACGTCGCGTCTTCGCGGGCAATCCGAGCGCGAAATCGGCCCCCGAGTTCGCGTCACCGTTGGCGGGCGGTTGCCCATCGGTCGAGTGGATGCCATCCGCGAGCGCGTGGACAAGGGCCATCAGCCCCGCCAGCCTGCACAATAACGGATAGATCCGGCCGAGCGCGCCGGCCTCGATGGCGACATGCTCATTCGGCGGGAGGTCGCTGTCAGGTGCGTCGAACGGCCGGCACGTCGTTTCGTAGTGCAGCTTCAGGATGAAGCTGGTGCGATGCACTGGAGGCACGACGGCAGGCTGCGTCGTGCCGTCTCGCAGGTGCGTCAGAAGCTCCAGAGCATCCAGACGCTTTTGGTTGACATAGCCGCCGTTTGCGATGAACCGCCGGAATCGACTCGCTTCTTCCGCGTCCGGGTCGGCACGCCATGTCGCTGCGATCGCCGCGCCGAGCGACCGCACCTGATAGAAGGTGCTCTTCGCACAGCGGATGACACGCTCGCCGGAGTCCGGACGGATGACTCCGGAAGAGACCGCGTGAGCCACGGTGGCCCGGATGTTCACCATCGCCTCGGACATCTCCCGATACGCTCTGTCGGCCGGGCCGTGCAGCAACGCGACCTCATCGTCGTCGGTGTACTGACCGTCGCGGTAGGCTTCGAAGATCCTGCCGATGCCGACCATCCCGAACGGCACGAGCTCAGCGGCGCGCAGCGCTCCCATGCTGGAAGCGCCGAAGACGGAAATGCCGTCGTTGAGGGCGAGCAGAATCTCCTTGTGCCAGATCGCCGCCGTGCGGGCGAAGACGCCGTCGACGATGGCGATGGCACGCGGCGTAAGCCGCCGCGCCCGGAGCACATCGCCGCACCGCGCCGGGCCAAGGTAGCAGGCCGGGAGCGTTCTTCGCGCCTCGTCTATCGAGAGCGACGGGCCCAGGAACACGACGATATCGTGCGCGTTCACGTCAATCGGTTTCCGGCTCGCGTGCGCCGGGCACGACAACCGCCACGACCGGAATGCCGAACTCCGGCTTTGTGTGGTCCACCGCAATCACGCGCGGGAAACCCGCGGCGTGGAGGAGGTCAAGCGTGGTGGAGAGGTCCTCGGCGAACGTCGCACCGAGGTACGGCGACTTGCGCGTGCGGAAGTCCAGCGTCGGGCTGCTTGCGGCGGCACCAGACGTGTCCTGTGCCGGCTCGTACACGTCGGGAAACAGGTCGTCGCGCGAGCCCGCGATGAAGGTGAGCCGCGACTGCGCGGCCTCGGTGAGCGCGCGCGACAGTGCGATCTCCTTTGACAGATGGCAGCCGGAACCGCCGAACGTCTGGATCGCTCCGAATGGATTCGTTTCCTTGATCGAACAGTAGTAGACCGGGATGCAGACATCCGACGTCATGTCCCACATGTATACCGCGAGGCCCGCGTCAGCGAAGTGGTCCAACAAGTGGCGGAGCATAGGCTCTTCCACCGACTCTGCACACAGCTCCGTTGCGCGTTGTGCCGCGGCGGGCAGGCGGTCCCAGCGCCACTCGGCATCGCGTTCGATGACCTCGAAGATCGCATGGCACAGGGCTTCCTCGCGCTCGTTGCCGGAGGCCAGCCCGGTGCTCGTCACCAGAAACAGTCCGGCGTCGCCGTGGGCGCGGCTCCAGTCGAGGTCGACCCGCACGTGTGGTACAAGCACGTCCTCTCCGCTCGCCAGGTCAGTCCCGCGGATCCACGCGATGGGGCGCGAGTCGTCGTACGCCTTCCACCGGATACCCGGCTGCAGCCGGCGGGGAGCGACGACGTCGTGCCGGCGCCGGACCGTGCGATGTGACGCCACCAAATCGGGAGGTCGCACGTGTTCTGCGTGATGGCACTCAATCGATTCCATCACGGCAGAGACCTGCGCCAGCTCCGATGTTGTGCCCTTGCCCTGCGAGACTGAGAGCGAGCGCCCGTTCGGTCTGATGCAGATCCACACCGGAATGCCGATGCGATCCAGCCCGGTGATGTTCGCGACACGCGTGATCCCGAACCGGGGGAGGAGCGGGCGGATCCAGGCAAGGGTGCTCGCCGCGTCGCGGGCGCGGAGGGTACCTCCGAGGTCGAGCTTCCCTGCTGTCACGTTTTCCCGGCTCGGACAAGCGGCACTTCGCGTCTCCGAGCCGCGCCAGTATAAGTCTTGCCGAACCACCTCCGGCGCTGTCAGGCCACGGATTCAGTCCAATCGCGAGCATCGCGACTTCGTCGGCTGGACGTCTAGTCCCTAGCCCACTCACGCGCCGCAATCGACGGCATTCCGCGGCAATCCGTGGATCGTGCACAGGCACGGCGCTTTACGGCTTGCTCGGTCGACATTTCCAGAGAATCGTGTCTCCACGCAGTCCCTCTTCGACGAGTTGACGCTCATCGCTGCCCGGCTGGATCGATGAGCGGCCAAGCGCAGAAACAGGAGCAATCAAATGACACACCATAGTTGGAGAGTAAGAATCGGTGGTTTGGCGTTCCTCGTGGTGCTGGCCATCCTCGTTCCTCAGCAGGTCGAAACCGCGAAGACATTTTCGGAGTGGTCGGCGCCCGTCAACTTGGGTCCGGTCGTTAATTCGGCCTTCGAAGAGTTCTTGCCGGAGATGTCGAAGGATGGGCGCAGCCTTTACTTCTCCTCAAACCGTCCGGGCCCCTTCGGGGGCGAGGATCTCTGGGTTTCGCGACGCGCCACGCGCGACGACGCCTGGGACGAACCCCTGAATCTGGGACCGAACATCAATACAAGCTTCAACGAACGCTCACCGGCTCTCTCGCGCGACGGGCACTATCTGTTTTTCGCGACGACCCGTTCAGGAGGTTCCGGCGGCTTCGACATCTGGGTGTCCTGGCGTGCCCATACGCGCGACGACTTCGGCTGGCAGCCACCTGTGAACCTTGGTCCCGGGGTCAACGGAGCATTTGGCGATTTCGGCCCCACGTTCTTTGAGAACGACGACATCGGGATTCCCAATCTCTTTTTCGCGAGCAACCGGCCCGGGGTTGGGGGCGTCGACATCTACCGCAGTGAGCTTGCAGCCAACGGTTCGTTCGGGCCGGCCGTCTTGATCCCCGAACTCAGCACGCCACAGAACGACTTCCGTCCAACGATTCGTCCGGATGGACTCGAGGTGTTCTTTGATTCGAACCGGCCGGGCGGGATCGGCCTCCGCGACTTGTGGGCGTCCACACGCGAGACCACATCCAACGCCTGGTCTACACCCGTGAACCTGGGTCCTGGAGTCAATACGGGATTCAACGACACTCTCCCGGCGTTGTCTTCCGACGGCATGACACTCATCTTTACGTCCGATCGTCCAGGTTTCGGAGGAAGTGATCTCTACATGACCTCTCGCGCAAGAGACAACTAATTGTCGGCTCCTGCCGGCGCATGGAGGCGTCATGTCGAACATCGACGTTTCGAAGGACGCGATGCTGGCACCGGCGCTCGGGGGCCCGGTCGCCTATCATCCGCCTGCGATCTGCTACTGAGCGGATCGACGACACCACCACAGGAAGACTCGTGGAGGGCATGTTGGCCGCCTTCGCGCACATGCGCCGGGATCAGCACCCTCCATGCGGAGTTTGTTTCTTGGCGCGGTGTTGTTGACGATGGGCGCCGGCTGGTCGCCTCGTCACCCATAGCTCGCTCGCGTGTCAGGCGAGCGAGGTAGGTGGGCTTGCCGTCCACCTTCGCGGCGCAGAACTAACGCTGAACGCCGCTACCGTGGACAACCTTCGCGTGGATCGAGAACGAAGGGAGTTGGTGGACCAGACCGGGATCGTGCCGGTAAGGCGAGCCCGAAGGGCGAAGCCGATCTGCCTGAGGTCGGTCTGGTTTAACCAGCCTGAGCGAAGCGAAGGATGGTGGACCTGACTGGAGCCAGTTCGAACCGGATCCTGTCGTGGCTGCGACAGCTCGAGAGCCTGCGAACCGACGGACTCGGCAAGTCAGCGTAACCGCTTACTGCGTGGTGCGTGCCCGCACGCCGGTGTCGTCCGCTGGAGTGGGCAGGCGGTTCGCATCCCGTCTCACCTGATCCCGCGACGGGTGGCTGCGCGTTGACGCGCAGCCGAGCATTCACGCGGCGGCAGGGGGCGGGAGACCTTCACCGCGCCTGTCAAACACGCGCTTCGCCTTACCAACCGATCGGTCAATGACGCCGGGATTGCAGACCGACACGGATGCAGTTACGCCGACATACGACTTGATACGACGCTGGAGATCTCTCGCGGCCTCGTCCCGTACGGCTGCAACATTGGCCACCTGCGGGTCGATTTCAACGATCACCTCGAGATTGTCGAGCGCACCTTCGCGGCGCACTTCGAGGATGTAATGCGGCGCCAGGTACGATTGGCCGACGATGAGCTCTTCGATCTGCGATGGAAACACGTTCACGCCCCGGATAATCAGCATGTCGTCCGTGCGTCCCATCACCTTGGCCATTCGTCGCATGGAACGCGCCGTCGGCGGCAGCAGCCTCGTCCGATCGCGCGTGCGGTAACGGATGACCGGCAAGGCTTCTTTCGTCAGCGACGTGAAGACCAGTTCGCCGACCTCACCATCTGGGAGCACCGCGCCTGTCTCCGGGTTGACGATTTCAGGCAAGAAATGATCTTCCCAGATGACGGCGCCATCCTTGGCTTCGAGGCACTCGCAGGCAACCCCTGGCCCGATCACTTCTGACAGCCCGTAGAGATCAATGGCGTCGATGTCGACCCGCTGCTCGATGTCACTCCGCATCGCCTCGGTCCATGGTTCGGCGCCGAAGATGCCGATCTTCAGCGAGCAGGTGCGCGGATCGACTCCTTGGCGGACGAATTCCTCGCAGATATTCAGCATGTAGGACGGCGTCACCATGATCACGTCGGGAGTGAAATCCGTGATGAGCTGGACCTGCTTCTCGGTCTGGCCGCCGGACATCGGCACCACGGTACAGCCCAGCTTTTCTGCGCCGTAGTGCGCGCCCAGGCCGCCCGTGAACAGGCCATAGCCGTACGCCACGTGCACGATGTCTCCTGGACATGCGCCAGCGGCCCGGATCGAGCGGGCCATCAACGATGCCCACGTCTCGATGTCGTGCGCTGTGTAGCCGACGACGGTTGGCTTTCCCGTCGTGCCGCTGGAGGCGTGCACGCGGGCGACCTGCGTTCGTGGCACGGCAAAGAGGCCGAACGGATAGCCGTCCCTCAGATCCTGCTTGGTGGTGAAGGGAAACCGTCCGAGATCGGCGAGCGTGCGCAGATCGTCAGGGTGCGCGCCCACAGCGGTGCATTTCTTTTGATACGGGAGCACGTGGTCATATGCGTGGCGAACCGACCACTTGAGTCGTTTGAGCTGAACGCATTCGAGTTCGTCCCGGCTCGCTCGCTCAATCGGCTCGAGGTCGGCAGCTCCTCGTCGTCTTTTGGTCATGATTCATCCCGTCCTCGCGCCGCACGTGCCGCGCGATGGTCGGCCATCGTGTGCAGGTGCTCGGGCGACACTGTCGAGAGCTGCTGATACTCGAAATAGGTCTCGACGAATTGGGTGAAGGATGTGTCCAACGCCATGTTGGTCAGCTTCTTGGTCAACCGCGTGGACGTACACGCCATGGATAGGATTCGATCCGTGAGTTCAGTGACCTTGGCGTCGAAGGAGTCTGCGTCGACGACCCACTCAACGAGGCCCCACTCCTTCGCCACGGCGGCATCGACGATATCGGCGGCCAGCGCGAGTCGTTTCGCGCGGCCGATGCCAGCGTGCCGGGCAATTCGCCACATGCCGATGCCCGGAATGATGCCTTCTCTCACTGCCGTGATCCCGAACCGGGCATCGTCGCGCGCGACGCGCAGGTCGCAGGCGAGGGCAATCTGGAGGCCGCCACCGATGCAGTGTGAGTGAATCGCCGCGATGACGATCGCATCCAGTGTTTCCAGCTTGCGAAGCGCCGTCTCCCAGTTCCGAAAGAACGTCATGCCGATCTCGCCCTGGGCGAGCGCGGTGATATCGATGCCGCTGCAGAACGCGCGCCCCGCGCCGCGGACGACGACGACCCGGAGGCCTTCGTTGCCCGCAAGGTCATCGACAATGGTGTTCAGATCGCGTGCCCATTGCTCGTTTGCGCAGTTCAGGACGTGCGGGCGGTTGAGCATTACGGTCGCGACCCGATCGTCCACGGTGGAATACATTGTTTGAAGCTGCACGCGGCCTCCCCTTCTAGCGGCGTGAAAGACACGGTACTCCCGAGGTTGGGCGGAGTCTGCCACGAAAAGGTGTCGTGAGCAGCACCAAAAGACACGCGGACGCGGTGTGTTCGGATGGGCGGCGGCAGGCGCAGGCTACGCCCGACCGTGGGTATGCGGTCGTCCTACGCGGTCGTGAGCGGTCTTCTTCGAAGTTCAGTCGAGCGGATGAAGCCACGCGGTTCGACTCACGGAGTGGGTTCGAAATTTCAGCCGTCGAGAATCAGCGACCTGGAGATGGTGGACCAGACCGGGATCGTGCCGGTAAGGCGAGCCCGAAGGGCGAAGCCGATCTGCCTGAGGTCGGTCTGGTTTAACCAGCCTGAGCGAAGCGAAGGATGGTGGACCAGACCGGGATCGAACCGGTGACCTCGTGAATGCCATTCACGCGCGCTCCCATCTGCGCCACTGGCCCATGTCGGGGTGACTTTTCATGGTAGCGCACGCGGATGGCCGCAGCAACCCGCCTACTCGGCCCGTGACGGGCCTGCCCGCCGAACCGCGCAATTACCACCGGGCTTGCCTCGCCGAAGCGCATGGTGCCTGGCGCGAAGGCGGGACCTGCTCTGTCACTTCAAAGGGTTACAGTCGATACAGCTATACAGTCGACGGTCG
>Ga0070698_100000176_pt1 | contig 59867 bp, 43 predicted proteins | sample KBSK1502metaG_FD_65477 | JGI IMG/M metagenome (GOLD analysis project Ga0070698, IMG submission 65477) | Corn, switchgrass and miscanthus rhizosphere microbial communities from Kellogg Biological Station, Michigan, USA - KBS K1-50-2 metaG | ecosystem: Host-associated > Plants > Roots >...
TCCACCTTCGAACACTCCTTCCAGGGCATCGGCTGTTCTCCTTTCGGAGACTCAACCTACCACTTGCGAAGTGTTACCCATGTGTCCGAACATGTGTTACCTATCTCTCCGGTCTATACATTAATGAGCCTGGGTGGCGCGCTGATCGTTCCTCGTTCGCGCGCACCGGAGCAACCCGGGACAGCGCCTGCGGCGAAACCCGCGACAACCGGCCGCGGCAAACCCTCGCGTCGTTCGACCAGTAGGACGAGCACGCGGGCGCGCAATACGCGGATTTCAAAAATCGTTTTTGAAATTGATGCTCGGAACATCGAAAACACGATCCGCAAATTGGTGAGCTTCGGAACCCGCAACACCCTGTCTGAACAAGACAATCCTAATCGCGGCATCGGGGCAGCTCGCGATTGGCTCTACAGCGAGTTTGTTAAAGCCGCGCGGCAATCCGGCGGCAGGATGACTGTAGAGAAGCAAACGTTTGAGCAACCGAAAGCGGCGCGCGTGCCGCAACCTACTATGTTGACGAACATCGTCGCAACGTTGAAAGGAACTCAGCCTGAATCAGCCAATCGAGTTTATGTCGTCAGCGGTCATTACGATTCGATGTGCACCAGTCCCACCGACGCGAAGTGCGACGCGCCCGGCGCAAACGACGATGCGTCAGGCACTGCCGCGGTGCTGGAAATGGCGCGAGTGATGTCGAAGTACAGCTTTGATGCCACGATCATTTTCATGACCGTGCCGGGCGAAGAGCAGGGCCTGCTGGGCGCAACCCACTTCGCCGAAACCGCGAAGAAGAACAACCTGGACATCGAAGCGATGTTCACCAACGACATCATCGGCAGTTCGCTCGGTGGCAACGGCGTGCACGACCCACGCACGGTGCGAGTTTTTTCCGAAGGCGTGCCATCGAACGAAACGACACAGGAAGCGACGACGCGACGCAGCGTGGGTGGTGAAAACGATTCGCCCTCGCGGCAACTTGCTCGCTTCATCAAAGAGACCGGCGAACGTTACGTGCCTTTTATGAAGGTCTGGATGATCTATCGTCGTGATCGCTATGGTCGTGGCGGCGATCACCAGCCGTTTCTCGAGCGCGGCTTTGCGGCCGTGCGCTTTACTGAACCGAACGAGAACTACAATCATCAGCACCAGAACGTGCGGATTGAAAACGGCGTTCAGTACGGCGACCTGCCACAGTTTGACGACTTCAACTACATCGCGAACGTCGCGCGCGTGAACGCAGCCGCGCTGGCCGCCCTGGCTTCGGCGCCGGCGCGGCCGAAGAACGCCGTCTTCCCGGCCGGCCAGTCCAACGATACCCAAATCAAATGGGACCCGAACAAGGAACCCGACATCGCCGGCTACGAAATTGTCTGGCGAGATACAACTGAGGCCGTGTGGACACATTCGCGCGCCGTCGGCAACGTCGACACTTTCACAATGAAGGGAATGTCGAAAGACAACTACTTCTTTGGCGTGCGCGCCGTTGATAAGGAAGGGAATCGCAGCCCCGCGAGCTATCCAAGACCTCTGGCACGCAGGCGAACGGGAACCGCTCCAGCGGAAAGCGCCGCGCCGCCAGAATGAAGAAGCGCCGAGGCAAACGAAAAGTCCCGTAGGGACGAAATATTTATAGACACGAGCGACCTTCGTGATTCCTGGCCCATTCATGGGCGTCAGAACATTTCGCTCCTAAAGGAGCTTTGAGGTTTAACTCTCTGCGGGTTCTATAAACATTTGGCCGCTACGCGGCTGTCAACGAGTCCTCATTTCTCGGTGGCTCTGAGGTCGCGTAGCAATTTTGCAAACTCTGATTCGAAGGCATCATGGTCTTTCCAATTTGAGAAGTCCGGGATGTAATACTCGCGCAGCTCAACAGCAAGGTCTTTGTCACCTTCGCTTGGATTCTACATCACGGATTGCAAGTGGACTGCATTCTGATGCACACATTTTTATTCTGGTATTCTCATTGGTACTCGGATTAGTTCTAGGACATCAGCATTTCCTCAACCAAGACCCACCTACCTGCGTCTAAACTGAGGGTCAAACAGGATTCGTCGAAGATTTCCGTTAGCATCTGTATAATCGCGAGACAGGTTGGAATTAAGACTATGAGAAACAAAAGACAGTCAAACCCGCACGTTTCAGTGATGCCCAACTATTGGCAAAGAGCCGGCGCGATTCTGTGTGTCGGCGCTCTGCTCGCCAGCACGTTCGCGGCCGGCATAAGTGCGCAGACCATGAAAGCGCCCGCCGCCAAATCAGCGGCAAAGTTGACCGAAGACCAGCGCATCCTGCACGTGCTGAATCGTCTCGGGTTTGGCGCGCGGCCGGGCGATGTCGAACGGGTCAAGGCGATGGGGATCGATAAGTACATCAACCAACAGCTCTGGCCGGAAAAGATCGATGACTCGGCTTCTGAGGCCAAGCTTCAGAACCTCGGAACACTGCGGATGACGACTGCTGAGATCTACGAAAAGTATCCGCAGCCGGGACAACTTCTGCGACAGCTTCAGCAGCGCGGGGCGCTGCCTGCTGATCCCGCTCAAGCACGCGACAATCGAGTCAAGGGTGGTGCTAACGCTGCCCCTGCGAACAGTGCGAAGAGCGGGGCGGCTATGCCAGGGCAGGCGCCGGCCGAGATGGCCGGTCCAGAGATGGCAAAAACCAGCGACGCGGCCAAGCCTAATACTCCAGCCGCAAACGATGCGAACCCGCAGAACAATCCCGAGTATCGCAAAGCGGTGATGGAATATTTCAAAGAGAACAACCTGCGACCCGCGCAATTCCTGACCGGCGAGTTGCAGATGTCGCGCATCCTGCGGGCCGTTTACAGCGAGCGGCAATTGCAGGAAGTGATGGTTGATTTCTGGACCAACCACTTCAACGTGTACGCAGCCAAAGGCGCGGACCGTTGGTTGTTGACTTCTTACGATCGCGACACGATTCGGCCGCACACGCTGGGAAAATTCTACGATCTGTTGTTGGCTGATGCGCAAAGCCCGGCGATGCTTTTCTATCTCGACAATTTTCAGAGCGTGAGTCCTAACGCTCAGTTTCCACAGCAGCGACCCGGAGCCGCGCGTGGCCCCCTGGCCCGGCTGACTATGAGCAATAACCCGCAGCAGCAAAAACCGCCACCACAACAGCAGCGGCCCCGGGGCATCAACGAAAACTATGCGCGCGAGTTGATGGAGTTGCACACGCTCGGTGTCGATGGCGGATATACGCAGAAGGACGTGCAGGAAGTAGCGCGTTGCTTTACCGGCTGGACAATATTTCAGCCGCGCGGTGGCGGTGCCGCAGCGGCAGCCTTAATGGGACGCGACGCGCGCGACAGTGCGGGCAAATTTATTTTCCGGCCCGGCGTGCATGACAACGGCGAAAAAATTGTCCTCGGTCACAAGATTCCTGCGGGCGGTGGCATCAAAGATGGTCTGATGGTTCTCGATATCGTGGCGCATCATCCGGCCACGGCGAAGTTCATCGCAACCAAACTCGTCCGGCGTTTTGTTTCGGACGAGCCTCCACCGGCTCTGGTTGATCGCGTGGCCCAGACTTTCATCAAGACAGACGGCGACATCCGCGAAGTTCTGAAAGCGATTTTTTCGTCGCCGGAATTCAACTCAGCGGAAGCCTACCGGGCAAAAGTGAAACGGCCCTTCGAGCTCGCGATCAGCGCCGTGCGCACGCTGGGCGCGGACACAAACGGCGGCCCGCAACTTCATCAATGGGTGGCGCGCATGGGCCAGCCGCTCTATGGCTTTCAGACCCCGAATGGTTATTCTGATGTGGCCGAGAATTGGGTGAACACTGGCGCGCTCCTCGAGCGGATGAATTTTGCTCTGGCGCTGGCGAGTAACCGCATTCCCGGAACGCGCGTCGATCTATCGCGGCTCGTGGGCGACATGAATAGCAAGTCTGTCGATAAGCAAAAACTGCTGGATCGATTTGTGACGTTGATTGTCGGCGGCGAGATTTCGCCGCAGACTCGTGAGACGCTCTTGAAGCAACTCAACGATCAGGTCACCTTGCCCGCGATGCCGCCGGCGCAGACTGCATCAAGCGGGGCGCCCGCGAATCCGTTTGAGACTGCATTCCAAAGGGGCAATCTCAATCCCGGCGGCGGCGGTGGTGGCCAGCAACAGCAGCAACTTGCCATGGTGAACCCGGCCGCAATCGATAATCCTTTGATCAGACTGGCGGGATTGATTCTCGGTTCGCCCGAGTTTCAAAGACAGTGATAAGGACGAGCGAGGTTGATACTTTGGATGGCGGTTCTGTGGAGAAAGGGCTGCTCGGTACAGAACCGGAGCGGTAGCGACCGGGTCAAACACTCAACATGTGCAGTGAATCGCAATCGAAAACGATGCTTTGTGAATTTCCGACGCTACCCCCTTTACGCGGCTCACGGAGTTGGATGGCTGGACCCCGTCGCTACCGCTCCGGGTTCTGTACCAACGCTCTTTCAAAGTCGCGCAACCAAGAAGTCGTTGGGTCATAGCGCGACGGTTGGACCGGTTAACGCTGACGTTATTAAGTTTTCAAAGGGATGAGCTTATGAACAGAAGATATTTCATCAAATCCGGCGGCATCGCGCTCGCTTCATTTGGCCTGATGACTTCAACGCCGACGTTTCTCGGTCGTGCGTTGGCCGAAACGATCGACAAAGTAACCGGCGGCCGGCGCAAGACGCTGATCGCGATCTTTCAACGCGGCGCCGTTGACGGCCTGAACGTAGTTGTGCCCTACGGCGAGCACAGCTACTACGATCTGCGCCCGAACATCGCGATTCCGAAACCTGATGGCGGCGCCGAGTCGGCGATCAATCTCGACGGCTATTTCGGTTTGCACCCGTCGCTTTCGTCTTTCAAGCCGCTGTGGGATTCCAAGCGCCTCGCGATCGTGCATGCATCCGGCTCGCCGGACAGTACGCGTTCGCATTTTGACGCGCAGGACTATATGGAGTCGGCGACCCCGGGCGTGAAGTCGACGCAAGACGGCTGGCTCAATCGTTACTTACAAGGCAAGGCCGATCCGCAGAAGTCCCTGTTCCGCGCAGTATCGATGACGCAGAATATGCCGCGCGCGATGCAGGGCAAAGCGCCAGCGCTGGCGATTTCGAATCTCGCCGATTTCAGCATTCGCGCGGGTCAGAGTTCCGCCGCCGTGCAAGGCGGCTTTGAAGCGATTTACGATCAGACGGTGAACGATGCCTTGCATGGCACTGGCAAGGAAACGTTCGAAGCCATTAACTATCTGAAACAGGTCAACCCCTCGCAGTACAAAGCCGAGAACGGCGCCAACTATCCGCGCACGCCCTTCGGCAACTCGCTCTTGCAAATCGCACAGTTGATCAAGGCGGGTGTGGGTTTGGAAGTCGCTTTCACAGATATCGGTGGCTGGGACACGCACGTCAACGAAGGAAATCAGCAAGGACAACTCAGCAATCTGTTAAGACAATTCAGTTCGGCGATCGGCGCGCTCCATACAGACCTGGGCTCGCGCATGGACGATGTAGTGATCCTGACTATGTCTGAGTTCGGTCGCACAGCGAAAGAGAACGGCAACCGCGGCACCGATCACGGCCATGCCAATGCGATGTTTGTCGTCGGCAACAGCGTCCGCGGTGGAAAAGTTTATGGTGACTGGCCAGGCTTGAAGAGCGATCAGTTGTACGAAGGCCGCGACCTGGCTTTGACTACGGACTTTCGCGACGTGTTTGGAGAGATTGCCACGAAGCACCTCGGCACAACGAATCTGAAGACTGTGTTTCCGGGCTATACAGGAAGTGCGTCGAAGTTCCGTGGCGTGCTTGGGTAGGAAAAAACCACGCAGGAAACAGGGCACGGGTCACTGCTCGCGTGAGCGGCAGTGGCCCTTTTTCAGTTGAGGGCTCGCTCCACGAAGTGATAGGCCTGGCCGCCCAATGAGTAAGGCGTTAGTTTGGAAACAAGTGTTCAGAGTACCGACTTCAGTCGGGTTCTTATGGCCGTGAAAGAACCCAACTAAAGTTGGTACTCTAAACACCTGTGAAATTAGGTCACGAGTTCCCATGAGGTATACACGTAAAATGCGCGTGGCCACTCTTTCAAACTTACTCGCTACCGGATTTTCATTGAGCGTTGTCTTGCAAATGAATTAGGATGGCATCGCTCACACCTTGACCCACGAAGAGATGGCTCTCATGCAGACACCCGCGCAGAACGAACGCAAACCGCCTCGCACGTGGCTTGTCCCTGCTATTGTTGCCGCGATCCTCTTCATCGGTGGCGTTACGAGCAACTTGGTTGCGGCCTACGTTCAAACGAGCTTGGACCCTTATCGACGGTGGGTATCGCTTGGCTTTGGGATCGCCTTCATCGTAGCAATTGCCACCGCAATCAAAGAGACTCGCCGCCCCACGCATTCCGAGGCTTCAAGTGGTGCCAAAGTCGACGGGAAAGTCGATGGGGATGTGGTGGCTCGTGACAAGATCACACACATTTATCAAACGACGGGTCTACCCGCAACTGCGCTTCACCAGCTTCCACCGCCAGTCGACGACTTCACAGGTCGCGCGGATGAATTGGCGGAACTAACAGCAAAGCTGGACTTAGGTGGAGTAACTATCTCAGGTCTTCAAGGACTGGGTGGCATCGGCAAGACTGCACTGGCGCTCAAGCTGGCTGACCAACTCAAGCCACGTTTTCCCGACGCTCAGTTTTATCTCGATCTCAAGGGCGCGAGTCGCGAACCGCTCTCCGTGGCCGAAGCACTGTCGCACGTCATCCGAGCCTACCATCCAACTGCCAAACTCCCCGACACTGATGCCGAATTGCGGGGGCTCTATCAATCGGTATTGCAAGACAAACGCGCGCTACTCTTCATGGACAACGCTGCCAGTGCCGAGCAAGTGGAGCCGCTCATTCCTCCGACGGGTTGTGTATTGCTGGTCACTTCCCGCTGGCATTTCACTTTACCTGGCCTATTTGCGAAAGACTTGGAAGCCCTATCGCCGGAAGACGCGCGCGACTTGTTGCTTGCCATCGCTCCGCGGATAGGCGGCCTAGCTGATGAGATCGCGGGACTCTGCGGGTGTCTGCCGCTGGCGCTGCGTCTGGCCGGAAGCGCTCTGGTGAAGTTCATTAACCTTTCCCCCCTGGACTACGCCCGGCGCTTGAACAACGAGCAAAGACGGCTGCAACTGATTGAGGCTTCGCTTAAGTTGAGTTATGAGTTGCTGAGTGAAAAGTTGCAGAGACTGTGGCGCTTGTTAGGGGTCTTCCCGCATACGTTTGAAGAAGAGGCAGTGGCGGCGGTCTGGAATGTTGAAGTGGACAAAGCGCAAGACATTCTGGGCGAACTAATCGCAGCCAGTATGGTGGAGTGGAACGAGTCATCTCGCCGTTATCGAATGCACGACCTTGCTCGACTTTTTGCCAGCAGCCAACTTGCGAATGAGGAGCGAGCGAACGGACAGAGACTTCACGCGACGCATTACCAGACGGTCCTGGCAGCTACCGGTGATCTTTACAGCAAAGGCGGCGAGACTGTCAGAGGCGGGCTGATGCTCTTTGACCTGGAGTGGAGAAACATCGAGGCCGGGCAGGTATGGGCGGAGGTGGAAGCTGGAGGAAGCGATCAGGCGGCGCAGTTGTGTATTGATTACACTGAGACCGGCGTGCATGTCCTTAATCTGCGTCAACACCCTCGCGAACGGATCTACTGGTTGAAAGCGGCGCTGGGCGCTGCCCGTCGCTTAAAGCAACGAGGCAGCGAAGGCGCTGCGCTGGGTAACCTAGGCAATGCGCACGCGGAGTTGGGCAAGGCCAGACGAGCCATTGAGTTCTATGAACAACAGTTAGTGATAGTTCGCGAGATGGGCTACCGCCGCGGCGAAGGCATTACGCTGGGCAACTTGGGCACTGCTTACGCAGACTTAGGAGAGACCAGACTGGCCATCGAATTCCATGAGCAAGGTCTGAACATCGCACGCGAGATAGGCTACCGTCGCGGCGAAGGCGGTATACTGGGTAACCTGGGCATTGCCTACAAGAACCTGGGCGAGACCAAACGAGCCATCGAGTTCTTTGAACAAGCGTTACTTATTGTTCGCGAGATAGGCGACCGCCGCGGCGAAGGCAATACGCTGGGCAACCTCGGCAATGCCTATAAGAGGTTGGGCGAGACTAGGCGGGGCATCGAGTTTCTTGAGCAAGGTCTGAACGTCGCGCGCGAGATTGGTGACCGCCGCGCCGAAGGCGCCGCATTGGGCAGCTTGGGCAATGCCTACGCGACTTTGGGCGAAACCAGACGGGCCCTCGAATTCCATGAACAATACTTGGCTATCGCGCGCGAGACGGGCGACCGCCGCGGCGAAGCCAATGCGCTCTTCAATAAGAGTCTGGCGCTGGGCGTGCTCGGCGAGCGCGTGCAGGCTATCGCGTGCGCGGAAGTAGCATTTACGATTTGGGAGCAGATCGAAGATCCCAATGTGGCGAAAGTTCGAGCGCAACTGGCAATGTGGCAAGCTGGAGAGTGAGTAGCTCGGCGTCCCGCCCGTGAAAGACACGCGCAAGATGCGCGTGCCACAAACATCTTGACCTACTTTACATTAGCCGCTACCCGAAGCGGTCCCCCGCTGCCGCCGGCAATCTTCATCGGCATCGCGATCACCGTGAACCCTGAAGCGGACAGCGCGCTCATGTCGCCGAGGTTTTCGAATGCGGGACATTCTTCGCAAATAGAACCTGGTGACTCTCAAACAGTGTGGACTGCCCGTAGTCGATACTGGGTGTGTCGAGGCCGATGGCTTTGATCGATCGATTGGTGGTGAGCCAGCGGGCGGCGTCGGGACTGAGCCCGGGGAAGTGAAGCTTTGCCACTGCGGCAGCGCCGCGCTCGTCCGTGCCCATGTATTTCACACCGCAGTCTCTCAAACTAAAAAGATCACCGCAACCCGCCCAAGTGGCGCACAATCACTGTTATCGTTTATCCTGCGAAGTCTTGGGCAGTTACGAATCGAATTATCTGATCTGAGGCTTGGTCTATGTTCATGAATCGCGGTCAAAACGTTTTCCGGGTGATCCTTGTCGTAATCACGATCTTCTCGTCTGGCGTTATGCAGGCGTCGGCTCAATTGTCACGTCCGACGGCAACGCTCCCGCTGCAATACTCGCCACAGTTCGTGGCCGAAATTAAGAAGGTTCAGCAAGCGGCTCTCGAAAGTGACTATGCCTATCGGCAAGTGGCGCATCTCTCAAACAACATCGGCCCGCGATTGAGTGGTTCGCCGCAAGCGCAGGCCGCCGTTGAGTACGTCGCCGCGGAGCTTCGCAAGCTCGGGTTGGAAGTGCAACTGGAGAAAGTGTCGGTGCCGCATTGGGTGCGCGGTGAAGAAACCGCGGCGCTGACCGAGTATCCGAGCATGGCGCCCAACACAACCCAAAAGATCGTTTTGACCGCGCTCGGCGGCAGCGTGGCAACGCCGGCGCAGGGTTTGACTGCCGAGGTTGTGGTGGTAAACAACTTTGATGAGTTACAGGCGCTGGGCCGTGATCGCGTGGCCGGGAAAATTGTTCTGTTTAATGCGAAGTTCGATCAAACGCTTGCCGACAATGGATTCGCAGGTCCGGCCTACGGGCAGTCCGTAATCTATCGTGGCATTGGAGCTAGTGCGGCAGCACGCCTCGGCGCGGTTGCCGCGCTCAATCGATCCGCGGGCGGCGCTGACTATCGCTTGCCGCACACGGGTGCGCTGCGTTATGCCGATGACGCTCCGAAGATTCCTGCCGCGGCTATTGCTGCTGAGGATGCTGATCTGCTTGCGCATCTCACCAGCGAAGGCAGAGTGCGCATGCACCTCGTGCTCACGCCGCAAACTCTGCCCGATGCGGTTAGCTACAACGTGATCGGAGATCTGAAGGGAAGTGAACATCCGGAACAAATCGTCATCGTTTCGGGTCATCTGGATTCATGGGACCTGGGTCGCGGAGCGATCGACGATGGCGCCGGCGTGGCGGTCGCCATGCAGGCAGCCCAGTTGCTGAAGCAGTTAAAGCTGCGGCCGAAGCGGACGCTGCGCGTCATCGCCTGGATGAACGAAGAGAACGGAACTCGTGGCGCCCAGGCCTATGCGAGTGATCATAAGAGCGAGATCGCAAATCATTTCGCGGCCATCGAAACCGATCTCGGCGCAGGTCATCCGTTGGGCTTTTACGCGCAAGGCAAGCCGGAGATATTGAGCTTGCTGCAACCGCTCTCGGTGATTCTGCAAAGTCAGGGAGCGGGCGTCACGCGTCTGGTTGAAGAAACGGGATCGGATGTTGCGCCGTTGGGTGAAGCGGGCGTGCCAACCTTTGCTCCGATTCAGGACGCGCGCACCTATTTCAACTATCATCACACGGCGGCCGACACCCTGGACAAAATAAACCCACGCGAGTTGCAGGAGAACTGCGCGGTCGTCGCGGCCCTGGCTTATACGCTCTCGAGTATGCCGCAGTCGATGCCGCGGTGAATTAATTTTGAGTGCGCCTCCATACGAAATCGATGAGCCTCTTCCAGCCAAAGATACTCCGCTTTGATTCGATCGATTCAACGAATCTCGAGGCGATGCGGCAGGCGAGAGTGGGAGCGGCCGAAGGGTTATGCATCGTGTCGCGCGAACAGACACAGGGGCGTGGCCGTCTCGATCGCAGTTGGCAATCGCCGAAGGATGCCGGGCTCTATTGCAGCCTCGTGCTGCGGCCGCAACTCGAAATAAGTGCCTGGCCGCTGATTACTTTGATGGCGGCACTCGCTGTTTCTGACGCGCTCATCAAAGCCTGCAACTTGCGCGCGGACATAAAATGGCCAAACGATCTTTGCATCAATGAACGCAAGCTGTGCGGCATATTGGCGGAAACTGTCGAGACCCGAGACGGAGCAGCAGTCGTTCTCGGTATCGGAATCAATTTGAAGGCAAGCAGTTTACCCGTGACAGTGAACGATCTGGCAACATCGGTCGAGGCCACGACTGGTAAGCTGCCGGACAGCGAACGAGTTCTCAGGGAGCTTTTGACTGCGCTAGGCGAGCGATACGAGATGCTCCAAACTCCGCAGGGAAGAGAGCATACGATTCGCGAATGGTGCGCGAATTCCTCCTTTGCGATTGGCCGGCAGGTGCGGGTTGCGTTTGAGAGTGATAGCTTCGAAGGAACGACGCGCGGTCTGGAAAGCGATGGCGCCTTGCGGGTTGAAGCTGCGGATGGAAGGATCAGAATTGTGCGCGCGGGTGATGTGACTGCTCTGCGCGCGACGGCAAATCTGTAGGGCAGGGCTCGTCCCTGCCCGTCGCTTGAGATTCATCAATCCGGGCAGGGACGAGCCCTGCCCCGACATTCTTATGCTGTTAGTGATCGACATCGGTAACTCGAACACGTCGCTCGGTGTCTTTGACGGCGACAATCTCGCTGCGCACTGGCGCCTGACGACGGTGAGGGCGCGCACGGTTGATGAGTGGGGTGTGCTGGCGCGGAATTTGTTTGCCCTGGCCGGTTGGGATTTCAAAGCCATCGATGCGATCGCAGTGGCTTCGGTCGTGCCGCCGTTGAACTTCACTTTGAAACGGATGGCGGAGGCTTACTTCGACGTGACCCCGTTGTTTATCGACCATACGATCGACACGGGCTTGCCGATTTTGTATCAGCCGGCATCCGACGTTGGCGCTGATCGGATTGTTGACGCGGTAGCGGCCATTCACAAATACGGCGCGCCTTGCATCGTGGTCGACTTTGGCACGGCCACGACCTTCGACGCGATCAATTCACAAGGCGAATATCTCGGTGGAGTGATTAGCCCTGGCATAACGATTTCCGCTGATGCTCTGTTTGACAGAGCTGCAAAACTCCCGCGCGTCGAAATCAAACGTCCGCAGAAAATAATCGGATCGGCTACGGTCGAAGCAATGCAGTCCGGTCTTTATCATGGCTATGTGGGTTTGGTCGACGGCATCCTGCGAAAGATGATCGATGAACTGGGTGGCACAGTGCACGTGATCGCCACCGGCGGCCTCGCTTCGCTGATCGCCACCGGATCTGAATTCATCGAAAAGGTCGATGAGACACTCACTCTGGAAGGGCTGCGGCTGATTTATGAACGCACGAAGTAGTGGCACAGACTTCAGTCTGTGACTGCTAATGTTGAAATCACAGACTGAAGTCTGTGCCACTAGATTGAATTATTTTTCCTACTTCTCAGAAATCGAAGACACCTTCATTCGCCGCCGCGGCAAGCACCTCCTGCTTAGCCCGATGGACTGGGCTTTGATTGAGGGCTGGAAAGAACGCGGCGTGCCGCTGCACGTCGTCGTCCGGGCCATCGAACACGCTTTTGATTCGCACGCGGCAAAGAAACAAAGGCGAACTGTCAAAACGCTCCTCTATTGTCAGGAAGAGGTGGAAGCGCAGTATGCCGAGTGGCTCGCGTCGCGCGTCGGTGGCCACGAAGAACAAGCCGGTGATCAGCCAGCGGCGGACGATAACAAGTCTCCTTTTCCGCGCCCGGCCGTTCTGGCACATCTGTCCCGGTCGCTGGATACTCTCGGCGCTCTCACCGCAGAGCGTCGACAAAATGACGACGATGAATTAACAGAGGCTTTATCACGTGCGGTCACTCTGTTGGCTGAAATCAAGGACGACTATGCGTCCGCCGCGCAGCCCGACGCGCGCAAGCTGGAAGAATCTTTGACCGGGATCGAGCGCTTGCTGGATGATGCGCTACCCAAGGCGATGTCAGAGAGCGAACTGCAATCGGCGAATGCCGAGATTGATTTGCAGATAAAACCTTACAAGCGCCACATGGACAAAGCAGCCTTTGAGCAGACACGCCAAAACCTCCTGCACAAACAGCTGCGCGATCATTTCGGCGTGCCGCGGCTCAGTCTGTTCTTCCTTTGATTCTGTTAAGATGTCCAACAACTCAGGTTTGTCGATGAGTGGCACAGGCTTCAGCCTGTGATTGGTGAAGGGAACTCACAGACTGAAGTCTGTGCCACATGGAAGTCACAATTGAACGAATTCTGCCGGGCGGATTGGGAATCGCGCATGCTGACGGGCGCACCGTCATGGTGGCGTTGGCCGCGCCGGGCGATCGCTTGCGAGTGCGCGTGGATCGAGCGAAAGGAAACGTTTCGTTTGCCTCGATAGAAGAAATAATCACACCTTCTCCTGACCGAGTTGTGCCACCCTGTCCATATTTTGGCCGCTGCGGCGGTTGCGACTTTCAGCAGTTGACTTACCAGGCGCAGCTCAACGCAAAAGCTGAAATCATCCGAGACTGCCTGCGCCGGCTGGCGCGAATCGAAGACATTCCTGACTTTCAAATCACTCCGTCGCCCGATCCCTGGCACTATCGTTCACGCGCTCAATGGCAGAATGACGCCGTCAGGCAAAAGCTCGGTTACTTTGAGAGCGGCTCGCGCAGTGTTTGTGATGTGGCGGAGTGCGCGGTGCTGGCTCCTCAATTACAAGAGACGTTAGAGAGCTTGCGCGAGCGGATGGCCGGCGGATCGCTGCCGGACACGCGCGACTTTCGCGCAGTGGTAGGCGATGAAGGCGTATCCATCGCACCGCCGATTGCGGCCCCGGTAGGACGGGGCAGTAGCCCGACCGTGAGGGAGGGCTCAGACTCGGGAAACAAAAGCGAAGGTATCCGCGAAATCACCCGCACAATCCACGGCGAGACCTATCGCTTGAATGCGGAATCGTTTTTCCAGACGAACGATGCGTTGGCTCCGAACCTGATCGATGCAGCGATCGGTGATGCCAACGGCAAGACAGCCCTGGAACTATATTGTGGTGTCGGACTTTTCACGCTACCTCTGGCGCGACGATTCTCGCACGTGATCGGGATTGAGTCCGATGGTGCGGCAGCGAAGTTCGCGCGTGAGAGCTTGCTCAGCGCAGGCCTGACGAATGCGGAGATCGCCGCTCGCGATGTTGGCGTCTGGCTGGACGATATACGGCGCTATGACTCGTCAAGGTTATCTCCAGCGTCAGCGGCCGCACTCGAAGATCAAATCGAATTTCTTTTGCTGGATCCCCCACGCGTGGGCGCAGAGTCAAGAGTGATTGCGGGTATTCTTGGCTTGAAGCCGCGAAGGATTTCATACGTCTCGTGCGATCCGGCGACCCTCGCGCGAGATCTGAAAAAGTTGATCGCCGGGGGTTACCGTCTCACATCGCTCTCGGCCTTTGATATGTTCCCTCAGACCCATCATGTCGAGACCATAGTGCACCTCAGTGTGTGAGTTTCAGGAAGCATTGACAATCTGCCGATTACACAGTTATCTGCGGGATAGCGTTGCCCTGCCGTCCGCTTCATAGCTCTCTGGTCTCGCGCGCCGATGGACTGGTCCCGCAACGTCCGCCCATGCCTTGCTGGAATCGTTCTCGTTCTTCGGGCGTCATCTGCTCCCAACGTTCGCGCATTCGCTCGCCTACTCGCTCACTCATTCGCCCCTCCATTCGCCGGCGCGAATTGCGATGCCCACCGCCGCCAAGGCCGAAACCTCCAAAGAGAATCCGGCAGAGAGCCAGCAGTCCGAGCGCCTGCCAGAACGTAATTAGCCGCAAGCCGAACAGCGTGGGTGCCAGCCAATTCCACAAAAACATTACCAGCCCGCCGCCGATGGCCGTAAAGATCACCATCCCCAGGATCGCCAGTGGGGCTATCACCAGCAGTTTCGTTAGTTTCGTCATTCGCATCCATCTCTCGTTCATGTTTCGGTTCCTCACTTCTTCGTAAACTTGTTGTGAAATACTTGCGTCCCCCTGCGAAATCCTCCACGTCCTCTGCGGTTAATAACAACGATCAAGGCACTCAACCGCAGGGGCGCCGAGGCGTTCGCCGAGGGGCGCAGAGAATTCACTTTTAGCCTTGACTCATAATTCGTCGTAAATGCTTTGCAGACGCTCGCGCAGCCGCAGCACCGCATAACGTTTACGCGAGAGCAGCGTATTCACGTTGACGCCGGTCTCGGCAGACATCTCCTTGAAGCTGCGCCCTTCCAGCTCGTGCGCCACAAACACCTCCCGCTGTTCGTCGGGCAGTTCCTCGATCGCTATCTCAAGTTCATCCAGCAGGACGTTGCGCGTGTAGAGCGCTTCCGGTCCGGCGTCGGGCGACGGCAACAGATCTTCGAATCGCAGCAACTCATCGTCCGCTTCGTTCTCGCCCGCTGTTTCAACGAAACTCTCCGGCTGCTTTTTCCGAAAGAGGTCGGTGATGCGGTTGCGCGCCACAGAAAACAGCCAGCCGCTGACGTGATCGATCGGCATCAGCAGGCGGTTCGCTTCCACCAGCTTGTAGAAGACGTCCTGCAAAATGTCCTCAGCGTCCGAGCTATCGGGCACGCGCCGGCGGATAAAGTTGCGCAGCCGGGACTGTTCCCGCTTGACCACTTCGGAGATCCGCTGGTCTTGTTCAGCCATGGGCCAGTCTTTTCTCAGCGCCTCGTCCACCTACTAGTGAAGACGAACGAGCAAGATGAATATTGTAAAGATTTGAGTGATTCGTTGATGCCTGGGAATACGGTAAGCGGAGCCGAGTAGTTCAGTTGTTTCCGGATCAGGAGTGTAGATAGGTTAGTCCGCGAAGCGGACGACTGAGTTCCGAAACGTTCCACCGTCTGCTTCGCGAACTGCGTGTTTATAACAACGCTATTCCCGCCGCTGAATCGGTGTGCTATTTTCATTCGTCCGCGGCGCAGACTCGATCGCGTCGCGCGCTCCTCGCGCTCATCGCTCTAACTCTTAAGCTCGACCAACTCCAGGCGAATGGTCGTCTTGCCAATGTTCTCGGCCCAATGCGTTAGTGGCTCACGATAGATGACGTCGCCCGTTTTGAACTCTGTTTCAGTGACCGTGCCGTCAGCATTGTGGTTGCGAACCCTGCCGCCGGCGATGACATAGATGACATAGGCTGGATGCGAGTGAGTCTTTTCCTTGTCGCCAGGTTTAAGAGTAGCCTCGAGGACGCGCACCCGAGGGTTCTCCAGTTTCAGCACGATGGTTTTTGAGTTAACGACAAGCACGTCTTGAGCACGTGTAATGCTTGCGTCACTCCGCACAAATCCCGTTGCCAGCAGAGCAAACATCAAGATATAGATTCGTTTCATCTCCCGGTTCTCCTTATGTTAATGGGTCTCAAGCCTGTCATGTGCCGCCATCGAGTCGATAGACTTTGTCACTGCTTCGATGATCTCAGGATCTACTATGACGAGAGGCCTTAATCCTCCATAGCAGGAATGCTCCGAACACTAAGATTAGCGCCGATACTACGCGGGCCGGGACTCCCTGAATTTCTAAAGTCCCGCCTCTGCCCCACAGATATAGATGTCCGGTGAAAAGTCCAACCACCGCACAGATGAAGGTGACGAGGAAGTAAAGCGCAAACATCACTACGATGAACACCAGGCAACCATTGAAAATGTAAGCAGCAGGTTTGTTGGCTGCGAGCGTGAGCGGATTCGGAGTTTGGTCTTGCCCGCCGGTGAGCTTTTGGTGAATCACCCAGTGAATGCCGTCAAGCCACTTTCGAATCTGGATGTTGTAATAACCCCCGACGTCGAACAACATAAATCCGCGAACACTAGCGCGCTCGACGAGTAATTCGACAGCCACCTTTGTTCCACCCGCGTCTGATTGAATCCGGAAGTTTCCGATCGCGTGATGCGCAAAGCTATCACCGTCTGCCGTAAATCCGTCGGCTGTATCAGTAATCTTCCACCCGAGCGATTCGGCCACGAATGTGCGCGCGGCTTCAAAAACAACGTCGCGCGAAGCAGGGAAGAGTCTCTCTTGATGAAAATGCTTATGCTTCCAATCCATGAGCGTGGGGGAGTATTTAACGACGGGACAAGACTTGTCAAAGATTTTATCTTGCATCAAGTGCCCTGACCCGCGGTTCGCACGCGCTGGCTGTTGGTTCGCTTGCACGACCTGCGCTCACTTTCTCATTCCACTTCGGAACATCCACGCCTTTAATCAGCAACCAAACAGCCAGTATCAGTCCGCCAGGGAACATCAACATCAGAAACACGTCCGAGGCGTAAGCGGGCGCGAGGATCAGCAGGAAATTCCTTACGACAAACCCAATACCTCCGATTGCCATGAGCACGGCCAGAAATTTTGGCAGATAACCCGAGCGAAAGATCAAATACGACCGGACAATCCAAGTCATGCCGTAGTAGGCCGTGAAGATCATGCCACCATACGCATAGAACTTTAGCGACAGCAGTACCAGAGCATTGAGTTGATCCGGCGAGAAGCTCTGTAAGTAGCCGGTGCTTCCCAGGATGCGTGTCGGCGCCAAATAAAACAGCTCCGCGAAAGCAAAAAGAGCGGTCCCTATGAGCCCGAAGAAAGCGGCGAGCAAAGATAGTTCTTTGCTGATGGGTTTGAGCAACGCATACAAGATCAGCGCCAGGGTGATATCGCACAACGACTCAACCATGAAGGCCGCGAAGCCCAGCCGGTACAGAAAGTCGAAATTCTTAATGTTCGTTACCGTAGCGGCAGCGTCGCCGGACACGATGAGCTTGGAAGGAACGTAAGCCTCACCAAACCCACCCGCCACCATCGAGAGTAGAAAAAGAACTCCCGCGACCCTCGCGTACCTTTGAACGTTCATAGCTCAATGCCTCCCGTTAAAACTCGTATCGCTAGTATGAAGACGAACAGGCGAGCGAAATGTTGCAACCGAGCGAATGATTGTTGCGGTATTCGCGAGCCTGCGGAGCAGGCGAAGGCATAGAGATCAAAAGCAAGAATTGCAGGCCTGACCCCGATTCTCTCACGATAAGCGTTGACACGTTGTCGCGCGAAGGCGTATGAAATTGAACCATTATGACGACTCCCTCTCCGACGCCCCTTTGTCAACCGAGCAAACCAGTGAAACGGCTGACCCCAATCGTGTGGGTTTCAACTGGGTCATCCAAAAGTATGATTCCCCACGAACTTGGCAAAATCATTCCAAAGGGTGACGACAAAACGAAGTGTCTGAGATAGATTCCGGAGCGAAGTTTCGAAACCTACGAAGGCGGGAGCAGCAAAAAATGAAAAAGACAGTTCTGACGTTCGGTTTGATTTCCGGGTTCATCATGATTGCCTTGATGACCTTGAGCCTCGTTTTGTCCGACCGAATCGGCTTTGGCCACAGCCTCGTTATCGGCTACACAATTCTAATTGCCGGGTCTGTGCTGGTGTTCTTTGGGATTCGTTCGTATCGCGAGAATATCGGGGGCGGGCAGATTAGTTTCGGCCGCGCGTTCGCGGTTGGGATCTTGATTACATTGATCGCCAGCGTTTGTTATGTCGTGACGTGGGAGATCATCTATTTCAACTTCATGCCTGATTTCGCCGACAAGTACACGGCGTACATGATCGAGAAAGCCCGGGCCGCCGGTGAAAGCGCCCAGAAGATTCAGGCCATCGCCGATCAGATGAAGGGCATGAAGACGACGCTCAACAATCCTTTCCTCAACGCCGCGTTCACTTTCGTTGAGCCGTTTCCGATTGGCTTGATCGTTACGCTGATCTCAGCAGCGGTCCTGCGAAAGAAACCAGGCCCGCCCACGAACGACGCAGTCGCGGCTTAATCAATTATTCAATCACTGCCCGACCCTCTGTATATCTGACCCTGGTGCGGTTTCGCGCGTGCTTTGGCGCGCACGGCTCAGTCGTCCATTCTGCGCTTATGTTCGGCAGGACACTCTCCGTAAGTGGCATCATAGAACCCTTCGTCACGTTCCTCCCATATTTTCCAGTGCTCCTTGCAGTAAAAGCAGTCGCACCGAGGGCAGTAGAGCGGCACATATTCGTCGTTGAGCTTATATAAGGCGCGGGCATCACTATTATTTATTGCCTCAAACGCTTTGGAATTCGCGCTCTCAGTCCGGTCGTAAAGACCGTGCAGCCGGACGTGATCATTGTCGATGACTGCAATTGACCCGGCCTCTTTGCCACAAAGTTGGCAGGTAAAACTTGCTTTTCGTTCCACTACACTCTAAACCTCCTTCGTCGTTTTGAGTGATCCAAACACTTTTCTTTGGCCGTTGTAACTTTTCTGCATAAATTCCAATGTGTCAAAACTCAGATCGTATCTCGCCTATAATTGAAGCGGTTGTCGATCACCCTTCCAAGTTCGTAGTGTCAGCGTGAAGTTGCGAACGCGCTCGGCTTATCGTTTTGTCGAACAACTGTTCCAACCCTTCGTTGCATCCGCGCAGACCGTTAACCACCCTCTCGGCCCAAGTCAGGTAATCGACCCTTCTTTGGTAGGGCCAATCAGCCGGTGGAGCGAACGCGACATCATGAATATTCGAGATCTTGTCAGCCAGCTTGATCTGCTTCGCGCCCGTTGACAGGTGTGGAGCGTGCTCGATCTGAAGACGCTTGCATTCAGCTTTCGGCAGGCTCTTGTCGTCGGTGACTTCTTGAACCAGCGACCGTACTAATCGGCCGAAGTGCTCTTCAATCTCTGACGGTGTTGTCCTCGTGTCTTCAACTGTGTCGTGAAGAATTGCGGCAACGATTACATGTATGTCGCGCACGCTGCCGACATTCCAAAGCATTTCGGCCACGTCAATCGGGTGATTAATGTAAGGGGAACCTTCGGCGTCTTTGCGGTACTGGGTTTTATGCTTCTCGGCTGAGAACTTCACCGCCTTGATAAGCAGAGAGATATCTTCCTGCTTGAACTCCTGGGCCCGACTCTCTTCAATGGAGCCACTCGACTGTCTCATTGCCAATCTGCCTTCTTTTGCCGGTAGTGGGTCAGTTTGAGTTCAGAGTTCAACCTTCAGGTTGCGGTTTGCGGGAAGCAAGCTGAAGCTTGAACTGGCCTTGCCCGAAAAGTGTTTTATGAGTCCGCATTAGCGGACGATTGAAAATAGCCCAGCAGTTCACTGCTGGGAAAAAGAGGTGCAAGGTGTTTAGTCCGTAAAGCGGACGACTGAAAGCAACCGGCCAGATCCTTTAATCATTTCAGCCGTCCGATTCACGGACTTCCTTCCGTCCTCCGACCGAATCCCAGCGATGAAATCGCTGGGCTATTGTCATGCGTCCGCTAACGCGGACTCATAAACCTACTTTCGGGCAAGGCCGCTGGAACTCTAAACTTTCCCGCTAGGCTTTTCGCCGCTCACTGCAAGAAAGAATAAGTATACTTCACTGTGAAATGCTGCTCGCGTGTGAGTATCAAGTAATTCCAAAAGACGCCAGTGTCATGGGCGTGGCGGCCTGTATGCGGCGGACCAGACGTAGTTACCGCTGAGATCACATTGGTCCTTGTCGATCGAGACCCCGACTTGATAGGGGCCCCTGTAGATCGGGCAACCACATTGCACCAGAGGAAGGCGGGTCTTCGGATCAATCTTGCCTGTCCTCTTGCACGGCGCCGTCATGCATCCGGCGTAGTCTGCCTGCCGACAATCTGTCAGACGGACGTCGAACTCCGGATTCTTCCTCTGTTCCAGGTACAGGCTGAAGGTCGAGATCAGATCCGCGCCCGGGATCAAGGTGTTGCTGTTGATGACATCGCAGACAGGAGCGGGCTTGGGTCCGGTCGGCCGGCAGTTCTGCCCTTCTTTCCCGCACGTAGCCACAGTTTTGAGGTACACGTCAAGGTTCAAGATCGCATTAATGTCGACGAGATAAGGCTGCCCGGCGGGAATCTCGTAACAGGTGCAGTTGGCGATGCCAAGTCCGTCACGAACGCAGGGCGTCGTTGGCCCTGGTCCGGAGTAGTAGCAAAGCGCGATTGCGGCGCCTGTGCATTCCACGAAGTTCGACGGCATCGTTATTATGTCCGCCCACGGCGGGCCATACCGGGTCGTCGGAAGCGTGTTGAGTCTGAAGGGTTTGTTTTGGGTGTACCGCACGAAATCAAAGGTTGCGCGCGGGGACCGTTGCGCGGCGGCCGGCGCTTGATTCGCACTATAAATCAACCCCAGCGCTAGCAGGCAAAGCAAGCTAACCAACGTGACACTCGGATACCATCTATTGATTGTTTTCATCCTTTTGCTCCTTGGCGATTAGCGTTTATTCGTCGCCCAGTAAACGCGCGGCTGGGCGCGCCAGCAGAGAAACCCGAAACGGGAGTCATGGCCGCGATTCTGCGATTTTCAATCGTCAATGTCCAGGATTTTTTGGGAGGATCTCTCAGGTGACAGAGCAATTTGGAGTGCGCCGGCAGAGTCCCGACTTGTCGGGACGGCCACCGCGCTTTGGATGATTGGCTCGATCCAAAGCGGTGTCGCGCCATGCTTGCCACCGCACTCCAAACCTGTGGCCCGCTTCGCGGGTTAGGAACATGTCCTGAACCCGATTTTCAGAATTTACGGGTCTGGATTGACACCCGGTCGCTACCGCTGCCGGTACCGACCTGCGCTATCCTTAACCCAATGACTACTCCGCCGCTCCCCGAACAGATCGAAACTCCATCGTGACCGCGTGTGGCGGCGCGACGAAGGCCTCCGCATTGAAAGAGCTGCCAGCGCCGAACGTTCCATTGAAAGCGTGGGGAAGACGTGGGCTTTGCAAATCAGAAAATCGTCGAGCCGAGCCGACCTCATTCCCGCGCCGCCGCATCCGATGTTAACGACTCAGTCGCTGGTTTCGTGTCAGGCTTTACGTGTCCGTGACGAGTGCCAAAGAACGAATTGCGATCGAGGACCTTTTCCTGGAACTGCTCAAGGTAAAGATAAATCACTGGCGTGACGTAGAGCGTTATGAATTGCGAAATGATCAGACCACCCACCACGACCAGCCCGAGAGGCCGGCGAGACGATCCGTCAGCGCCGAAACCCAAAGCGATCGGCAGCGCACCGAAGACTGCGGCTAGCGTGGTCATCAGAATCGGCCGGAAACGATCCATGCTGGCGTCGTGAATCGCTTTGTCGGCTGCTTCGCCTGCTTCGACTCGCTGGCGAGCGAAGTCGACGATTAGAATTCCGTTCTTCTTAACTATTCCCATCAACATGAACATGCCGACGAAGGCGTAAAGCGAAGCCTCCTGGCCGAAGATCAGCAAGGTAAACAATCCGCCCACCAGAGCCGTGGGCAGCGTCGAAAGCACCGTTAATGGGTGGACGTAACTTTCGTAAAGGATCGCCAGAATCACGTACATGACGAACACCGCCAGGGCCATCAGGACCGTCAGGCTGGTGACCGTGTTGCTGAAAGTTTGCGCTTCACCTTGCAGTTCCGCGCGGAGCGTTGGCGGCACTACTTCAGCCGATGCTTTAGTGATGTAGTTGGTGGCGTCACCCAGAGCGACACCCGGTTTGAGATTGAAAAAGAAGGTGACACTGGTGAATTGATTGAGATGGTGAACGGCCTGTGGCCCGAGCGTCGCGTTCCAGGTTACCAATTCGCCCAGCGGCACCAGCTGTTGCCCGTTGTCTGACTTGATGTAGAGGCGCGAAAGATCTTCCGGCGTGGCGCGCGCTTTATCCTCCATCTCCAAAATTACCTGATACTGATCTTCGGGTTTCTTGATCAGGTAAAGATAGTTTTGTGAGTAAGCATTGCGCAACAAGTTCAAGATTCGTGCTTCGGATACACCGTAGGTCTTGGCCTGATCGCGTCGCAGCTCGATATCGACGTTCGGTGTGTTGTTAAAGAAGTCCGAAGAAACTGAAAGAAAGCCGGGGTACTGCATCAGCTTGCCCAGAAGCTTCTCGTGCACGGCGTAGACTTCCTGCGGATTGGCGCCGGAAATGGCAAAGGCATACTGGCCCTGATTCTGACTGGTGACGCCGGTGCTGATTTCCAAAACGGGAAACGGTCGCAGGAAAGTGAAGACTCCGGGAATCGAATTCAGATTTCCCATCATCTGCGCAGTCACCTGATCGATCGGTGGACGTTGGCCCGGCGGCTTAATGAAAGTAAAAGTTATTCCCTGATTCGAAGCGAGAAATCCAGTCGCGCCGCTCAGCGTAAAGTCGGTGATCACGTTCGGGTCTTCGTGGAGCTTTTCATCGACGCGTGCCTGAAGCTCGTGCATTTGTTTGGGCGAAGAGCCTTCGCGCGCGATGAAGGCCCCGAAGATCACGCTACTGTCGCCGGGCGGCAGGAAAGCTTTGGGAATCAGAATGAACAACCAGATTGTGCCAGCGAGACAGACGACCCAGATCACCAGAGAGACCCAGCGCCAACGTAGGAACCACCATAACGAACCGCCGTAAAGAGCGAGCACGCGTTTTTCGATTCCGCCGATGACCCGCTCCATCCAGGTTTTCTTCGCGCCTTCGCCGCGCCCTTTCAAAAGCCGCGCACACATCAGCGGCGTCAGAGTCAGCGAGACCAGGCCGGAAGCAAAGATCGAAATCACAATCGTGATCGCAAACTCGCGAAAGACCCGACCCACCAATCCCGACATGAAAACGAGCGGGATGAAAACGGCGGCCAGCGAGATGGTCATCGACATGATCGTGAAGCTGATTTCCTTCGCGCTGTTGATGGAGGCCTCGAACGGCTGTTCGCCGCGCTCCATTCGCCGCACGGTGTTTTCGAGAAACACGATCGCATCGTCGACCAGGAATCCGATGGCCAGCGTCAGCGCCATGAGCGATAAGTTGTCGAGACTGTACCCAAGCGCGCGCATCGCGATGAATGTGATCAGGAGCGACAGAGGCAAGGCGACGGCGGGGATTAGCGTGTCGGTTGCTCGACCGAGAAAGACAAAGATCACCATCACCACGAGCGCGAAGGCGATGAGCAGCGTCGTTTGGACATCGGTGACTGAGTGCACGATGCTGAGCGAACGATCATATATCGGCGTGATCCGGATCGAGCCGGGCAGCTGGGCGCTGACCATGGGCAACAATTCGCGGATGCTTTTGGCGACTTCGACGGCGTTCGCGCCGGCGCGTCGATTGACGGCGACGATCACCGTGGCGGAAGGAACGTTGTAACCGCGCACCCAGAACTTCATATTGATGCGCTCGTCCTGGACCGAGTCCTTCACTTCGGCAACATCACGAAGGTAGATCGGCGACGTTCCCGAGCCGCCCACAATCAAGTTACTGTACTGATCAGCAGTTTCGAGTTGGCCTTGCGGCCTAAGAACAGAAGTGCCGGAACTGCTGTCCAACTGTCCCGCACCGGTGTAGCTCGTGCCGCTCTTGATTGCCGCGGTGAGATCGTCAATTGAAATTCCGCGCGCCCACATCGCATCCGGCTTTGCCTTAATGCGAATCGCCGACTTGGTGCCGAAGACCTGAACCCGCGAGACGCCCGGCAAAATGCTCAAACGCTGCCCGACCTGCGTCGACCCGTAATCGTAAAGTTGACCGGGCGTCACTGAGTCGCTGGTCAAAGCGATGTACATGATCGGCTGATCGTTGGGATTGGTTTTTGAATAAGTCGGTGGTGAAGGCAGATCAGCAGGCAAGCTTCCCTGCGCCTGCGAAATGGCGGTCTGCACGTCGGTTGCTGCCGCGTCGATGTTCTTGTCGAGGGCGAACTGCAGGGTAAAAGTGGCAAAGCCCTGGGTGCTTTGCGACGTCACGACCTCCAGCCCGTTGATCTGCATGAATTGACGTTCGAGCGGGGTGGCGATGTTACTGGCGATCGTATCCGGACTGGCGCCCGGATAACCAACCTGGACCTGGATGACGGGATAATCGACGGCCGGGAGATCGTTCACCGGAAGCTGAAAGTAACTTAGTACTCCGAACAGGATTACCGAGAGTGTCAACACCGCGGTCATAACCGGCCGGCGGATGAATGGTTCGGACAGATTCATTACTTCGATCCGCTCTCAGTTGTCTTTGCCGGGCTGTTTGGGTTACGAGGCTTTTCGACCAGCACTTTGCCACCGGGTGTGACGCCAAGTTGTCCGTTGGTGACCACGAGTTCGCCGGCTGCTACTCCGCTTTCAATCACAACCAGATCCTGTTGCCGTTGGCCCAATGTAACCGGGCGCTGCTCGGCTGTCTGGTCAGCCTTGATGACATAGACGAACGAGCCTTTCGCCGACATCTGCGGCGCGGTGGCCGGAATTAGGACCGCCTGATGGATCGTGCTCAGCACGAGACGAACGTTTACAAATCGCCCAGGCCAGAAACGATGTCCGGCATTCGGAATAGTTGCGCGGAGATTAACCGTACCCGTCGTGTTCTGAACGGCGTTGTCCAGAAATGTAAGCTGTCCGGCGACCATCTCTCCGTTCGCATCGGGCAAACGAATTTCCGTTTTTAAACTGCCCGATCGCATCTCCTCCTGCACGGCGGTCAAATTGTCCTGCGAGATCGTGAAATCCGCGTAAATCGGATCGAGCCGTTCAATCACGAGCAGTGAATTGCTGTTTGCCGTCGAGCCGGACCCGCCGCCTTCAGTTGAATTCCTGTTTCCGGTGCCGCCGGGGCTGACGACATTCCCGATGTCCACCAGTCTTTGTCCGGCGCGTCCATCGATGGGCGCGCGGATGTAGCAGTAGCTGAGCTCAACCTTCGCACTATCGATCGCCGCCGCATCCACCCTCAATGATTCGTTCGCGCTGGCCACGGCCGCCCTCGCGGCCCCGACGTTCGCATTCAGCGAGTCCTGGTTGGCTTTGAATTCTTCGTATTGTTCACGCGCGACCACGCCGGCCGCTACCAGAGTGCCATAGCGCTTAACCTGAGTTTCGCCCCACTTTGCCGCGGCTACCTCTTTCGCCAGGTTCGCTTCAGCCTGACGCTTGAGCGCTTCGTCTTTGGAATAGTTGGCCTGGGCTTGCTTGAGGTTTGCTTCAAAAGGTCGGGTGTCGATCGTAAAAAGCAGATCGCCTTTTCTGACGTTGGCCCCGTCGGTGAAATGAATTTTGGTAATGCGGCCTGACACCTGCGGCTGGACAGAAACCACCTCACGCGCAACGGTCTTGCCGATGGCGTCCAGGTAAGTTGGCACGTCCTGAGCGACAGCTACCGTGGCCTGAACAGGCGCGGGCGGCCGGTCGAAACTTTGCGCAGCTTTATTCGCGCAACCCGTAAGGTTGAGAACAGAGACTGCGGCGATTAAAAGAAATAGGTAGCCTTGATCGTATTTCATAACTCAGCACTGGTTTACGTAAGCTTGTCTAAGACAATTATCATCTCACCCTGTCGTATCAGGCAAATGCTCGTTGCATTTGCGATGAAGTGCGTCGATTCGAAATTATCAGTTATTTGTTCTAGAGTTGTTACGCTGTCTAAATTTGTTTTGTTTGGACCGCCACGAGTTTGTATTCACAACTTAACAATTATTCACAAACTTTGATACGACTTGCCGGCAGGCACATGATGTCCGGCATCGGGATGCACAAGCGACGAAACCGGAAGCGACGAAACCGGGGTCAGGGCTGCGATTCTCGAGCGCGCTATCCAACCAGAAGGTTTTTTTGCTGAGCCCGCCGCCTCTAACCCGATGATTACTCCGCCACTCCCCGAACAGATCGAACTGCATCGCGACCGCATGTGGCGACGCGACGAAGAGCTCCGGGTTGAATCAGCTATTGATGCCGAACGTTTGATTGAAGACGTGGGCTTTGCAAATACTTTGACAGATACCCGTCGCGCCGGGCCGTCGTTGTACATTGCAGTTTGCGGCCGGCGGGATGTGAGTCTCCCTCGCAATGTTCAGAAGGACGAAGAGACGAGCCTGGCCTGGTTCCTCAAGGACGAAGTCATGCGCCGCGGCCGCGTTTATTACGCGAAACTCGCGGGCGGTCGTTCGATGTTTGTCGCGCCGCGTTTGATCAGCCATTTTGCCGCGGTGTGGATGCCACGGCGGAAAGACGAGCCGCTGATTTTGTCCCCCGCAGCCCGGCGCGTTCTCAAAGTGCTGCGGCGCGAACACGAACTGGCCACCACGGATCTACGGGCGGAAAGCGGAGTCACCGAACGTGCTGCATTCACTCGCGCCCTCGATGAGTTACAACGGCAGATGAAAGTGATCCCTCAGGACGTCATCTATCAACCGACGTTTTCCTACATCTGGATGCTGGCCGAAGATCGGTTCCCGGAAGAGCTGAGAAAACGGACGGAGCGCAAGACCGCACTGCGAGAGATCGCTCGGGCGTATCTGGCAGGCGCGGGGATGTCTCTACTCGGCGAGACGGCGCGCGCTTCCGGTTTGAGCCGCGTTGAAGCGGGTTCCGGAAACCATCAACTGGTAGACGAAGGATATGCGATCCGCGTGAGGCAAGGGATCTACGCGCTGGCATCATCGAAGAACGGCTAACGTCACAGTCCGTACCAAATCCGGCGGCATGGAGCACTCCCTGGAGGGCTTCATGGAGTGTTGAGGCGCGAAGCGCCGCAATGTAATAGCCCCGACCGTCAGCTCGGGGTAATAGTCACCACAAAACAATTGAGGCCCGAAGGGCCGACATGATTCCTGCCGGTCCTTAGGACCTCGTCATCATTTCTAACTGCCTACCACGACCTTACGGTCGTGGCTATTTCATAACGGCCCTTCGGGCCTCTATGCAGATTCTCGAAAAGAATCTTCAAGTTCTTTGGTGGCCCCCTCAACATCGCGCTTCGCATCCTCCAACGTCTTGGTTGCTTTGGTTAATTCGACGGCGATGCTCTGCGCGCGCAGGGTTGCATCAGTGGATGCGGCGCTCGCTTTTTTGAAACGTTCCTCTGCCTCGCGTTTCTGCTTGGCGGCTTCCTTCGCTGTCGCTTCGGCCTTTTTCTGCGCGCCTTCCAAGCTCCTGGCCTCGGCACGAGCAGCAGTCAGCGATTTCCTGGTCTGCTGTAGTGAAGCTTTCGCGGCATCAATCCGAGCTTGCCGCTCTTCACGCCGGCTCGCCTCGGCCACGGCCGCTTGTGCCTTGCTCGATGCAGTGACTGCCTTCTTTGAAGGACTGACGTGCAGCGGTTCCGCGGTGCGCTTTGTTATGGCGGGGCTCGGCGCGAATGAACCTAATGAATCAAAGCCCGGAGGATCGATGTCCTCGGTCAATCGCCCGAGAGTTGGGCCATCGGAGAGTGACGTGGCTGAGAGTGCAGTGGCGACGGACAACGCCTCGAGTGTAGTGGCAATGCGCCGCAGTGTATCCAGCGAAGGATTGTGACCGGCATCGCGCAGTGCTTCGGTCGCCAACTCCGACAGGTGCGAGAGTGCTTCGCGGCGCGCGTCGAGAGCTTCCCGCATGTTCACCATTTTGCCGCTGACTTGCGCCTTGTGAAATCGCTGACCCGTCGCAACCAGCTCATCGAACGCTTCACGATGCCGCCAATAGAGTTGATTCACCGTCCAGGCGGAGATTGATGGCTTTGCCAACGCCTTTACGCCTTCGGCCTCACTGACGAGACCGTTCTGCTTCAGGCGAGCGGCTAGTGCCTTGCGGGCACCAACGAACTCTGTCAGCGGCAGCTTGAACAAGGCATCAATATCATCGTTGAGTTTGGGCATCGATCTCTTTGCTCACTCGCGTGTGGAAACTTCCAGGGGTCACGGATCGTGGCATCAAAAAAAGAAGGAGGTAACCGACCGCTTGGAACGAGCGGGGTCAGGCCTGCGAGTCGCTCCGATTGATCCATCGATTCAATGATTCAATTCTGAAGGGTCAAGCCAGATCGCAACGGTCGCAAGCCTGACCCCGATCTGGTTCTCTATTTGCCCCCGCCGGCCGTTCCCTTGGGCCACACGAACGTGCACGACGCGGGCGCCACGAGCGGCGCCGGGGTGATCTTGAGCGGCGTCTGGTTGTTCTTCGTTAGCAGGCCGTTGAATGTCATGAGGTCCGCGGTCCACATCGTCTTCCACGCGTTCAACGTCGACGTGAACTCCTTACAGCCGGATTCCCACGTGTCGATCTGTGCCTTGCTGGGCGGCATGTCGATGCCGTTCTGCGCGAGCGGCGCGAGGACACTATTGAACGTCCCGTTGATCGAGTAGAAAGTCAGTACGCTGCCGGGAACACGTGCGGGAGCAGCACCGAACCCGCCCCCAAGACCTCCGCCACGTGAGCCACGGCCGCCGGCAGCTCCCAGGGTCGCCAGCTTCGCATCGAGCGCGGTCGCGGCCGTCGCGACATCGGGCGGCAGCGAGCCACGCACGATTGCGGCCAACTGCGTGCGCACCGCGGCGACTTCCTCGTTGGCGGCGAAGCTGTCCTTCATGCTCTGCCAGGCGGCCATCGCCAGTTTGTTCTGCGTCCGCAGCGCCGACATCACGTTCGCGCCTTCCCCGACACGCGGATCGTTGTGCACGACGAGCGTCTGCGTGTACGTCGCGCCGTCCACCAGCAGCTTGACGGTGTACGTGCCCGGCAACACGAGCGGCCCGTGCGGCGCGGGCGCGACCTGGCCCGGCGCGGAGTTCATCTGGTTATTGATGTCGGGGTTGTAGCCGGGCGGATCGTCATAGCGCAGATCCCAGTTCGTCCGATTCGTCCCGACGTTCGTCGAGAGCGATCGATCTCCAGGCGACGCCAGCCAGTAATCGGGGAACGGCGGCCGTTCGTAGGGCTTCGGCTGAATGCTGGAGATGGTGCGTACCAGCTTGTTAGCCGAGTCGAAGATCTGCAACTTGATCTCGCCGCTTGGCGGACGGCTGAGGTGGTAGTAGATAAGCGCGCCGAACGGCGGGTTGGGCGCGTGCGCCAGCTCGACGTTCATCGGCTGATCCCAGTTCGCGCTCATGCGCGCGCGGATCGCGTCGCCTGGTTTGAAGAGATAAGCGGGCGCGGCCGCGATTGCTCCGGCCTTCGCCGCAAGCTCCCGCAGCGGACTCATGTCGTCGAGCACCCAGAACCCGCGACCGTACGTGCCGATCACCAGATCATTCATGTGATCGCCGGTGTGGAACACCAGGTCGCGGATCGACGTGCTCGGCAGATTCAGCCGCAAAGACTGCCAATGATCCCCGTCGTCGAAAGAGACGAAGACCGTCGTCTCCGTGCCGGCGAAGAGCAAGCCCTTCTGTTTGGGATCCTCGCGAATGACGTGTACCTGGCTGCCCGTGCGCTCGTCGATCGGCAGTCCATTGACGATGCGCGTCCAGGTCTTGCCCGCATCGTGCGTGCGATAGATGTAGTGTTGCTCCGGCGCCGGTGCGCCGCCGCCACGGCCGCCGCCGAGGTTCGCGAGCACGTACGCGGTGTTGACGTCGCTGTGTCCGGCTTCAACGGTCACAAAGTTCGCGTTGGGCGGCAGGTCGGTAAAGTTCGTCACGTTGTTCCACGTCTTGCCGCCGTCCATCGTGTAGTAAATCTGGCCAGTGCTGCTGCCCGACCAGACGACGCCCTGCTTAACAGTCGAAAGCGAGAAATCGGAGATCGATGGGGCCGGGCCACCGCGCCCGGCTCCCGCAGCCGCCGGAGTGGGCGTGGGTGAAGCCGCCGGAGCTCCAGCTCTCGGGGCCGTCGGCGGAGTCGCTGCGGACGCTACTCCGCACGGCACCAGCTGCTGACCTTTCGGCGTGGTGAGATCGGGACTGAAGGCCTTCCACGTCTGCGCACCGTCGCGCGTCACCAGAATGCAGTTGTAGCCGACGTACAGCGCTTTCGGATCAAACGCGGTGTCAAAGCGTTTCCAGAAATCGCGGCCCGCGGTGTACAGGCCCGCGTCCGTCCCGAAATTAGGCGCAACGTTGCCCCACTGTCCGGTCGCGAGATCGATCTTGATCATCCCGTTGCCCTGGCCCGCGCCGTAGCCTACGCCGTACACGGTCGTGGGCTTGAGCGGATCGGCGACGACGGTGCCGAACTCCGACGATGGGAGCGGCAGCCAGTCGACCACCGTGATCTGTCCCCAATCGCTGCGGCTGCGAGTCATGACCGCGCCGGTGTCCTGCTGCGAGCCCATTACCCAGTACGGATACCGCGTGTCGGTGCTGATGTGGTAAATCTGCGCGATCGGGATTTGGTAATAGCCGCTCCAGGTCTGACCGCCATCGAGCGTGACGGCCGGACCCTGATCGAAGCCGAACAGCATGCGCTGGCCGTTCGTTGGATCGATCCAGATCTCGTGCGGGTCCTCACCGCCGGGCGCGCCCTTGAAGGCAGCAAAGGTCTTGCCGCCGTCGGCCGATCGATAGACGGTGGTGCTGACCGTGTAGAGAATGTCCGGGTTCTGTGAGTCGACCCACACCCCTGAGCTGAACGCGCCCTGGCCGTTGGCCACGCGCGTGTCGTTGCCCGCCATGTGCTGCCACGTCGCGCCTTGATCATCTGAGCGATACAAACCCGAGCCGCCCTGAAGCGCGCCGCCGACAACGTAGATGCGCTGGCCGTTCGTATGCATCGCAATCGCGACGCTGATGCGCCCCGTATACGGCGGCAGCGTGTCGACCTTCTTCCACGTCTTGCCGCCGTCGGTCGATTTGTAGAGCGCGGTGCCATTCGGGCCTGCGGGAGCGCCGCCGCCACCGCCACCACCGCCGCCGAATCCGCCGCCAGCGCCCTGACTCGTCGCGAAGATCACGTTCGGCTTGTCGAACGCGTACTCGACATCGCGCGTGCCGTTCGCGTTCTCCGGCTTTAGCACGTTCACCCAAGTCTTGCCGCCGTCGGTGCTGCGATAGACGCCCTGGCCGCTGTGCCGCGCGTCGCCTTGCGTCGACGCGAGCACGAGATTCGGATCTTTCGGATCGATCACGATCTTGTTGATCTTAACTGTGTCCTCGAGACCGACGTGCGTCCAGGTCTTGCCGGCATCGATCGACTTGTACATGCCGTCGCCGAGCGAGCCCTGCACCGAGTCGCCGGTGCCGGCGTACACAATGTTTGTGTCGGACGGCGCCACCTGAATTGCGCCGATGCTGTCGACGTTGATGAACTGATCGAAGATCGGGAACCAGGTGACGCCCGCGCTCGTGGTTTTCCAAATGCCGCCGGCGGGCGCCCCGACGTAGAACACGCCCGGCTGACCGATCGCGCCGGTGACGGCCGCGATGCGCCCACCGTGAAAAGGGCCGATGTTGCGCCAGCGGAGACCGGCAAAAAGATCCGGGCTGGTCTGTGGCGCCTGTTGCGCACTTGCGCTGAACGTCAGGCAAACCGCAACGGCGAGCACGGACCACAAGAGAGCACAACGACGATGGAGTTGAAGGATCATGGCAAGCACACATTAGCCGCGTTTCCAAGCACGGGCAAGCGGCGCATCGAAAGCGATGTCGAGGTACGTACTGACCTCATGATAATGATCGAGCGGCTTCGGCGTCTCTTCTGACCGTTGGTCACATTGGGCGCTTCACCGCACCGACCGTGACCTTGAAGCTGCAAGATGGACCAGCGGCGCTGGTGCAAGTCACGATCGTCTCGCCCAGCGGGAAGAACGATCCTGAAGGGTGATCACAGGTGACTCTGCCGCAACCTCGGCTGGATGGATCGTCGTATTTGACAGAAGCGCCGCGCTTGCCTGGGTCGTTCGGCACGCTGATGTTGTTTGGACAACAGAGGTAGCAACGAGATTGGACTTGATGAACTTCAAAGGCGCCGATGTCGGTGCCGTCACTGGTCGCAGCGTTGGCGACGGCAGGGTCGTCGGACGTGCGCGGCTGGCCGCGCTGATCAGTCGCAGCGCCGGCCGCCACGGCCGCATCGATCGCGGCGCTGCCGGGTGAAAGCGCCATCGTCTGAGTTGGGCCGCCGTTGTCAGCCAGCGGCGCGAGCATCGGGTTAGCGCCGGTCTTATCGCCGGTACCGCTGAAGCCCGTTGCATCGGTCGTGATACCGAGAAGGTTATGGCCATTACTGATTACCGCGCCGTCAACATTCGGCCCGGGAGTCGGGGCGCCCGCGTTGTTGCCCACGCCGTTGGCTGCGGTGTTACCGGCAATGATCGTGTTTTCCAAAGTCACGCTCGCTGGTCCCACGCGGATGCCGCCTCCGGCGCCTTCGGCCGCGGGGCGCGCGGGCTTGTTGGCTCCGCTTTGATTGACTCCGGTGTTGCCGGCCTGAGCGTTGTTCAGACTGATCGTGCTGTGCTTGATATTGAGAGTGGCTGCGTTGTTGTTAGTGATCGCTCCACCATACGCGAGGCCGCCAGCGCCGTGCATCCCACAGCCCAGGCCGACGTTGGTTTGTCCGCCGTTGCCACCGTTACCACCGATAGCGGAGTTGTTCGCAAACGTCGCCGTATTGACCATCATGGTTCCGCCATCGGCGAAGATTGCGCCACCGCGCGCGCCGCCACCGTCGCCGGCATTATGAGCGCCGAAACAATCCTTGCCGAAGGCAGCGCCACCCTTGCCGCCGGTTGCTGCTGCGAGGTGGAAGGTGGAGTTCGTCACGGTCACGTTACCGAGGCTGTACAGACCGCCACCATCAGCGCCGCCGGCGGGTTCGGCTCCGTTGCCACCTGTGCCGGAGATTCCCCCGTTAGCCTCAGTGCCCTCAAACGTAGTGTCAGTAATATTTGCTGCACCGCCGCCAATCCAAACTCCGCCGCCCTGGGCCGTTCCACCAAAGCCACCGTTCGTTTGACCATTCTGATCCTGGTTGCCGCCGTTGCCGCCAGTCGCGGTGGTCTTGTCGATTCGCGATCCGGTGATGTTGAGCGTGCCACCGGCGAAATAGATCGCTCCGCCTTGCGCGTTGGAGCCGGCGCCGTTGTTGAAGTCGTCGCCCTTGCCGCCCGCGGCAGTGTCAGCCGCGAATCTACTGCCAGTAATCATCACGTTGCCGTTCGCGTTGAGACTGGCGAGGCCGCCACCGCGAGCATCGAGCGCGGTGTGATCGTTGATAACGTGGTCGCCCCGACCTACTGCCCGGCAATGCTGAATGGAGACGTTGCGCAGCGTGACGTTGTTGCCGTTGTTAAGAATGCCGCCGCCGGTGCCCATGGTACTTTGCGATCCACTTACGGTGCTCGCTCCGTTCGTGCCATCGTCTAACGCCCGGCCATCAGCAATGATCAGGTCAGAGAAAGTGACGGTGTTGGCGCCGCTTAATATGTGGAACACACGATCGTGCGAAGTTCCCCCATTTAGTCCCAGCGCACTGACCGTGGTTGCGTTCGCCCCCGAAGATCCGCCGCCGGCGATTGTCACAGCGTGGTGACTCGTAACAATGTCGAGGTCGCCCGTCTTTGCCGCGTTCTCTTGCGTGGTATTGGTCAGAGTAAGGTTGTAGGTTGCCGCAGGCTTCAGTTGGATGATCGACGGATTGGCGCTGACATCCGCGTTGGCGGCGCGGATCGCCTCACGCAGAGAGCAGTCAGCGTTGCAGACGCCATCATTTGTGTCCGCCGTTTTTGTGACGGTAAATATTATTGGCGGCGGTAGCATTAAGTTGGAAGTCTCGGGAACAGCCCGCGGAACTGCCAGGGGTTGGTTAAGCAAACTCGAGGATGCGCTTTGAGTGTAACTTAGAAATGCACCGACCAAAACGACGAGCGTTAACAGCGACCAGGTGACTTTTCTTTTCATAGTTATGCTCCAACTTAATAGCTAATCAGGTTTTCTTGCACGCATGGTAGAGACCGATGGTAATTGCGGTAATGCGCGAACAGTTCATTTTCAATTCATCAACCGAGAGGCGCTAAGCCTGCGCCATTCGTCGACGTCTAACTTAACGTGTAAACCAACCACGGGCTCCTGGGAGTAAGACAGCTTATATACTATGCAGTCGCCCCTGGTAAACAAGATTGTGAGTGTGGAAAAACGCTAAACGAAACCGAGGTCAGCCCACGATTCTGCGATTTTCAAATCATCAGTGCCGGTGCTCCCCGGCATGACGTGTGATGATCTTTGCGGTTGATGAATAGAAGGAAATCTAGTCGTCGCTGAGGGTCGAGCAAGATCACGGAATCGTGGCCTGACCCCGATTCCTATTGTGTTGATGATGTCGCATCTGTCGCCCGCTAAAGCGGCTTGAAATCTTAAGGAACTTGATCCCCGGGCTGCGCTCACTCCGTTCAGTTGCCTGGGGCTACTACCTGCCCCGCGGCGCGGCTCATTGATGCTGACTCGCGGCTTTCTATTGCCAACTACAGCGACCCAGTGATATATCCCTCGACCAAAATCATCATCAACAAGCTGGCAGCTTGCGGTACGACTACTCTCCTTATGCTGACTATCAAAACCTGGCTCTTCATCGCGCTTGGCGGTTTCGCTGCTTTCTATGTAATCACGTGGCTGACTGCAATTCTCAAATCACGCGGTGATGAAAGAAACGCACCGACGCTGCTCAGCGCCGGAATCGGTTTCGTCACGACCTTCTTTGACACGTTGGGCATTGGTTCGTTCGCCACCACGACTTCGCTATTCAAACTCCGGCACGTAGTCAGGGATGAAGTCATACCTGGCACGCTCAATGTCGGTATCACACCGCCGACGATCACCCAGGCATTGATTTTCATCGCCATTGTGGACGTAGATATGTTGACGCTCGTCCTGCTGATCGCGGCTTCTATTCTGGGGATGTGGCTGGGCGCTGGAGTCGTGTGTGGATGGCCGCGCCGCAAAGTACAGATCGGCATGGGGATCGCTTTGCTGATTGCGGCCGCACTGACTTTGATGCAGGTATTGAATGTTACCGCCGGGGCTGGTGCAGCGCTGCGGCTGACGGGCACCAAGCTGGCGGTTGGATTCATCGGAAATTTTGTCCTAGGCGCGTTGATGTCTTTGGGTATCGGGCTTTATGGTCCGTGCCTGATCATGATCAGCCTGTTGGGGATGAATCCGATTGCAGCCTTTCCAATTATGATGGGATCCTGCGCCTTCTTGATGCCGGTGGGCAGCGTGCGTTTCATTCGCAAAGGCAGTTACGATCTGCGAGCCGCGCTGGGGCTGGCGCTCGGAGGCATCCCGGCAGTGTTGATTGCGGTGTATATCGTCAAGACTCTGCCACTTATCTATGTGCGCTGGCTGGTGATCGTTGTCGTGGTCTACACGTCAATCATGATGCTCCGTTCGGCAATGACTGAACGCAAGGCTGCCGTTGTCCGGGATGCGGAAACTTCTGGTCCCTGAATCGGTGGCGACGACCCCGGCCGGTGGCGCAACGATCACTTAGGAGCAATCCCTGACACGGCCCCTTAGCAGAGGACGACTTCGCAAGCCGCCCTCATATCTCCTTGCTCTGCCGGCTACGCGTTTCAGTAGTGAAGAACCGCGGTGTACCAGTCATTGTAGTCGGATACCGTCGTAGTTCCCGGGGCTGCTGAAAGCTGGAGGGTGTGCTGGCCCTGGGTAAGTTTGGCAGGGATATACGCAGGAACGACGGGCCGATGGGTGGCATTCGCATTCGAGAATATTTGTGCGGCGCCGACGCTCTTACCGTCGAGTTGAATCGCGATTCCGATCATGACATTCGCAGTTTGTGTCCATACCGACCCGTTGACTTCTATGTAGATGGGCATGTCGCCGGGGGCGTTGAAGTTTGCTGTTATGGGTAACGGCCCTTTCTGACTCAAGATAACTTGTATCGCCATATTGAACTCCCTTTTTTTGTGGGGAACGGATGAGCTTTAAGAATGTTAGAGCGAAATGCAAAGTATCCTTCGGCGGTTGGGTTGTCAATAGCTTCATGGAGACGACCTCTGAAGACACCTGTCGCAACGGAACCGCTACCCAGGATCGTCGCAAAATCTGCTTAGACTAATCGTCGCATGCAGTTGTGACTGCCAAAAGAATTGCAATGAAGATCGCTTGACGCAATAGTCACAATCAATGTGCTGTGGCCTATGCGACAAATCCAAAAGGACACCCGGGAGATGATCTCCCGAAGGGGTCGCTCACTCAGAGCCCTCTGCTGGTGCTGGCGGTCATGTTCGCAGCAGGCATCGCCCTGTCGCATCATTTTCCGTTTCATTCGAAGCCAGTCTTCATCGGCGTCGTTGTGGCAGGCTTCAGTCTCACTCTTCTAGCCGGCGCATTTCTCATTAAGGACAAGCCGATTCCAGCATTTGCTTTTCTGATCTCTGCGTTCTTTTGCGCGGGATTGGTGCTCTCGTTTATCGACGCTCGTCCGGTGGCGGCCAATAGAATTTCACAAATGTACGATGGTGGCCTTTTCACTTTCGGCGATCCGGTTGAATTGACGGGCGTTCTCTCTGGTCAGCCCGAACCGGCGCCGGACAGTTTCTACCTCACTCTCCAGGTGGAAAAAATCAGCTTCAAAGGAACTGAGCGCGATGCGAGCGGGACCGTGCTCCTGCTCGCGCACGTGCACGAGCAGCAATTGCGCGAAGAATATGAAGTATTAGAACTGCGCCACGGCGCGCGAATCAGAGTATTGACGACGCTCGATCGCGATGAGAATTTTCGTAACCCGGGTGTTTTGCAGTTGACTGAATACCTCGAGCGCAATGGTTATGACGCCACGGGCGTTATCAAGAGCCCACAGCTCATCGAACGGTTGGATGACGAACGTGTCTTCCTGCCGCTGGCCTGGCTTCACGAATGGCGTCAGTGGTTGGAAAAAGATTTTGCGCGCAACTTTTCACCCGAAACCGCCGGCGTCCTTGAGGCAGCCTTACTCGGCAATCGATATAACATTTCGCGCGGAGCAGCGGAGCGCTTTCGCGCCGGCGGAACCTTTCACGTGTTGGTGATCAGTGGACTGCAAATCGCTTTTCTCGGCGGCCTGGTCATCCTCATCGCTCGCAGATTGACCAGCCGGAGACTCTTCCAGTTTGTTCTGGCTTCCGGGTTTATCTGGGGCTACTCGATTGCCGTGGGCGCCGATCCTTCGGTCGCGCGCGCGGCTCTGATGTTCACGCTGGTGATACTCGCGCCGGTTGTATGGCGACGCGCTAACTCGTTGAACGTAATCGGCGGCGCGGCGCTGGCATTGCTGATTTGGCAGCCCCAGAACCTTTTCGATCCCTCGTTTCAGTTGACCTTTCTTTCTGTGCTAGCGATCGTTTCAATCGCAGTTCCAATCATGCAGCGAATGCAGCGTGTTGGCGCCTGGCGACCAACGCGCGCGACGCCTTATCCGCCGGAATGCTCGCGTCAGTTCCGCATCCTGTCAGAATCTTTGTTTTGGAGTGAGCGAAAGTGGCGGGCTGAGATTGCGGCTTCAAATATCAGTTACCGGCTCTTTAAGACTGAGGGCGCGGGCAGGCTTGAGCAGTGGCGCATACAGACGACACTTCGCTTCTCGTTTGCCGCGGTTGTTGTTTCGGTTAGCGTGCAACTCGGACTTCTGCCATTGATGGTGATCTACTTTCATCGTCTTTCAATAGCCTCGCTGGCGCTCAACATATTTGTCGGCATCCTGATGGCCGCGTTGGCTTTCGTGGCGCTCGCGGCACTTCTGGCATCGCATCTGAGCGTCTGGCTCGCTGCACCGCTGATTTTTCTGGCCGAGAAGATCGACTGGCTGATGGTTCACCTGGTTGATCCATTGGTCCAATTCAAAGTCGCTTCGATGCGCTTGCCGCACTACTCTGGTTGGGCTGCGGGCATTTATGTCTTCTACTATTTTCTGCTTGGTTTCCTGGTTCTGGCGCTGGCGCGCTGGAATCCAATGCGTCCACGTTTCTTTACGAGAGGGCGAAAGTTTTCCGTCACTACACCGCGCATCGCCGGGATGGCGTTTGCAGGACTGCTGACAGTGATCGTCATGCATCCGTTCAGTGCTGCGCGAGCTGATGGAAAACTTCACGTCGATTTTCTGGATGTTGGCCAGGGCGACTCGGCCCTGCTGACGATGCCTGATGGGACGACTCTGCTGGTTGATGGCGGCGGACGTCCCAATATCAATCAAGCGGCCATTAACCAGGAAGCAGAAGGTGATGAAGTGTTTGAGCGCGACACACGCTCGATTGGCGAGGGCGTGGTGTCACAGTTTCTCTGGTCGCGCGGGCTGGACCGCGTCGACTATGTTCTGGCCACGCATGCGGACGCGGATCATATCGATGGGCTGAACGACGTAGCACGCAACTTCAAAGTTCGCGGAGCCATCGTCGCGCGCACGCCGTTAGACGATGCTGAGTACGTGCGCTTTGCGGCAACAATGAAAGAAGCAGGGGTACCAATCGATAAGATTGGCGCGGGCGATGTGCTTCGCTTTGGGAACGTGACGGCTCAGGTGTTTTGGCCGCCGCCTACGCAGGATGAAGACGCGGCTTCGCGGAATAACGATTCGATCATGCTGCTGATCCGCTATGGAGAGAAGAGTCTCCTGCTGACCGGGGACATTGAGAAACAAGGCGAGACCGCCGTGTTGAATGAAGGAATGGGCATCAAGAGCGACATTGTTAAAGTCGCGCATCATGGCAGCAGAACTTCTTCTATCGACGCATTCGTCGCGGCCACGCGCCCCGCGCTGGCAATAATTTCGGTTGGCCGCACGTCGATGTTTGGTCATCCGAACAAAGATGTCGTGGAGCGTTGGCGCGCGAGCGGTGCCGAGGTTATGACGACGGGGCAGCGGGGGACGATATCAGTGGTTACTGACGGGCGGAGCTTTAGCGTGAGCACGTTCGTGCCGTAGAGATGTGGCACAGACTTCAGTCTGTGATTCCAGGATCGAAACACAGACTGAAGTCTATGCCACTCAGAATCACAAAAAATCAGGATCCGCGGGCGTGTAGAGATCAATCGTGGAACTGCCTAGCTTGTAGGTTTTTAAAACGCCGAGCGGTGGCGCGTAGATGTGGATGGTGATCAAATCGCGGCCGCTGACATCCGGATTGCCAATCTGATGAATGTCTGGGAGCTCTGAACCGGTCAAGCCACCGTCACGCAGCTCATGATGAGCTTTGTAGCTCAATCCTTCTTCAGTGTCATAGTCGAAGGTCGTTTCCCACAGAATCCCTTCATGCACAAACACCGCGCCGTGCGAACCGTTGTGATCGTGAATCGGCGTGCGCTGTCCGGGCTTCCAACAGAGCACCAGCATTTCGACAAACTCGTTGCGCATCACGCGATGGCGGCAATAGTTGCCCGCTTTGAAACCCAGATAAGGCGCCAATTCGTCCGCGGAAATCGTTGTGCCAGCAATCAATTCACTAATTTCCGGCAGGGAAGGAACGTAGTGTCGCGCCGCCAACGCTTCGGTTAGATCTTTAAAAGAAAAATTACAGGCGGGTTCAGAAGTCGTTTCGCTTGGATGCTGAATATGTGCGGCCAATCTAATCTCCTGCGTCTGCCAGTAGGTTTATATTCCGTGCGCAGGACTGAGTCAAGACACGACCGGTTTTAACTGTGCTATCGATCTTGAGTGTTAGCGAAGCGGCGGGGGCAGAACCACTCAGTCTGCCAGCAGAATTCGGATATCGCGCACATTGGTCCCCGTCGCCCCGGTGGCGATCGCGTCCCCAAGGGCGACAAAAAATGAGTAGGCATCGCTGCGATCAATGAAGGCTGAGGGCTCAAGGCCAATTGCCTGAGCACGTGCACAAGTAGTGTCGTCGACAATTGCGCCGGCGGCTGGACTGTTGCCATCGATGCCGTCAGTGCCTGCACACAAAGCGACGAAAGATTCGGAACGCGGCAAGCCTGGCTCTATTGCGAGCCGGAGAGCCGTCTCCGAATTTCTTCCACCCAAACCTTCACCCTTTACGGGGCAAGCAAACTCGCCCCCGGAGATCAGGCACACAAACCTGGATTCGCCCGGCTTTATCGGGGCGCGATCGCGAAGAGTCTTCAGTCGAGCAACGAGGAGTTTGCAGCCTTCTTCGATCGGTTGATCGGAGATGTCTTCGGCTATTTCGCTTGTGAAGCCTCGGCATCGTGCTGCTTCGGCGGCGGCCTTGAGGGCGCTCTCGTTGTCGAGTAGAACAAAGTGCTTGCGCAATGGCGCTGAATTGATTTGAGAAGATCCTGCGTCATTTTCGATGGCTCGCAGAACCGTCTCCGGGAATTTCGAGCGAAGATCGTAACGGTTGATCACGTCCATTGCCTTCGGTGCATCAATCGGCGGCATGAGTGTCGGACCGGATGCTACGTTCTGTTCTTCGCCTTTCGGAACGTCTGAGACAATCAGCGTGAGCTGATCGCAGTCCGGCGCGCGCGCGCCCAGGCGCCCGCCTTTGACGGCTGAAAAGGTGCGGCGCACGGCGTTGACTTCGCCGATTGGCGCGCCGCAATTAATCAACGCTTTGCTCGCGGTACGCATGTCGGTCAGAGTAATTTCTTCGTTAACCGGCCATTCGAGCATTGCCGAGCCGCCACCGGAAACAAGAAAGATCACCAGGGCACGCTCTTCATTCGCGCGTTGCAGCAAAGCGAACGCTTTAGTTGCAGACAATAAACTGGTCCGGTTGGGAATCGGATGACCGCCCTCGCACCAGCGCCAGCGGGTCTTTATCTTCAACTCATGAGCCGGGCCAGGCACTGCCCGCCAGCTAACCGGACCGCTCAGGAATCCCGCCGTGAACGAGTCTCCAAGGACTTGCTCGAGAGCGTAGGCCATGGGGAAAGCCGCTTTGCCGATCCCTATCGAGTAAATCTTTCGATTCGCGATATCGAGGGTCGCATCACAAACACTCAACTGCGTTCCATTCAGGCGAACGGCGCGCCGGACGGCGGCACCCGCGTCGACAGCGTGCATCGTTTCGTCAAAGATTTCGCGTGCGGCGAGACGAAGTTGAGTCAGGTTCGGCATCGTTTCGATAGTCGAGTTTGGCTTTGAAGACAATGCCGGAGCGCCGTTAGGCGCGAAGTATCTATAGATCACTACCTAAATTAGAAATGGCTCCCGTCATCAGCGACATAACTGTCGCTCATGACCGGAGCAAGATCAAATGGGTTCGGGGTCTGTCAACATTTGGCTCCTGGCGGGGCCCTCAAGACTACTCAACTGTTACCAAATCTCGTAGCTCCCGGAATCTCCGATCGCTGATTCCGCGCACAATAATCAGATGTTCAGTGCGGCGAAACGGGCCAAACCTTTCGCGATGTTCGATGATGCGCTCCGCCAAACCTTTTCCGATTCCGGGCAGCGTTTCCAATGCGTTTGCCGTGGCAGTGTTGATGTTGATGGTTCGTTGAAGAGCCGGGTGCTGATCGTTCGCCGCTTTTTGAGTGATGGCGGTTTGCGGGGTTGGTTCGCTGGATGAAGTAGCGACGTGCGAGCGCTTTACGCAAGCAGGCAATGCGAGAGCCAGGACGAAAAGCAGAAGGCCAAATGGAATTGTAAGCGAGCTTGCCATAGACGAAGGTAGTGTCATTCGCTAAAAGTGTTCTCCGCGTCCTGGTTTTATCTTGAAGCTCCGTAGGAGCGGAATATTTATAGTTCCATCGCCAAAATGAATCAAGAGCTCTGTAAGAGCGAAACGTGCGGCGAACGCTTGGCTTATGCCGCTCCTCCGGAACTCAACGATCGGGAGGACGACGGGGCTATAAATATTTCGTCCCTACGGGACTGACGAAAATCGACTTCGCGTTAGATCGTCGTCGCCGATCTTTCAAGCTCTGTCCCACGGATGCAAGTGTCTGATCGAAAAGGGCCTCACGCAACGCCGCTCGCGAGTGCAATTTGCTGGAACTGTTACAAGACAAAAAGTTGTGACATGCTGCGAGGCGATCTCCACAAAGTTTTCCACAGATTGTGTGGAAGAGAAAGGCTAGGCGGCCTTGGGCTGCGATGCGCGCAGGATAACGACATGCTCAATCGGCAAACCGAAAAGATCATGGCCTTGCTTCTCCAGAGGTTTCCGGAGTGAGGCGATTTCAGATAGGATGGCGCGCAAAGCCGGATCATCGTGGTTGAGTGTAACGATGCGGGAAAAAGACATCACTTCATCTTGACCGAACGTTTTAGACGTTTGCTCTACGAACTCCCCTAACGCTTTGAGCTTCGGCGAGCTAAGCTAAACCTTCGGTTCCCAAATTTCGCGCAGGTCAAGGACAAAACCCGGGAGTTCGGGATCGGCCGCGATCTCAATAACGTTTTCCACGATGACAGCGAGTTGGCGAGGACGATACACATGAACCTGTCGCATTTCAGGATCGATCAACCATCCCAACTGTGCGCCGTTCTCGATGTACTCGGTCATCTTTGCTTGCGTCACTGCCAGGGCGTCAGTCGGCGAGAGCAGTTCAATTACAAAATCCGGGCATAGCGGCAAGAACTTCAGCTTCTGCTCGTGAGTCAATGCCGCAAGCCTGGATTTTCGCACCCAGGATCCGTCAGGAGATCGGTCCGCGCCATTTGGCAACTTGAAGCCGGTCGACGAATCGAACGCTGCTCCGGTGCCATCGCGCTTCGTCCATGTTACGAGTTGCGCTGTAATATCGGCGTTGCGGTACCCAGTCTCTCCTCCGGTGGGGGCCATAACGATGATATCTCCTTCGGCGGTGCGTTCCAGGCGCAGATCTCGATTAATTTGACAGAGGTCAAAGAACTGCTCATCACTTAATTCAACGGCAGGGCTCAAGTGAAGGGTAAAAGAGGTCTGGCCGACCTGCGGCTCAGTCAAAACTTGGCTCATATTGAACGCCTCGCTTCGTTACTCCAGAATCTTACTGTCGTCTTGGCCTGTCGTCCAGTTCTGGAATGGTATGAACTCGAACTCTTACTGGCAGTGTTCCGCCGGCACTCCGGCAGCGCGAGATGTTACTCCGCTTCCTGCTCGTCCCACTCACCCACCAACTCAAACGCCTTTTGCAGCACGGGACGCGGGCGGGCGCCGTCGGCTTTGCCAATCAGGCCTTCGCGCTCCATTTGATCGAGCACAGCGGCGGCGCGGCCATAGCCGATGCGCAGGCGGCGTTGCAGGACGGAGGTGGAAGCTCGTTTCATGTCCACACAGATGCGCAGGGCATCCTCAAATAATTCGTCGCGCTCACCGCCGGAATCTTCCAGGCCCATCGCCTCTTCGTCGGATTGGGTGATGGTTTCGTCGTAGTCAGGCTCCCACTGACCCTTGATGTGGGTGACGATCTTGTTGATTTCCGTCTCGTCGATATAAGCGCCGTGGACGCGCAGCAGACGTGAAGAGCCGGGCGGCAGGAACAACATGTCGCCGCGGCCGAGCAGATGTTCCGCGCCGTTCGTGTCGAGGATGGTGCGCGAGTCGATCTTGGAAGAAACGCGATAGGACATGCGGGAAGGGAAGTTAGCTTTGATCAATCCCGTGATCACGTCGACCGAAGGCCGTTGGGTCGCGAGCACCAGGTGAATGCCGACGGCGCGGGCCATTTGCGCCAGCCGCGTGATCGAATCTTCCACTTCATGCCCTGAGGTCATCATCAAATCAGCGAGTTCGTCGATGATGATGACGATGTAAGGCATGCGCACCCAGGGCTCGCCGGTTTCGCCAAAGTCTTTGACGGTGTTGCGGCGCTCGCGTTCGGCGTTATAGCCGTCGATGTTGCGCACGCCCCAGCCGGCCAGCTCTTTGTAACGGCGTTCCATTTCCCCTACCGCCCAGCGCAAAGCGCGCGAAGCGGGCTTGGGATCGACGATGATCGGCGTGGCCAGGTGCGGGATGTCTTCATAGAGACCAAGTTCCAGCCGTTTCGGATCGATCAGGATCACTTTCACTTCGTCGGGTCGGGCGCGGTACAGGATCGACACCAGCAGCGAGTTAACGCCCACCGATTTACCCGAGCCGGTCGTGCCGGCAATCAGCAAGTGAGGCATCTTGGCCAGGTCAGAAACGTAATTCAATCCATCAATGGTCTTGCCCAGCGCGATCGTGAGTTTGGAAGTTGATTCCTTGAAGGCCCGCGATTCGAGCACTTCCCGCAGATAGATTGTTTCCCGCCGCGGGTTCGGCACTTCGATGCCGACGTGCGGCTTGCCCGGCATGCGATCGATGCGAATAGATTCTGCTTTCAAAGCCAGGCAGAGATCGTCGACCAGGCCGGTGACCCGAGAATACTTTACTCCGGGATCGGGCTTGAACTCATAAGTGGTAACGACGGGTCCGGGACAAATGAACTTGATTTGGCCGGTGACGTTGAACTCGCGGCATTTTTCGGCGAGCTTGGTGGCCATGCTAAGCAATTCATCGTCGGCAGTCTCGCGACGCACCGGCGCCTCGTTCAAGAGATCTACGGAGGGCAACTGATAGTCAGAGGCGGCGGTCTTCGTCGTCGAAAATCTACGTTGACCGAAGGGCAACGTTTCAGTAGCCGGCGCTTCGCTCTTTCGCTTGACCGCAGCCTCGCGCACCATCTCTTCAACCAGAGCAGATTCGGAAGCTTCCAGAGATTTGCCGCGAGCAGGCAGGCTCAAGCGTTTCGTTGGAGCCGTTGCGGCCCCAGCGGCTGCCGACATCGTTTTCTGCGCAGTAGTTGTCTCAGCGGTAAAAGTGGCGAAGGCTGCGGCTATTTCATTTCCGTCAGTGCCGCTGCCGATAGTTGGTGCGTCGCTTGCGAGTTGAGTTCCGACCGCAGCAACAGGAGCGCTCGCCATCGCTTCTTTAGCTTGCCGCCGCAGTTCGAGCCGTTGCTGTTTGCGCGCACGCCGGGCTTGCCGCCAGGCGCGGAATCTTTCAGGAATCAATCGCAAGGTTTCGAAGCGGCTAGCGACGGCCAGAGTTAGACTCTCGTAGAAAGCTGCGAATGAAAAATTGGTGGCGAGTAAGACTCCGGTTGCGGCTATCGCTGCCAGGAGAATCGTGGCGCCGATCGTGTTTAGACCCGCGACGAGGGCGCGCGCGATGAGTGCTCCAGCTAACCCGCCGGCATTGACGCTGGCATCGAAAAACGGCCGAATATTTGCGAGCGACAGCAGCGCTGACGATGAAAGCACCAGCACTATCAATCCAGTCACGCGCGAAAGCGGAGCATTGATACGGCGCGACCGGAAACGACGCCATGCAGCAGCCAGCAATAAGAACGGCAGCAGGTAAGCAGCGAGTCCGATCGCCTGGAACATTGCTGCGGAGACGTTCGCGCCTATAGCCCCAATCCAATTGTGCGCGCCGGTCTCTCCGGCAGCGTTCCATGACGGATCGTTAGGATTGTATGAAGCGAGACAGAGGCCGAGCAGCAACGCAAAAGCTATCAAAGCAATCGCGACGATCTCGTTGAGGCGAGAGTTACCAGTCTCTGGCTGAATTTCAATTTCGTTTGAGATAGTAGCCATATGAAATCAGTGAGCGGTGAGCAGTGAGCAGAGAAGCACCACTAGCACACGCTCATTGGCTTTAGAACATAGAATTCAGTATTCATGCTTTGCTTACGCCGCACGGCGCATTAGCAAAAACTGCTTGATGAAATCATCCAGATCGCCGTTGAGTACTGAGTCGACATCGCCACGCTCGAGCTTTGTGCGCGCATCTTTAACCAGACGGTAAGGCGCCAGCACATAGTTGCGAATCTGCGATCCAAAACTAATCTCCTGCTTGTTTGCTTCCAGTTCCTTCGTTTCGGCGCGTCGCTTTTCCAACTCCATTTCGTAGAGTCGCGAACGCAGAACCTGCATCGCTACGGCCTTGTTCTGATGTTGCGATCGTTGGTTCTGGCACTGGACCACAATCCCGCTGGGCACGTGCGTGATGCGCACCGCGGAATCCGTCGTGTTGATGTGCTGCCCGCCGGCGCCGGTCGCGCGATAGGTGTCAATGCGCAAATCCTTTTCGTTAATCTCGACTTCGATATCTTCATCAATCTCAGGATAAACGAACAGTGAAGCAAACGATGTATGCCGGCGAGCGGCTTGATCGAATGGCGAGATACGCACCAGCCGGTGCACGCCGGCTTCCGCCGCCAACAGACCGTATGCATATTCGCCTTCCACTTTGAACGTCACGCCTTTGATGCCGGCTTCTTCGCCCGGCTGGTAGTCGATAATCTCAGTCTTGAATTCGCGTCGTTCCGCCCACTTCAGATACATGCGCAAAAGCATCTCGGCCCAGTCCTGTGATTCCGTGCCGCCGGCGCCCGGATGAATTGTGCAGATGGCATTGCGCGCATCGTTTTCACCGGCGAGCAGCGTTTCGGTCTCAGCCGCCAGAATTTCGTGTTCGAGGCGCTCGAGCAGCGGTCGCAATTCGTCGAGAGACGATTCGTCTTGTTCAGCTTCCGCGAATTCAAAGAGCACGGTGGCGTCGGAAACTTCCGTCTCGAACTTTTCCTGCCGCTCGATGGTCCGTTGGAGACGGCTCCTCTGCTGCAAGAGCTTTTGCGCCGCTTCCTGATTCGACCAGAAGTCCGGCGCCGAGGCCTGCGCTTCAATCTTTTCTAATTCCGCGCGTTTCGTCGGGACATCAAAGAAACCTCCCGAGTTGTTCGACTCTTTTCCGCAAATCTTCGTATGAAGTTTTCAAATCCTGAAGTGATAATGTAGCAATCATTCTTAACCTCTTATGTGTCAGAAACCCGACCGTTAGGGAGGGCCTCCGTCGTTACCAGCGCTCCCTTAAGGTCGGGCACTTACCTTCTCATGCTTCTGGTCCTGAACGTAGTCGTGACCAGCCCCAGACTAATCAATGCGCAAGCATACGCGAACAGGTCGCCATATCGCGTGTAGAAGGTTTTGCTTTCCTTTCCTATGCCAGCGCGCCAGGTACGAACCGCCGGTGCGGAGGCCGGGGTGGAATCCAAAACTCGTCCGTCGGATTCTATGTCGGCACCGATGCCGTTGTTCGTTACTCGAACCAAATGCCGGCCATTCTCCACCGCCCTGAAAATCGCGTTCGACAAGTGTTGTCGTCTCACCGGTGTCGGTCCCAGATAACCGTCGTTCGAAATATTAATCAACATGTCGGCTGATTCATTCGCGAATCTGCGCGCGACCGAAGGATGCGCGGCTTCAATGCAAATAAAAACCCCGGCGCGAAAAGCGCCGAGGGGCATCAGCGTGTATGAACTGCCGGGCGTGAAATCGCCGACGACTCCGCGTACCGAACTCGCGCCCGGTAGCCAATGGGGCAGCGGCACGTACTCGCCAAAAGGCATCAGGCGGATTTTATCATACTGCGCGACGATTCGACCCTCTTCATTTATCAATAGGGCAGAATTGCTTTCGCCCCCATCGCGGGCCGGCTCGAGAGAGTTAAGCAGAACGAATGTCTGATTCTGCTTGTTCGTCCGCACAAAGCTGCTCAGAACCTCTCTGAGATGCGGGTTGCGGGAGTAACTGAAGTTCATCGGAGATTCAGGCCAGATGATCAAAGTGACCGGTGCAGCGGCATCAGACAGAGTGCGCAGGCCTTGAAGGCTGAGTTCGAAATGTTGTCTTAAGAGTTGCTCTGAATCGGCTGAGTCTTCCATCGGAACGTTGGGTTGCACGGCGACGATGGCCAGTCCCGCTTCCTTACTTTCTGCTGGACGAGATGATCCGGTAAGAATACTCGCGGCCATAATCACCAGAACCAGGAATCCAAAAGAAAGCGATACAGCAAGACCTTTAGCTGTGCCTCTGATCAGCGCAAACGCGATCGCCGCATTCACTGACATTATCAGAAAACTGACCGCGTACACACCGCCCCAGCGCGCCGTCTGAATCAGCAAATAGTGAAACGCCTGCGAATAACCAAGGGCGTTCCACAATTGATCAGTTACGACATAGCGCAGCCATTCACAGGCAATCCATAAGGGCGGCGCCGCCAAGAGCGCGCCCAGACCAAAGCGAGCGACCAGTCGAGAAAGGAGCACGCTGAAGAGCGCAGTAAAGATCGCGACCAGGGCAATCGGCAGTACGAGAAGTAGATAAGCCAGCCAGCCAGGAATTTGCGCGTAGTGGATCATCGGATAAGTGAGCCACCAGCAGGTTCCATAAAAGAAGATTGCGCCCCACAACCAACCGAGTACGAAGGCGCGACCCCCGGGCAACGGTTGTCCGGCAACCAAAAGGAAGGGAACCAGCCCGATCCACGCGAGCGGCCACAATTCAAAGTCCGGAAAGGAAAGGATGAGCAGCAGCGCCGAAGCGATCACCAGAGAGGCTTCGGCCAGAGTAGGAATGCTGGCGCGAGCAGCCGCAACTACTGAAAACCTGCGAATGGGCACCGTAGAGGCGACCGCGTCGTGCATGAAGCGGAGTTTAGCAGATAACCGCCAGGTCTCAGTAAATCTCGGGGGTCAGAAGCCCGCGCGTAAGCAAGGGGCGACTCTCGCGGCGCTCTTGGCAAAGGATTGGAGATACCTACTAGATGAATGCCTGCGGCGCAGTCGCCCTCCCTCACGGTCGGGCCATTGACACACTTTGTTTCTGGAAGGCATTCGGTCGGAAGAAAAAAATAAATTAGAGTTTTCCAGAAGGAGGAAAAAAGGAGCCGGCGACACCTTCAAAGGGGCTGAAACGACAAAAACCGTCACTGTCAAAGTGACAAAATCCGTCGTTCTGACCGCGCGACGGTCAGTGGTGCTCGATCGTGATCGGTCGCGGCAGTTCCAGTCTGACCGGAGGGGAGAAATTAATGATTGCCTTTATTGAGGTCGTCCTGAAAAGACTGCAGAACAGAAGCCCTAAATGCGGGAGAACCCGGTCATTGCTGACCGGGTTCCAATTCGGGGGGATTAAGCTGAAGGGTTGCTCGGCGGGCGGCTGGCGCAGCGGCATGCGGCGCTCAGAGAAGTGATGGCGGCGGGGGCACGTTTGTTTGCGTGCTAGCCGTCCCAATGCTCAGCACTTACTGTGCCATGATCGTGATGAGGTCAGTACCACCCGCCCACGCAGGCGGTACTGACCTCATGCTCCCTAAACGCAGGAGAACCCGGCCATTGCTGACCGGGTTCCAATTCGGATGGATTAAGCTGAAGGGTTGCTCGGCGGGCGGCTGGCGCAGCGGCATGCAGCGCTCAGAGAAGTGATGGCGGCGGGGGCACGTTTGTTTGCGTGCTAGCCGTCCCAATGCTCAGCACTTCTCGTGCCGCGAACGTCTTATGGCCTGCCCATCGCAACCTGACGTTGTAACGCGATCGCTTCCTGATTACTGGAATCGATGGTAATCGCGCTGACCGAGTACTTCCTGGCTTCTCCCAGATCGCCACGCTGTAGAAAGATTCGCCCCAGCAGAATGTGGGCGTCGATCATTTTCGGCGGCGGGTCCCAGAAGATTGCAGTCTTCAAAGCGGCGATGGCCGCCTCTTGCTCGCCGCGCCGCTGATTGATTTGGCCGCTGAGGAGAAATGCTTCCGCGTTGGTCGGTTCAACTATCAGAAGCTTTCTGATTTCGGCCAAAGCCTCGTCGTCACGGCCTTGCTGGTATAGATCGCGAATCTTGTTGAGCGATTCCTGAGTGTTGTTGGCGTTCGCGGCCTCGATTGTCTTTCGTCGATCGAGATCCGATATGTCGATTTGATTGAGCACGTCGCGCGAGCGCAAAGCCAGCGTTGCCATTGACTGTGACTTCTGCCAGTCAGTCTGCCACTTTGCATAGCTCTGCTGGGGCATATACTTGCGCGCCTGATTGTCGGCGGCATTGGCTGCGTCGGCATGACCGGCCCGCTCCTGGACTTTGGCCAGGAGAAAGTAAGCCTGGCCATCTCGCTGGTCGGCGGCTATCACTTTCTCAAGCTTCTCGGCAGCTTCAGGGTACTTCTCAGCGAGAAAAAGAGCGTAGGCATAATTGAAGAGAACGGTCGTGTCGTCCGGCGACGAATCGACGGCGCGCGAGAGCAGGGTGATTCCCTGAAGCAGCAGACGCATTCGCTCTTCGGGCTTTTTTTCATCGCGCGCCACTGCGACTGACACAGCCCCGGCGTTGTTATAAACGCCGACCAGGGGCATTACTTTTTCATCCGCCAGGGGAACCAGCGTCGAAAGCGCATTCGCGACATCACCCGTCTTCCAGTAAGCAAGTCCCGCATAGAATTGGGCCTCTCCGTAATGCGGGTCCTTTTTCTGGAGCATGGTGAAATACTCGATCGCTTCTTTCATCTGGGTCTGGTTGAAGTAGAAGCGTCCCAGCTCGAATGCCGCTTGCGGATAGACGGCGCCGCCGTTTGCTTTTCCAAAAAGGTTAAGGGCGTTCTTGAAATAGATGGCCCGCGTTGGATCTCGGTCCGGAGTGAGCAGTCCTTTCTGCACAGCTTCGTAAGCCTGAGCCGGCACCTTCGTTGCTTCCTGGATCAATTGATTGCGCGAAAACGAGAGGGCCTTGTCTCTCTGAAACAAAACCTGATAAGCAAGTTCCCCGTGTACCTTTTGCAGGTTCGACACCTGGTCGCTGAAGTCGTATACCCGCGGCGCCCAGGCTCCGTCAAAAATATCGCCGGCCATCCGACCTTCGTTGACGCGAACCACGCGCGCCTCGCCGGCTATCATGGCGAGTGGTTTATCGACTGCGGGCGTTGACTTGTCATCTGGCGCTGCCGGTGGAACAGTGACGTTATAAGTTCCGATGACGATCATCGAGGCTTTAAGTTCGCGCGCGATCTTGATGGCAGTCGCGCGGGAAGGGAGTACAGTCAAAGGCAACCGCAAGCGTTGATAAGCCACCGCGCGCTCTTCACTCGTCACTACTATGAGTCCGGGTTTGTTCAGCAATTCTGAGAGCGCGTCCGCAAAGCTTTCACCGATCCAGTTATATTCGGGATGGTTTGAAACATTCTCAAACGGAAGCACCAGAACTATTTCAGAGGACGAGGTCTGGGCCGCCGCATTTCGCGAGCCCAGGGGCAGCGTCAAAACCAGGGCCACGGCGGCGAGTAAAACTGCTAATTTCTTTAGAATCATTACCAAAATCCTTAGTTATTTATGATTTCCGCATGGAGAAGTTCGATGCGACTATGATAGCAGCGGTTGGACGCAAGCGCACGCCTGGTGGGATAGACCTTAGTCTTGCAATGGCCGATTGCGATGAGACAGCCTGCGCAAGTTTCAGGCAGGAACCGCCTTGCACTAAATCTCATCTCAGATTATTTCTTTGCAGACTCAATCACAGACTGAACTCTGTGCTACGAGGGCGCCACTAAGGAGAAGCTTCTGTAATAACCAGTTGATTGTCGACGCTGACGACTCCTTTAACTGAGCGCAGGGCTCTCTCGACTCTTTGCTTCAAGTCCGCTGATCTCACCGAACCAACGATAGTCACTTTGCCCGCTTCAACCAGCGTGCTGACATCCAGCTTTGACAGGGTTGGATCTGCGGACAGTGTTCGTTCGATTTGAGCTTGAATGCTCGCGTCGTCCGGCACCGTCGCCGTCTCAACCGTCGGCTCAGGTAATGGAGTGGCGCCAGCTGCCTGATTCGCCTGAGGCGAGGCCACAATCGTCGGCGAAGGTTTCGGAGAGGGCGTACTCAATGATCCAGCGGGCACGGTTTGTTCCGGCTCAAGGGTCGAGTTCATTGGATCGTAAGGTCGACTGGTGAGAAAGAGCGCGAGAAAGGTGGCCAGCGCGGCCGCTGCGATCACCGTCAAAGCTACGATTGCTTCTCGGCCACCGCGTCCCGGACCGCGGCTCGCTGGGCGCGCCGAACGTGAACGAGCACCCGGAGTCTCGATCACGATTCGGTTTCGGGGCCTGCCATACTCGGACATTCAGCTCTTTACCTCATATGTCTTCGCGGGGCGGAAACGTCGTCGCCAATTGGTAAGACAATTATAGAAGATTGTGCTGCGTATCTTCTAAGGCCTGTCCGAGCAGTAAACCCTCGAGGTCTCTCGCCGCTTGGTGCCGGTTCAACCTGAAAGTAGCACTCGCGCTAATTCTGGGAGCGGGACAGTTCCGGCACCGCGCTCAAGAGCGCTAGTGGCAAAACTCGTCAACTAATTCTTGCGCGCTTCGCGCCAATGCGGACGAGCCGTACGCGCTCGCAGCAAAATGTTGGAACCAGCGCACCCGACGCTTCGCATATTTGGCGCAAGCGTGCGACGATCAGAGCGTTCTAACTCCGGGCGCAAATAATTATGCGCTGCAGTTGATAAGCGCTTTTGGAGGTAACTTTTCGATGTCACGAATTCACAAATTCCTTTTTGCCTTTGCGTTGTGCTGCTTTGGCGCAGCGGGCGCCTCGGCGCAGACTTCAGAACAGACTACGACCGGGCGTGATCGCCAGTCAGTTAATATCACAGTCTATAACTCGAATCTTGGTCTGGTGCGAGAGACGCGCAGATTGACGCTGCCGTCGGGCCGAATTGCTTTGCGTTTCGCGGATGTTACGGCACAGATTCGTCCGGAGACCGTCCACCTGGCCTCGCTGACGGCGCCGGCTTCGCTGCGAATCCTCGAACAGAACTATCAATATGACTTGCTGAATCCAGGCAAGCTTCTGGATAAGTTTGTCGGCAGGGAAATCACTCTGGTGATGCGGCACTACCAGAATAACACCGAGACTTTCGAGCCGGTTCAGGCGACACTGCTTTCGAACAATGGCGGACAGGTTTGGCGCATCAATGGCCAAATCGTAATCAACCCGGCCAACATCACCGAGATGCGCTTTCCCGATCTTCCCAAAAACCTGGTGGCTACGCCAACGCTGGTTTGGGATTTGGAGAATCACGAGAGCGCCGCGCAAACCATCGAGGCGAGTTACCTGACCGCCGGCATGAACTGGCGCGCCGATTACGTTCTGGTCGTCAATTCAGACGACACGAAAGGTGATTTGCAGGGTTGGGTCACGCTGACAAATGCCAGCGGTGCTTCATTTGAAGACGCGCGGTTACAGTTGGTGGCCGGTGACGTGAATCGAGTATCGGAAGAACGGAACTATGCGTTGGGTGCTGCGATGGCGAGAAAATCGGCTGACAGCGAATCGCAGTTTCAAGAGCAGGGGTTTTTTGAATACCACCTGTATACGCTGCAAAGACCGACGAGCGTGCGCGATAACGAAACCAAGCAGGTTTCTTTGCTCGAAGCCGCGGGCTTCGATGTGAAAAAGGAATTCGTGCTTAACGGTCAACATTACTACTACACGAATTACAACAACCCTGGCCAGGCGATTAAAGAAAAAGTTGGCGTGTATGTTCAATTTCGGAATTCGCAGACCAACAAACTCGGGATGCCGCTGCCTGCGGGCACGATTCGTCTCTACAAGAAAGACGACAAGGGCAATCAGCAATTCATCGGCGAAGATCGCATCGACCACACGCCGAAAGACGAAGACGTGCGCGTAAAAGTCGGTGACGCGTTTGACATTGTGGCCGAGCGGAAACAAACCGACTACAAGGTGATCGCTCGGAACGTGTACGAGTACGCTTATGAAATCAAGATTCGCAACCACAAGGAGAGTCCTATAAGCGTGGTGGTGAATGAACCCATCGGCGGCGACTGGGAGATGCTCTCCTCGAGTTTTGAAGCCAGGAAGACCGCGGCCTTTGCAGCGCAATTCAACGTGCCGGTAGCTAAGGATGCTGAGGCCACGCTTTCCTATCGCGTACGCGTGCGGTACTAAAACGGTTACAGAACCGGGAGTGATTTCGAATGGCGCAGTCCTTCATTGGTCTGCGCCATTCGTTTTGCGAAGGAGCGGGGCGCTCCGGCCTCGCGCTTCATTGAGATCGTGCAAGTCAACTGTGAAGTTGATTCATGCCAAGACTCCGCCCTAATCTCAAACTCGAGTTCTATTAAAGATTATTCTTATTGACATTGCCTGCGAGCCCTAGTTAGATCACCGCGTTTTGTTTCCAACCTCGTTTAGTGGATAAACCGATGACATCTATCAGAGCACAATTTCGAGTTGCGGGATTGTTAGTGATGATCGCAGGGGCCGCGAACCTGGCGATTGCCCAAACGCCTGCGCCGTCAACATCGTCACTCGATACGCAGGTCCGGGCTGAGATTACTCCATTCAAGGGCAAGGTATTTCTATTTGCAAAGAATCTGGACACCGGCACAACCTATTCTTTCAATGGCGATGAGCGCGTTCGCACCGCCAGCACGATCAAAGTCGCCGTGATGATCGAAGCATTCACGCGCGTCGCGGAAGGGCGCGCGAAATGGACGGACGAGTTGGTGCTGACGAAGGCTGCGCGTTACGGCGGCTCCGGCGTATTGCCGGAACTCGCCGATGGCCTGCGGCTTACTTTGCGCGACTGTGTGAATTTGATGATGGTGGTCAGCGATAACACGGCCACCAATATGGTGCTCGACTATTTGACGACGGATGCTGTCAACGCGCGGATGAGCACTCTCGGATTCAAAGACACGCGCATCATGCGCAGGATTGGCGGTGGCGGCGAAAGCAAGGAAGGGAAGGAGCCTGACAATAAGCGTTTCGGTCTCGGGGCGACCACACCGCACGAGATGGTTCTGATTCTCGAGAAGCTTGAAGCAGGTGAGATCGTGAACAAGGCTGCGGCTAAAGAGATGATCGACCTGATGAAGCGCGAACAGGCGCGCTATGCGATCGGCCGCACGATCGATGCGCCCATGGCCAGCAAGTACGGCGCGCTCGATCGTCTGCGCAGTTGCGCAGCCATCGTTTACTCCAAGCAGGGCCGGATTGCTATCGCCATAACCGTCGACGACATGCCTGAGATCATGTGGTCAGTGGACAATCCCGGATACCTCTTGATGTCCCGCCTCTCTTTGATTCTCCTCGAGGGTCTCAAGTCGCGTCAGTAGGCTCAGTTCGCGATCAGTTAAAGTTTTACTCGACACTCGATCCAAAAACTTGTACACTCCGCTATCATTTTGGATCGTTTATGTGACCGCTAACAGTCTGAAGCGCAAAGGGCTGTCGAAAAGCGGCGGTTTTCTTGATCCCAGTTCCGATTTGTCAGGCGGAACAGTAAGTGCCTGAACAAATTTACGATAAAACAGCTTGCTCGCAGGTCTAATCAGCCCTTGATTATTCAGGACTTGCATACCAGTAGAAATTCGGCGGAGATTGGTTTCATTCGCGTCTTTCGGAATCTGATCCTTTGCTTCGCATCCTTTGCTTCGCAATTGACTGTCGGCTTCTTGTCTGAGAGGCGGCTCATTCTCAGTGTCATCCCAATTGAATGACTGGAGGAATCCCCATGAAGAGAATTTCGTTGGTTTTGATCGCATCTTTTGTTCTGGTGTTACTCGCCAGCGCTTCGTTCGCCCAAACAGGGTCGTCCTCGGTAAGAGGCATTGTCAGCGATCCGCAAGGTAACGCAATCGCCGGCGCGAACGTTACCTTGTCAGATACCGCGCGCAGTTTCAGCCGCACGCAGGTTACCAATACCGACGGCGGCTACGTTTTCACGGGAGTTCCGCCAGGCGATTATCGGGTCGAGGTAGAGACTAAGGGATTTAAGAAATCAATAACCGCGGATGTGCATGCCCGAGTAGACACGCCGACGAATGTTGACGTTCAGCTTGAGGTGGGCAGCGTCTCTGAAACGGTCAATGTTATCAGTGGCTCCGAAGCGGCGCTAAACACGACTGATGCGACACTGGGCAATACCTTCGAAAGCCGCAGAATTACCGAGTTGCCATTGAATGCGCGCAACGTTGTCGGGCTGCTATCGCTGCAACCCGGTGTTACGCGAGGTGGCAGTGTAAATGGTGGCCGCTCAGATCAGGCCAACATCACTCTTGATGGCGTCGACGTTAACGAGCAGCAAAGAGGACTCGACGTTGTCACTGGTGAAGCATTCGCCAGCGTGCTCCGAGTGACACCGGATTCCGTTCAGGAGTTTCGAGTAGTAACGACGAATCCAAACGCGGAACAAGGGCGCTCGTCCGGCGCGCAGGTTTCGCTCGTCACAAAATCCGGCACCAATGATTGGCATGGCGTGCTCTACGAATATCACCGGAACACAGTTACCTCTGCCAACGATTTCTTCAACAACGCCGCCGGCGTGCCACGTCCGCCACTGCTGCGAAACATCTTTGGCGGGACAGTTGGTGGTCCAATCAAGCATGACAAAGCGTTCTTTTTCTTCAGCTACGAGGGCTTCCGCGAATCGACTTCAACCAGCGTCGTTCGAACCGTGCCGCTCGCCGATTCAATTGGCAAAGGCATTGTGCGATATCGAACCGCAAGTGGCGCCAGCGACTCCACTTGTCCAGCAGGCACGCCCGCCGGGTTCCGCTGCTTGACGCCGGCGCAGATCAATTCGTTCTACACGGCCGCCAACGGCATCAGTCCGGGTGTCAGTCCGGCTGCGCTCACCTTGCTGCAAAACGCGGCCAACAAGTATAAATCCAACGACACGACGGTCGGAGACCTAATCAATACCGGAGGCTTTCGCTTCAATGCGAGGACGCCATCGACTTTCGATACTTTTACCACCAAGTTTGATTTTAACCTCACCAACCGTCAGACACTCTTTGTCCGCATGAATTATCAAAACGACAAAGTTGGTTTGGCTCCGGCGTTTCCGGATTTTGCGGCGCCTTCGATTTGGAACCATCCTACCGGCTTGGCGATTGGCCACACGTGGACACTATCGAATCGCTTCGTTAATAATTTTAAGTACGGCCGGACCCGTCTGGCGTTCAGCCAACTCGGCGATTCGGCGGACACTCAGATCAGCTTCCGGTTCATCTTCGATCCGGCGCCGACGCGCACCCTGACACGGATCACACCGGTCGACAATATTGTTGACGATATGTCGTGGACGAAGGGAACGCATAACTTCCAATTCGGAACGAACATCCGTCTGATCAAGAACCACCGGAATTCTTTTGGTAGTTCCTACGACTTTTTGCAAACGAACCCGTCGGGATACAACGCCTCGGGTGCGGTCTTAACCAGCGCTGGAGCGGATGCCACCGGGCCCGCGATATTTCCCGACCTGGCGTCCAGTTCCGCCGGTCCTCTGCGTAATGCGTTGACAGCCGTGATTGGCCGCTTTTCCGGTTACACCGCGAACTTTCTTTACGATCCCAGCGGCAAGCTTTTATCCGCAGGTACATCTGCGGATCGCACGTTCGCTACGCAGGAGTACGATCTTTACTTCCAGGATAGCTGGCGTTTCCGGCAAAACTTGACCTTCAGTTACGGAGTCAGGTGGTCAACTTCGACGCCGGTGTACGAAGTTAACGGTTTTCAAGTTGTGCCCACAACTCCGCTCGGCGAATATTTTGAACTGCGCAAGCAGGGTGCGAACCAGGGCGTGCCCTACACGGTTCCGATCACCTTTGACAAGGGCGGCAAGTTCTATAAAAAGGACGGATTCTACCCGCAGGATTGGAATAACTTCGGGCCTTCCATTGCCGTGGCCTGGTCTCCTCATTTTGGGAACAATTGGTTAGGAAGGCTGCTTGGGAGAGAGAGTCAAAGCGTAATCCGCGGTGGCTTCCGCATTACTTACGACCGGATCGGCAGCCAGTTGGCAGTGAACTTTGATGCGGCCAACCGGCTCGGCTTCCTGTCTTCTTTGTCCCTGCCGGTAAACACCTACAATGTAAGTACCGCCCTGGCGCCGGTGTTTACAGGTGGGACTCCTGACGTCCGTAGCTTGCCGGGTATCGTTGGCAATTTCAGCAGCCAACTTACTTTCCCGCGCACGCAACCATCCGACGAGGCCCAGCGAATCGAGACTTCACTCGACAGTGCGCTGACCACGCCCTACAACTACAGCGCTAATCTTTCGTTCGGCCGCGAATTACGCAAAGGACTGTCCCTCGAAGTTAGCTACGTGGGCCGATTCGCGAGAAACCTGCTGGCGCAGCGCGACATCATGCACTTGAACAACATCCGCGATCCGAAATCGGGGATGACCTGGTACCAGGCAATCAATCAACTTGTCGATCTTCGTCTGGCCGGGGTGCCGGTTACTTCAGTCGCGTCCATTCCCTGGTTCGAGAATATGACGCCCGGGCTCGCCGGCAACTTCAGTGTGCTCGGCGTCACCCGAACTCTGACTGCAACGCAGCGCGCCTACCAGCGAATTGCGATGCCGAGCGTCGGCGGATCAAACGTCACCGACTATACCTTTCGCCAGTTACAATGGGACGACAGCCCGACTTGCGTGCCTCGCCCGGGAACTGGTCAGGTTTGTCCGGGACCAGCGGCCTTGAACAATCTGTTCTTCCATCCGCAATACGGAGCCTTGAACGTCTGGTCGACGATTGCCAAGTCGAACTACAATTCACTCCAGGTTTCGGTGCGCCAGAGACTCAAACGAGATGTGCTCTTCGATTTTAATTACACCTACGGACACTCGCTCGATAATGCATCGGGTCTCCAATCGGCCGGGAACTTCTCGTCCGGGGCTTTCATCTTCAACCCGTTGGATCCGGATGGCAACTATGCAGATTCGGATTTCGATGTCAGGCACATCATTAACGCGAACTGGGTGATCGGCCTGCCAATCGGACGCGGTCGCACCTTGTTCCATGATGCAAACAAGGTGGTCAATGGAATTTTCGGCGGATGGCAGTTGACCGGTATTTTCCGCTGGAACTCGGGCGCGCCAACCGGCGCCGGCAATCGTCCCTTTGGTTTCCAGCGTTGGCCAACCAACTGGAACTTGTCTTCGGGCATGGTTCGCGTGCGACCGATCGAGTCCAGTCCGGCAGTCGTAAATGGCAGTCCGAATATCTTCAGCGATCCAACTTTTGCCCTGCTTAGCTTCCGTGATGCACGGCCTGGGGAAGCCGGCGATCGCAATGTATTCCGGTTGCCGAGTTACATTGATCTGGATGCCGGCCTGACCAAGGTCTTTCACATCGGAGAGAAAAACTCACTCGAGTTCCGCTGGGAAGTCTTTAACGTCACCAATACCCAAAGATTTACCGCACCAGGTGGATTCGCTATTTCGGCCATCGATCCATTCCTGGCTGGGCAATTCGGGCTTCCGGCCATCACGGCCGCGCCTTCGGACTTCGGTAAATTCACTGCGACCCAAACCCCTCTGGGTGAAAACAAAGCTGGACGGGTGATGCAGTTCGCATTGCGTTGGAAGTTCTAGCCAGGAGCGGTTGGTTTGCTAAACTTTGCGGGCTGGAGAGAAATCTTCAGCCCGCTCTTCTATGACCCCGTCGATAGATTCTGGAGCTGAAGCGAAGTTTGCAGGAACTTGAGCCTGGCGACGTTCGTTCAGAGAGGAAGAACTGGCGCGGACGCGCAACCCTCGACTCTGGCAGGAGAAACGCAATGAAACGTGTACTGATCGTAGTGATTCTGATTGTGGCAGCGGCCACCCTTGGTCTTTGGCGATCGCATGGCGGTGTTCGGGCAGGTTTGAACCGCGTAGTCGGGGACAA